>Ga0315320_10000353_pt1 | contig 37284 bp, 34 predicted proteins | sample M140m21515metaG_FD_203458 | JGI IMG/M metagenome (GOLD analysis project Ga0315320, IMG submission 203458) | Ammonia-oxidizing marine archaeal communities from Monterey Bay, California, United States - M1 40m 21515 | ecosystem: Environmental > Aquatic > Marine > Coastal | place: USA: California... | reverse complement strand
GTGAGCTGCATTACAACACCCCTTTTTGCATCAGTAAAATATATATTATTACCAAAATAAGCAAAAGATTCTGGGTGTGTACTTATTCCGTAGTCACCTTGATAAGCCATCGCTTGCCCTAAAACTAAATTTGTTGCGGTTACATTAACGCCTTCGTCAGCATTAAACAACGCGTCTTTGTCAGCTAATATCTTAAATACTTTATCTTCGCAAAAAGCTAATAAATTAGTATCTAAAGCATGCAGCTTTTGAATGCCCGCATAATTAGGCTCTAGTTCTTTAGTTATTCCGTCTGCTAAATTAAATTTATTTAGTTCATTGATACCTGTCCTAGAATTATATAAGCCCGAAAATATTAAGCCGTGTTCTCTACGCTCTTGAGCATAATTAGCTTCTGGTGTATTTACTCTAATACCTTTTACTAAAGATGTAGAATTAAATTTATCTTGTATTTTTATTGACTCTAAATATATTTTATTTGGTATTGTAGCACTTGATTCTTGTGTTTGTCCACCCAAAGTAGCTATACAGTTTGTCCAAGGTATAACGTTATCTTTACCATGATCATTTTCTATTGAAAATACTTTAGAAGCTTCCCAATATAAATTTAAATTAGAATCATCTCCAGCTTCTGTTTCAAAATCTATAAATTTTAATTCCTCAATATCACCTCTTTCATCTAACTCTGTTTGACCTATAGGAAGTGATGGAAAAGAATCAGCATCTGTTCTTCTTGGAACTTTTACGAAAAAAGAACCTTTTAGTTTTTTCTGTCCAGTTTCTGATAAACCTAGCTTATAAAATTTAAAGTCTTCTGTAATTGTTCCCCCACCCATTTGATGGCCTCCCTTACTTAATCCTGGAACAGCAGATGCTACCGTCAGGGGGCTACCATTGTCGTCTAATCTAGTTGAAATAGTAAATATTAAAACATTTCTTTTTTTAACGCTATCGTTAGTAGTGAATCTAATCGAATCAACTAAGCAAAGATCTGTATTATAATCATCTGGATTACTAGACTCAAACCTAGCTACTAATCGCTCTCCATAGCCACTTACATCTATAATTTGATCAGTTAGTTGCGTGCTCACTATACCTTGCCCTATTTCAAAAACTGTAGAGGCAGTAGGGTCTTGTTCTTTTATATACGAATTTAATTTTGATATAATAATCCCAAAACCATTATTAGTGTCGCCTATAGCAATTTCAGTATCACCTATTACGGTAGAATGATTTGGACTTTGCCTGTAATCATTGCCATCGCCGAAATTAGAGGTGTGATCCATTATTTGACCCATTTCATCTACAATACTAAGATTTATAGGCACCACTACTCTTTCGTTAACCTGTCCTTTAACAACATCAGGAGCTTCGTTTTCAATAGCCAATACCGGCACTCTAGATAGCTCAGTTATAACAGACCCATTAGGGTTAGCTAGATTCATTTTGTCTCTTCTTGGAATTAAAAAAGAATCTTCTGTTATTTTATTCCTGTCTTTAGAGTCAAATTGTAAGTAAACATTAGCCGATTCATCATCTCCACTTTCACCGTCTAAGTAAGTATTAAAAGCGGTCATGTTATAAAAGTCCGTAGAAACGTCTTTTATATAATATTTATAATGAACAGCCCAAGGTGGGGCGTCGCTGTTAATTCTAGCGGCAAGCTTTACTCTTGCATCATATGTAAATTTAGTTTTTATTAAAGAAGAACCTGAACTATCTCCAGAACCTGCTTTCTGAGATAATAGACCGCCTTGTCTTCCGTATTTATCCATATAAACAACCCCCACATCATAGGTTCTGCTTGTTTTTACAGACGGCCCTGAAATAGGATCTTGAAATTTTGCAATTCCAGTAGTTATTTTAAATCCATCACCGCCTAAGTCGTTTTTACCCTGATCAAACTTAGTTAAGTAATTTCCATACATTAATCTATTTGCGGTAAATTCTTGGGCTTTAGCCGTTAAAGGAACACTATCAAATTGCCTAGTCAATTCAGAATCTGGTAAAGCAATACCTAAAGCTCTTTTAGATATTATGATAGGATTTAAAAATCCATTTCCCCTATCGCCAGGATCTAACTCAACGGTCTTTAATATATATACCGTAGAGGATATAGACTCTGTGTATAGGACATCCACGGCAACAACATCTTCTCTTCCTTTTGGAATATTATTTAATACTATATTTTCAATGTCGTTAACCATGAAAATATTAAACCCTTTTTCATATCTATCATTAACAGAGTCTATAGATTTAGATACAAACTGCACTTCCGTAAATGGAGCATAAGGCGAGTATTCACCGTCGTCATATTTCCACCTATAGCTTATATAGGGGAATATTTTTTCAAAAGGTTTTATTTTTTCTGCCATGTATAATTAATTAATGTCTATAGGAAGAACATCATAGATTACTTCTTGCCCCCCACCTGGTTTAACTAAGCAAATTTCCCAAAAACTTCGCATTCCGCCAAAGTTAGCTTGTGGTTTCATTACGTGAATACGTATACCATATGATTCCTTAATAATCTTTCCAGGAAATGCTGTTACTTGGTTACTTCCACTGATTTTTTTGGTTTTTATTTCATAATCTCCATTTGGTATAGCAGCTGAATTAATACCAACTTCTACCCTACTAGCTTGACGTTGTGGTAATATCATTGTAGTATTCACAACCATTAATGTTAGCTCATAGATTGTACTGCTACCCCTCATGCTACCAAACTCAAGTTTATTTACTGAAAATATTGAATTTGTCCAAAGATTAGCAAGGTCATGGTAAGGCGTAGAAAAATTAAAAGGCTTTGGCCTATGTACCTGATCAACGTTTGAAAAAACAAACTTGTTATCAACCGTTTCAAAAAACGCCAAAACGTAATATCTACTAAAGCCAGCATCCCGGTCAGCAATTACCTCAGGAGTAAACCTATCCCACTTAGTAGAGTATGATTGATTAACATAAATAGGGGAACCGCTACTTGATTCTACAGCCGTAACAGTGCCTGTGCTAGGGGAATTATATTCTTCCATAAACTCTGCAGAATCACTAGGTTGATTTAAAGAATCATTAGCTAAATAATAAAATCCATAGTTTATTATTTGTGCTCTTAGATGTTCATTTTCAAAACTTAATTCAACTCTGTCTTGGTGGTATTTTTTGTAGTTATAGCCACCTGTTGTTCCTACGATACGAAAACTTTTTACCAATAAAGATGGATTTATTGAAGCATTTACTGAATTATCTACAGATATGTAATCTGAAATAAAAGTTTCAATATTTCCGTTAGTATTTGTTTCTACAAATGAAGCTACGTAATATTCTACAGTATCAATACCTATTAATTCCGCTTTAAATTCATCTTCTTCGTTTACTTCTGAATCAAAAGGATTATTTAAAATAATTTCTTTTTCAAGTCTATTTGTAGAGCTTGCCATAGTAGCTGCATTACCAGCCTGATCTGAAAATGGATTTGAAAATTCAGTAGCGGGCTTTGCGTAAAACCCAACTTTAGTTATAGCGTAATTACCTGATTTTTTAACAGCAGCGCCAGTAAGATTAACACTTGTTTTTGTTAAGTCTTGATTTTTAGATATGTCTAATATCACAACATCTGGTTCAACGTCTACTGATGTTAAAGCTGCTTTATTTGTAAAAAAATCTTTAATAGAACCGTATTTAGTTCTATTTACAAATTCTTTTAAGCTTTGCCCATCATTCTCTGGGCCTTCTGCTCCTATGTTTGACGTTGTCTGGACTGGTTTTGAAAAAGGTACAATATAATATTCTGTTTCAGCCGTTAATCCTGTAACATCAACTTCAAAATCTATAAATGGGTTTACGCTTTGATTTATATGCGCATTTGCTTGTGCTGTTGTTAAATTTGTTGCCACAACTTTTGTAGCAGTCGCCGCCCAGGTGTCTAAACCTTCGCTATGCCCGTTGCTATTTACGGTTACATTTGAAGGTTTTGTATTTGAAATATAATATCCAAATTCTGAAACAGGCTTGCCATGGTTTGATAACTTACCCAACAAAGTTGCAGTTGTATCAGTAATATCATTTATTGTTTTAGAGTTTGAATTTTCGTTAATAATAGGCGCGGCTCCTAAGATACCCCGCTGTGGATAATTTTTTCCTAGCTCTGAAATATCTTGGGTAGGGTTAAAATTATTTCTTGGGCCTGCTACGTATTGCGTATGCCCGTAATGTATTCGGTTTGTATGGTCAACTATAAACGGAGTATAAGTTAAATTTAATGCACTAGGATTATATCCGTTTTCTACCAAAGAATTATACATTTCTTTTGTCATTTTGTATAATTCTACAGGGTTATCTAATTCATATGTTCCGCCACCTGGTATTGGATTTCCTTCATCAGTATAGCGTTGGGTAAATGTAAAATCATCTTTACCTACAACAACTCTAAAAGTATTATCAGGGTCTACTGTTTTAGGAATGCTAGTGCCGTTGTTGTACACCTCCCAGTGCGGCACACCAAAAATTCCTGTTTGAGCGTTAACCCCACTAATTTCTTCGTTGGTTACTGGCGCAGAAAAAACAAAACCTATATCATTTATACCACCTTCGGTCGTATAAGTTCCGTCAGAATTAACATTATAAGTAATAATATCACCTAAGCTAAGAACATCTATGTCTGCGCTTACTAATCCGGTTCTAATACCATCGGTGTCTATCGACCCAGCTGTTGTTTCATCTTTAAAAAAGTATTCTCTATTAGCCACGCTAAAAGAGGGCTCAGTTCCGGAATAAACAGAAGACCAATGTGGCTCTTCTGCAGGGGTTAATGGAACGTTTTTAGGTCCAGTTGATTTTCCAGAAGAAACTACTGTTATAATTTTTCCTATGCTTTCATTTCCCTCTTCGTCAATAGCGTAAGCTATTACACTATACTCTTGATTCGGAGCATAAGCAATTTTATTTTTTGTGCTTAAATAAAAACTACCCCCTTTGTCATAATTAAAATCGTTTGGCTCTAAATCATCCCCTCCATCCAATCCATCTTTATGCACATTAGGCGTAAGGGTGGTTGATGAAGCTGGGTATTTAATTGTTTTACCACCATTTGCAGAATTGTTTGTAAATGTGGAGGTTATTATTTCTTCTTTAGTTAAGCCACTTGTGTCAATATAAAAACCAACTTCCGCTATTTTTGGGTTACCATTAGGCTGATTATTTTCGCTAATATGCCCCAACGCAAACCCTGCAACAATATCTCCATCATAACCATAGTCTCCCCCGGAGGCTGCTCCCGCTTGTAAGGTGGAAACGGCTATTTTTTTCTCGCCTTTATTTTCAACTTCACCGGTATCTACTGTATCCACTAAAGTTAAAGAGTTACCGTATACGGTGCCACATTTAGTTGTAACAAAAGGAATATAGTAAAATATTTTATTAGGAGCTACTCCAGTACTTGCCGTTATTCTTTCTAAATCAGACTCGGCGCTAGCTAAAATTTTTATACCTTCGTCTACAAGCTCTTGTATAGTGGGGGCACCGTCATTATTGTTAACAGCTCCACTAGATATATAAAACCCAGATTGAATAATTTGCTCCCCGCCATCATCTTCTAAATTAGCGGTAAAGTTTACATCATTCCCAACAATTTCAAATGAAGATGATAATCCGCTGGGAGCAGTGCAGCTAACAGTGTCAACTTTTATTTTAGCTTTTCTTACCTCACTATAAAATCTAGAATCAAGTCCTTTTTTCTTACCAAAAGAAACTACATATATATCTCCAGGCGTTAAATTAGCATCATAAGTAGGGCTAGACGAATCCGTAGATTGTATTATTTTATTTATAATTACAGTATTATTTCCCGAACCAATATCATCGGCTTCTATTTTATAGGAAGTATTTCCTACGCCGTTTATTAACCCCTCTAATGAGCTTTCGCTGTGAGACCAAATAAAACCAGCTTCAGTTAATGTGCCGTTACCTTTGTATAAAACACCTTGAAATTGTGTTTTATAAGTAAAGCTAGCCATAAACTGCATATCTGCAATACCTTGTGCAATGTCTTCAATAACATCACCATTCTCATCTATCCCGTTAGAATCACCAGCTTCAACCTCTTCTATTGATAAATCTTCTTCTTCAGGTCCGAAGTTTTCTGTATATTTAACAGTGTTAATAGAATTAATTGGATGATCCTTTATTACAGTTATATCTCTTTCTTCAAAAGGTCTATTATAAATATATGTAGTTCCAGTAGAATGATCAACAGGTATTTCTTTAAATTCACCTTCAGTAGCATCCCCTCTAAATTTTTCAATATTTATTTTTTTAGGCTCATTCTGGTTGTCTACATAGAACATCATGTTATCTACTATGTTGATGCCCGTAATTAACCTATCTGGGCTAAAATTTAATATTTTGCTTGCCATATTTGTTTAATATTATTATATTCTAGCTATTTATTATGGGTATGTATATCCACTCCAAACTTTAATGCCATTCCAAGAGGTAACACAGGGATCATAGTTGTGAGCGTTAATCGGCGCCCCAGAAAAAAGTTGATACCTCATAGAAGCATAATTAGTACCTCCCCCTAAGGTTACATTAATACTATAACTTCCATTTATATTTTTTGGATTTGGCCAATTGCCCGAAAACCAACCCCCGTTGCTATAACTCATATTTCCTGAACCCGAATGGGCACCCTCAGCGGCGTTGGTGGTATTAAATCCATTTTGCTGAACACCCCCTAATCCTCCGCTTTGGATTTGAGTAAATGGGACATAGTCGCCCCTGTTCGGACTTTGTTGATAGCCGCTAACTGTAAGTGTAGCTGTAAAGTTAGCGCCTGGGGTAAAATAATTTACTCCACCTATTGTAACTATAGTACTTCCAGGGTTTGTATGTGTAAGACTACCTGAAACGGTTATAGTGCTAGGAGCCCAAGATACATTACCCGCTGTTGCTTGTAAGGAGCTAGACGCAAATTCTGCCGCACCGCCTTGTAAAACCGTAGAGCCAGTAGGCGTTAGAGTTGTACTTATAGTTCTACTACCCGCATTACATGCGGCGTTAGCCCCTACAGATAGACTGTGATCAAAAGGCGAACTGTTTAGTGTATAAGTTCCATTGCCAGAAGTAAAAACGCCTCTAAGCCTATAAGTGGCCCCTATATCTCCAGTAACTCTAAAGATTTTAGTTCCGCCAAAGTGGCTTACGCCCGCTGTGCTTGTATATGCACCACTAGTTATAACTAGACTAGAAGAGCCTCCAGCAAAATCTACACTAATAGGTCTTTGTGTATAAATATTACTTTTTCTTGTACTAGATGGTATGGTAACTGTAAAGTCTAAATCAACAGTGCCGTTTTCGCTTGAAGGATATGTTCCATTATCTGGTGTTATTACTGTGTTTATTAAATCTCCGCCGTAACTGCTATCACTAGTAGTAGAGTTTACTCCATCAAAAAATTGATCGTTACTCGCTGTAATAGTGTCTGTAAGATGATTTTGATACCCAGCACTATTTTTATCAAAAGTACCAGTACCGTAAATAACAAAACCACTATCCGCAGTGGGGCTTCTATCTAAAGAAGGATTAGCTGTTGACTCCCAAAGCCCTTGCGACCATGCTGTTGTTACTTGACGTGCTGGTGCAGTTACTGTTGCACTTGCTGTATCGTTATTTGAAGGTGTATTATTTATATTTATTGCAATTTCTAAATATGTGTGACCCGCTGAATTTGTTTGATCAAACCCAACGACTAGTACCGAGGCCCAGCTAGGCAGTCCTGATATAAGTACAGGAGCCTGATCATATTGCCAACCCGCATCGGGGAATATATAAAATGTCTCCTCAGCCGTATTAGAATATCCCGCTACTTCTGTTATACTGAATACAGTATACGCTGCCCCGTTTTCAAACGGTGTTGTTTTTAACGTAGCATTATTACCAGCAGCGCTTGCTAAATTTAATGTATACGTGTATGTTTGTGCAGCTCCTGCAGCCTGTGATATAGTGTCAAAAGACGTCAAGTTTATAGGTAAAAAAACTGTACTACCAGAAACAATTACACTTACAGCAGGATTCCTTGCCGATGCTCCCGTTGTTTGTGCTGATATTGTTATACTGTGTGCATTTGATCCACTACTACCAATTGTGTGTGTGCCAGATGGGGGGGTAGCACCATCGCTACCGCTGCCGGAAGAACCAGCCAGCGTATAAGTTGCACCAGGTGTTCCTGTAACTTCAAAAACTTCAACCCCACCTAAATTACTTATAGAAGTATTGTTGAATCCTAAGCCTGTTATTGAATATATCGTACTCGCAGTTGTTAGATTTTTTATTTCGCCGTCAGTAGTACCTACAGCATTTGTAGCAAATGCGGCATAGCTAATCTGTTTGTCTGCAATTAAATTTACTAAATCACCGCTAAAATCATTTTTTATATTAGGAGATGAAATTGTTATAGTGTACCTAGTAACACCCGTGCCACCATTTTTTAATTCATCTAGTGTTAAAATACTACCGTCTGTTTTATATCCATAATAAAACCCCTGAGAAGTAACATTTACACTGTCGTTTGTTAAAAATCCATTTACTTTTGCGGAAACATCAGTTATATTGCTTGGGCCTTTAGTTACAACATCCGGAGCGGTAATAGAAGGTTGAATTGCTTCTATTGTACAAACCACTTTATCCCCTCCGTTTTTATATATACTAGGTACTTCTGTTTCTGTAGTAATTGACTTAGGAACCCCTGACCCAGTAGCATTTACAGCAAATTTATTAGTTGTAACCTTTGTATCACCTAATTTAGAACTAACAGATATGGTTCCATCTTGTGCAATATACCCCGCTGCTGAAATATCACTACATTTAATTTCCTTAGTGTCTGCTAAATTTGGTACTAAGCTATCTATAACTATAGTGTTTACTTTATTAGCTTTAATGTCGTGTTCAAAAATACCATCTGCCTTATCACCTGTAACGAAATAATAAATTTTTTCTTCTTCAGGGTGAGAGTAGCTACCTACTACTTTTGCATTTGGATTTGTAGCAGAAGACAACCCATAAATGTCTTGATTTAATATCAATTCATTTCCTTTGAGGTTTTCTACGGCACCTACGTTAGCATCTTCAGACGTGTCAATAGATATATTAAGACCATCTCTATATTGTCCTGATTTTAATAACCTATCGTCTATGTCTTTATCCATCCTTGCGGCTTGGAATGTTCTTTTGCTTTCCGCCATTTAATTTTATTTAATGTTTAATCCATTTAGCCTTGCCTCGTAATACTTGAGCCATTTCTTCGGATTTATAGTTTGAAAGTCTTATTTTTGTATTTCTTATTTTAGCACTTGCTTCTTTTTTATATAAAGGAGCTAGCTGCGCGCTTGAAGGTCTTAGCTTTGACAAATTATATAGCATATAAGCATATAAAGCATCCTCAGCGAGCTTTGGCACATAAACCTTAGATAGATCTCCGTTATCAGCAATGCCATCAGAAATATAGTCTAAAACAATTAAATTGTCAGGCCTTCCCGCAAATGTTCCATCAAAGAACACAATACCTCTTACTGTATCTATAAAAAATGTGCCAGCGCCAGTCATGTTTTCTGGGTTACTACCATATCTTTTATTAAAATAAGAAAAATTATCGTCGTTATAATTATTGTTATAGTAATCTTGAGCTGATTGAGCCCTATTAGCAGGATTATTAGGATCTTGAAACCTGTCGGTAGAAGTGGATTGATCAGCTGTTTGTACCTCTCCATCTCCATCATACAAAAAGTTATGATTTCCGTCTTGTAGTATTGGGGTTGAAGGGTTTCCAGCTGTTCTTACTGGAAGTAAAACGTTTTTACGCCCATCATTGCCTACATGCGAAACTTTTACATAGTTAACATAATCTTGAGGCAGCGGAAATTGCAAAGCATCACCAAGTTCTATTTCAACACTTTTTTCGCTATGCAATATATCGTAGCTAAACTCTTGCATACCTCTCTGGGCCCAAAAGTCCACTTCATACCTTGGCACTTTAGAAAGAGCTTTGTCTTCACCAATATAAGCAACAATAAAGTTATTTATAACGTCCTCTAAACTTGTTCTGCTGTAATATCCTAACCCTTTAAAATCAGCCGGCGTATTAGCAACGTCATTTTCAAAGTCTGCATAATATCCTTGACTAGTATATATTTTTTTTGATTCTGCCATTATCGTTCAGATTGTATAATTTGTTGTTCTTTAGCTGTTGCAGCTTGAGTTATATCTGCAGCTCTTATTATTACACCGGCATAGGCTAACACTTTGACCACAAGTTCAGACTCTTCTGAAGCATGTAGCTCAAAATTTTGATAAGCTGCATCTGTTGTGCTAGCAACAACTTGCCCGTTAGCAGTACCCCCAACCCAATTAGGAGTGTTTGGCTTTCTAATATAGTTTATAAGCAAACTTGTTATTCCAGTCCCTGGGTAAAGTACTACGCCTCCTTCGTGCCTAACGTAAACGGGATTGCTTACAGTCGGTTTAGTTAGCGGAGCCCTGTTGAGATATAATATCTGTTGACTTGAAACTTCTGTAGCGTGTATAGCATTCGCTGATACTGTTCCTAGCCTATAAAAATTCGTAGGGTAAGCATAATAGCTTGAAGTAGTGTTGCCTGCTGCGTTAGAAAAAGTACCAACGTCTATTGTTTCTTCATTTTCAAATAAAGCTATTTTTTCTTCTACGTTTTTTCTAATATCCGAATAGTCGGAATCATTGGAAACAACATAGTTTCTTAAGGAAAAGTAACCTTCAAAAATTTCATTTTGAGCCTGGTTAGCTAGTGAATTAAATTCCCTTGGCGTAATATAACCTCTATTTTCTTTATTAAGTATGTTTAATACTGTTTTATAAACGTTGTCTATGCTTACCATTATTGTTTTTATTTATTAGATGGTTATAGTTAAACAAATAACTATAACCTAGTATTTTATGAAAGTTTCTTTTCAATAGCTTTCATAACGTCTACACCTTCATCTGTCTTTAAGAATCTAGCAAACGCTGCATATGGATGTTCATCAAATGGTACAGTCATAATTTTCTTCCCATTTGTGCTCCACTTAAATACTGTATTATCATCTGTTAGTTTAACAATACCAGCTTCTACGCATCTATTAGCTAAGTTACGAAGTTTAATATCTTCGTCTTTTGCTACTTCAATAAATAGTTCTGGTTCGCTTTTAGCAAACAAATAACAATCTCTTTTTATTTCTTTAGAAGACATTGTTGTTACATCAGAACCAATTTCAGTTCTAAGTATAGCTTCAAGATGCTCAACATCAAGCTCTTGCACTAATTTTAATGCTTCTAATTCTAATTCTATAATACTTATATCATCAACAGCTTCTTTTACGTTGTCAATTTCTTCCCATAAATTTAGTCTATCAGGATGATATAATGATAATAATTGTTGTAGTAAAGGTTGTGTTCTAGAAACCATAAGCACTCCATCTCGGAATACTATATGTTTAAGTTGTGCAAAACCATCTTGTTCGTCAATAAATAATGACTTTTGATTATCAGCATATCTTATTTCCCTGTTAATTGCTTTTTCTTCATCAAAGTGCAATAAACCTGTACTTTTAATTTTGTATGTTAACGGAGACATCCCGTTCTTAAGAACGTATGTTCTGTCTTTTATTTCCCAATTTTTCATAATATAATTTAATAAGATAATAGCTAAAGGGTGGCCGTAACCACCCTCTGCTATATTAATTTACTACTTCAATAAGAAGAAGTTGTTGGCTCCTTGAGTAATCAAACATCTTTCAGATAAGAAGTTAACTCTCATTTCGTCCAAGCTAGAAGTGTATGCACCCCCTACTGATCCAGTAATCCAAGTTTTCATTTTTCTGTCATCAGTTTCAGAAGAACGATAACGTACGTGTAAAAATGGTCTTTTGATATTTTTACCTAGATCCTGATCATATACAGTAGATGTACCTGCAGGAATAATAGTTCCTTCAACATCACCAAATCCGCCTCTTGTAGCAAAATCATTTAGATATTTCCAGTCAGTCTTATAAAAATCATAAGCACCTCTTCTAAATCCAGAGAATCCTAGGTTTAGGGCCATATCTTCAGAATTATTAAACACTCCGTAAGAAGTACCACCTGCTCCATAAGAATTTTTAGAAGCCAATACATCATCAATAGCTAGAGATAAAGCTCTATTGCTATAAATCATATTTTCTTCAATAGCTCCATTTTTATCTAGTTGCTTAAGGATGTTATCAAAACCAGCAAAAGATGGAGTGCTGCCAGTCCCGCCGGTGGTTAAGTCTGAAGATAGTCCGTCATATACATTACCTCTCGCTTCTAGCGCAGCAAAGAAACCTTCAGATCCAGTGTAGTTTGCAGCAGCTGTACCGGCAGTGCCAGTTTTCTTTACTGACTCTACCATAGACATTTCTAGGTAATCTTCAAATCTTAGTCTAGTTTCATGCTCAGACTTTAGATACCATAGGTAACCAGAAGCACCATTTTCAGAAGTAACTTCAATCCAGCCAATCTGAGCAGTGTCAGATCCATTGATAGCGTAGTTATCTTTTAGGATAATAGGCTTGTTAGTATAAGAGCTGTAGTCAGAATCCAAAGATCCAACCATTCCGTCGGTACCTTTAGCAAACTCAGAACCGTATACTAGTACGTTTGCTTTTGCGTAAGAAGCGGCACCTGTAACACCTGTCCAGTCAGCAGCTGTATAAGCAACAGCAGTAAAAGTTCCAGTATCACCAGCGGCGGCAGCTCCAGCAACAGTAACAACACCTTTAACTACGGGTCCAGTAGCAAGACCTCCAGAAGTTAGTCCTTGTACCATAATGGTTTGTCCAGCTCTAACAACAGGAGCGTCTCCTGCAGCATAAGCAGTGCCGTCAGGCTTAGCAGCAAAAGTAACTGTAAATATAGATTCTCCAGTACCACTAGCAGTACCAATAGCTACGTTGTCGTAACGCGTGTGTAGTCTTCCTTGCTCAATCCATCTGATTTCATCAGAAGTGGAAGGCATTTCAGCTGATACCATACGCAGAAAAGAAGAGATAGAACGGTTTCCGTAGATCTCAGCTTCTTTTTCGTATACATCAGGTAAAAATTGTTTTGTAAAATCGAAATCGGTAATATAATTACCTTGAAATAATGATCCCTTGCTAGATGAAGGGGTTAAGTTTTCAATGCCAGTTGATATAGCCATTGTAATAAATTTTTAAGTTATTGTTTTAGTTTCATTCTCAGTTTAGAACTAGAGTCGCCCGAAACAACTTTAAACTTTTGACCTGAAGCTGTTTTAATAACACCTTCTTGCCTTGGGTCCATGTTTATATTTTTAGCATCCTTTGCGGATTGGCGAAGAGCATCGGCACGGCCCTGCTCATAAAAATGTTCAGCTAGCTTATCTGCATTTCTTGCAGTAAACAATGCTTTATGGTAACCCTTAGCGTCACTAATTTGGCCATTGTCGCCTAAAAATTCTTTTACAAAATTATTAATATCAGATTGTTGTGTTTTTGTATCATTAACATTATTGACTTTATAGCGGTATTTATTGTCTCCAACTTGGAAATCAAAACCTTTAAAATCTTGACTAAACACATTATCTGTTTTTTGTAAAAAACTTTCAGTAAGTTGTTTGCTTGATTCAGCGTTCTGTTGATATGTATTGTAATACTCTAAAGCCTCTTTGTACTCCTGAGGAATATCTGTTTGCTTCTTCAACTTGAGGTCAGCATAATATTTCTCTTTGTTTCCTTCCAAAAACTTTTTAGCATTAAATAGCTCTTCTTTAAATGCTCTTTTCTTAGAGCGGATTTCTCTTGGGTCATCGTCTTCTTCGCTATATGAAAAATTATCTTCCATATATTCAGATACTTCTTGTGAATCCCAAGGTTTAGATTGTTTATAATATTCTCGCAATAAATCTCCATCATTGTATTTTGATAGGTCTCTATTTAATAAAACAAAGTCTTCAACACTACCGCCTGTTTCTTCCATAAACTTAACAAGCTTGTCTACATTTTCCGGAAGTACAACTTCGGGTTCAGCAGGTTTAGGTTGTTCGTTTACTCGAGCAGCTCTTTCGTCTACTTTAGGCTGGTTAGTTTCTACCGCTTTCTCTTCGTCTTTAATGAGCTCGAGCGGCGAGTCTTGCTCCTCTGTTTCTTTGGCTTCAGTTTGTTCTTGTACTTCTTGCTCCACTTTTTTGCTATCTCCGGGTGCATCTTCCACAGGAACTTCCTCTGCTTCTCGCTCTTGAACGGCATCTTTTTCTTTGTTTAATTCGTCTAAGTTAATTTTCGGTACTTCATCAACCTCTTTGCCCGCGGCTTCTGGTTCAATCTTACCTTCTTCAACTGCTTTGTCTAGAACAGCTTGTTCTTGTTGTCGTGCTGACTTTTGTTCAACGTCTTCAGCAGCACCTTTAATTTTCCATTCTGCCATAATTTAATAATATATAATAGTTAATAATTTTTATTTAGGTTCAAACCTACTAAGGTCTATGCCACCTAAAACATCGTTCCCGCTTGACTCAAATGATTTTTGAGGTTTAGCGGATGATGGCGGACCTGTTATATCAGCTAAGGTTGTTTTACCATTAGCTATTTCTTTTTTAGCGTTAAGCTCCATCTCTTTAAGCTTCATATTTAAATCAAACTCAAACTGCATAAGCTCTCTTTTTGTATTAGCTTCAGCTTGCATTGTTTTAACATCAAAATTAGATTGTGCTTCGGCTAACTTCATTCTTGACTCAACCTTAATTGTTTCCGCCTGAGCTTTGGCTAGTTCAGCGGATTGAGCGGCCTGAGCATTGGCTTGCGATTGTGCCGCAATATTTCTTTCAGCTTTTAATTGATCAGCAGCTTGCTTCTTAACCCTTCTATATTTTAGTAATTGATTAGCTAATTTAATATTTTTTATTTGTCTGATATCAATAACATCTTCTAAAAGTATTTGGTCTCTAGACAATGCCATTTGTATATTAGCTTCTACCAATTGCTTTTCGTCTTCGTCGGGGTCTAGCTCTAAAAATATACCAAAATCATGCAGATGCAAATTTTCCATTTCTTTTAATGAGCCTACGCTAAACCTACCAATGCTTGTTATCATAGCGTCTCTTTGTGGATGAAATTCAAGTACGTCTTTAATCCTAACCGCTATTGCTTCTGCAAGTGTTGTTGTAATATAAAGTGAACTGTGCAATATATGTCTAGTTGCTGTATTAGAATTTGCAGCAGCAAGCTTTTGCACTCCAACCAAAGCATACTGATCTGGATCTGATCCGTCTCTAGCTTCATTTAATCCTGTTACATCGCGTATCATGTTTAAATAATAATTATACGCTTGTATAAGTAATGCGGACTGTTGACCACCACCACCTGGCAGCTCCTGTATTGGTATTTTACCAGGGTTCATGTCCCCGTCAACTGTCATTGATCTTCCTATAACGGAACCAGTCTGAAAATATAAGTTTAAAGCCTCTTGAGGATTATAACTTGTTCCATTGCCTAAATCTATTTCGGCTAAGCCATCAGCATCTAAATAAACACCAGATGGTGTCATTCTTTGAATTACTTGCTGTAATTTTAAATGCGTAAGCTGAATTAAATCAGCATAAGTAACCATCCTGCTTACTAAACTTTCAATTTTGCCTTTGTACATTCTGGGAGCGCTAACAACATAATTCATCATTACCTTATTGGCATTAGAATCAGGGCGCACCATATTAGTTGCTTTTTCCCACTTAAGAAGCTTATTAGCTCCTAGTACCATCACTCCCTCATATATTGTTTCTCTAGCTTGAGCTACTCTTTCAAAACGAGTTCTTTGATCTTTAGGTGGGTTAAACTTGTCGTCTTTTTTAATTGCTTTTTTAGCACCTGTAGACGTTTCTTTTATTTTATATACACTATTTTCCCAAGTTTTCCAATTAAAATATAATACAGTTAATGTATTAGAATCATAATTATCGTCTTTTTCTACAGTAGCATAATCGTAATTATTATAATTACTTGATTTTTTAACTGTGTCATCAAATTCTTCATTTGATAAGCTGGGAAATTGCTTTTTAAGCTCGTTGGTTTTTATTTGCTTTATTTCGCCAAAATAATATACATCTTGAAAATTTGGATCTTCTGTATAAGAATAAACTAAATTAGAAGGATCAACATAATCTAGCTTTATACCGTCTGTATTGTTAAAAGTATGTTTAGCTGCAGAAATACCTAAAACTGTTTGATCGTAATCTATTCTTTTCTTTAGCTCTTCGTAACTATTTCTTTTAAAGACATTATCTATAGCTTGCTCTTCAGCTATCTCTATGCCTTGCTTGTAATTTAACTGCATATATAGTTCAAGTTCTTCCGTATTGGAAGGCACTTGATCTTCACTAAAGTTTCTAACGTTTATACCTAAAGAATTATCAATTTCCTTCAGTATATCTTGTGTGCTCATATCTTCTTCCATGAGCTCTACAAAATTTGTTCTTTCTTTTACAGACGTAGGATCTTGAGCAAAAGCTTTTATAGTAAATAACCTGTCTTGCATACCGTTTACAACTATATCTACAAACTTAGGTATAATTGGTACTGGTTTCCAGTCTAAATTAAGATAAGATAAATCTCCGTTTACAGAAAACTCATCTTTATATTTCTGAACAGATTGCTCGCCTCTGGCATATAACCTTAGTTTATGAAAGTCTCGTTGATTTTGAACGAATCTTCCCGTGCCAGATGATTTCCTAAACCATTCGTTTTGTATACCCCGAGCCACTTCCATTCCGTAGTCTTTGCTACTCTTTGTAGCATCGTCAACCGATTGGCTGGGAAATTGGGTAACTTGTCCTGTAGCTTCTGCCATTTTCTATTGTATTATTTTACTTTTTGAACCTTGGTTGTTATATTTTGAAAAACCAAAGTCTATTTTTTTAACCTCTCTTGCGGTTTTAGATCCATATAAATGTCTTTGACATGCCATGATAGCAAGACCGGAACTTATAGACGCATCGAACTTTGTTCTTTTATTAATATCAAATTTGGCCCAGTCTTCTAATGTTCTTTGAAAGTACATTCTACCGCAATCTCCATTTTCTTTTAACCCAACATGAGTTTCAATATAGCTTTCGATTGCAGCCGCATGGGCTTGTCTTATATCTTCTGAGGTATTAGGTATACCACCTAATTCCTTTTCTGTTACAGATAATTTATTTCTAGGTCTATCGGGTCTATTCATTGAATATCCTCTATAACCTCTTCTCTTAATATGATATAATAATCTAGGTTTATTATTTTCAGCAAGTATTGGCATACCGTAAAATATCATTGCCATAAGTACATCTTCAAAAAATATTTCAGCTGTTTGTGGTCTAGCAACATATTCTAAAAAGAATTGACTAGACGGTACATCTGAAAGCATACTAAATGTAGTAAGCCCGTGAAGCGCGCCATTAGATCCGCTGCCATCAGTTGTCCCACTAATATCATAGCTATCACAACCAAAGGCACCTAAATCTTTATTGCCTGGGTATTTAATACCGTTTTTTACTATTATATTATTTTGCATTTCAACTGGCGGAATCCATGACAATTTAAATCGACCAGTTTTATTTGGATTAAATTGTACTAAAGAATCTTTAACCCCATTTTTCCAATTAAATGATCCGCGAGTTACGTAGCCATTTAGGGTCATTTCTTCATTAAAATCTATTTGTTCGTATATTTTATTTAAATTGAATAAAGACTTTTCTATTTCATCTCTGAAAGCATGCTTTTCGCTTCTTGGAAACTGTCTATAAAATTCATTTAAAGCATCATTATTCCCTTTGAGTCCATCTGCTTCATTCTCCCAATGATCGATAACTCCATGCCTGATAAGCTCCCCGTCGATTCCTTCAATAGGTTTTTCTGGGCTATCGAATACAGGAAATCCATATTTATTGATGAATCCTTCATAGTTCCACTCCATAGGTATGAACAAAGAGTATAGTCCACTAGCAGTCTGCCCATTGCGGTTTCGGTTTTCAACTTTTGAATCATTATATAATTTTTTAAAGTTATTACCACCTTTGTCTAGAGCATTTGATGTAGAACCCATCATGCACTTACCAACAACTTTCGCTCCTAGCCTTAAACAGGTTTTAGTAACACGCCAGTTATTTAATATATTATCGGGTTTTTCCCATTTACCAGATTCATCATGAACTAGTAGTTTTAGTTTTTCACCATCATAAGAGTTGTCTCCTGTGTTCTTCCAGTCAATCGTAGTGTCCAATCCTTCCCCAACCTGTACTTCGTTTTGATCAGTTGCTTTGAGTGAATTTCTTGTAAGCCTTTTAGATGGTATTTTGTAAGAAAGTTCTGTTTTAGGTCTTTCCATCCCATCTTGTATTGGTTTAAAGAAGAACGGGTAGTTAATTGATATAGGTACAATCTTGTCGGTAAACATTTTTTTTGCGTCACTACCGCTTTTGGATAATACTCCAAATCTTGCATCTTTTGATGTTGTAGCCTGATTAACTGTTTCTGCGCTTGCCATAAAGGAGAAGCCACTCCGTCTATTTTTGAGGTAGCACATTCCATAACATCTGTAATCTGCTTTGCAAGCCTCCCAAAAATAAAAGAATATTTTATTTGATTGTCTGAACTCAGGTGCACCAACATCAATTTTTGTCCAGTTAAGGTACATGTAATGCGTTCCTGTAATGTAGGTTGCTGTGCCGTTGCACATAAACCAGTAGCCATCACTGCGACAATCAAACTCTGAATTAATATATTCGTAATACTTTTCTTTAATTTCATCTGGATATAATTGAAAATCATGTATTGATTTAATTTTTGATAGTGTAGTGGGTTTTAAGGTTTGCTTAAAAACTTGATCTTCAGGTTTTTCGCTATTTGAATATACTTCTTTTGGTATTGCAGGTAGTGCAATACGCAACCCTTGTACTTCAAAAATTTCACCTATAGTTCCATTTTTACTTATTACTACACAATCAAGATCGTCATTATAACCGTACTTGTAATTTTTTAGCTTGTTGTTTCTTTTTACATTTTTAGTAGACAAATGCGCAGAGTGTATAGCATATAAACTTTGTTTGTACATTACTTGACTCTGTTTTCTACACCATAGAAACTATCTTTAGCATCTTTAGGTGATTCGTTCATCATTTCGTTCATTTCCTCTACTCTTTGTAAAAGCGCAATAGCGTCTTCCATTGCAAGCCTATAAGCTGAGGCTGATATTTTTACTTTTTCTGGATCTAGTTCATCTGGATCCATTCTCTTATTCATTACTTTTATTAATTCATCAATTGAATTTTCTGCAGCATTAAGAATAAGTTTGCGTTTCTTTTTTATGTCCATAGTTGATAGTTATTTCCGTTGATAAAATTCTATATAATTTTTTATCATCTATGTTAAACTCGTATTCAGATTCTGGTGTAAACCCCACGATATCTCCACAGGACAGCCCTAACGAGCTTAAATAGTCGTTAGTATATGTAAGCACTCCTAAAAGTTTTTGTTCACTCTCAGCGCTCCATATGTCTTCGTTTTCTAAAGGTTTCACAAAACAGTACATATTTGGACAATGCCACTCACCATTTTGTTTGTAAGCAAACAACTGGTCGGGTGATACTGAGTATCTGTTTTCGTCTATATAATTACCTGAATTTCTTTCTTTACCTCTAACATCGTACCACCTTCTAAATACATTATGATGTATTATAACTTGGTCACCTGCTTTTATAGGGGTTTTAATATTTATAGGCGCACTTATTACTGTACCTATTCGATTTACAAACTCGTAATCTCGTTCTGTAATTTCAGTATTTAATATAAGCTCTTTGCCTTCGACAGATGTTTTGTTATTGTATCTGTCATTCGTTGATATAATATAATTGTATAATGACTTCATTTAATAATCTAGATTGTATTCTATAGACACAGCCATGTTTTTATTAAAATGTTTCCAAGGCAATTGCGAACCTTTCTTTTCAATGTATATCTGAAAAGAACCTTCTTGTTCAATTATGTCGCAAATTTTGTGGCCTCCGTAAACTTCCTGGCCTACCGAATAATGCATAGCTTCATTTTTATAGTCTTGACCTATGCTGATTTTTCTAATTAATTTCATTTAATTTATTTTAGTATGTCCATATAGTAGTTTCAGGAGCTCCTGGATAACCAATTCCTACGTGCACAAAATTACTTTTTCTTGAAATACCTATACGAGTGAATCCTGTCTCAATAGCTGCTTTAACCAACTTAAAGGTTGCCTCACCGCCCATACATGCAATATCAACTGCAGCTCCATAAGCATGCTCTCCTGGCTTAGATTTCTTAGCTTCTATTGGATGATCAGGGCTTCTATAAGTTGATGTTAATTTAACTGGATAACCATATGCTTCCCTTAAGTCATCTAACATAACTAAAAGTGCTGGATCCATTTTATTAAATTCACTAAATTCAGATTCTTCGAAATATTTCATTTTTTATTTCTATCTTTTAATTTTATATAAATATTCATCCCAGTGTATATTATTGTCATAACCAATACTACGGTTTGCAAAGTGGGGTTAATGTTAGGCATGGCTGAAAATGCCACCGCTCCGACGTTTATGCCGTAAATTTTCAAGTCGCTCATTATTTGTGTTTACTATTTCCAAATACTTTTTCTACACCTCGCGAGCCGAAGTAGCCACCAATAACAATAGTAAGTAAACCTGTAATTGAATCTAATGGATAACCCATATACCATCCAGCTACATAGCTTACTGTTAAAAACACTAAAGTCAAAGGACGTACATTAGCTGCAAGCCAAGACCCTGAAGTTGCATCTGCAACCCAACGCTTAGTTGTGCCGTCTATTTCCGCTCTTTCAATATCTAATTTTTTAAGTGCAATTTTTTTATCAGCTTCTGACATATCAGATCCTCCGATAATAGCTTGTATTACTGAACCAACTGGTGTATCACCAGCTATTGCACCTACGACGTTAGGAATCTTTTCTAATAAAAACTTCCCAACGCCGGTGTCTTTAAAACGTTTTTTAGCCATTTAATTTAATTTAAATATTACTCTAAGTAGCTTGCTGAGATATTGTATAAAAAAACTCAGGAGTACCATCATCATCTGTGCATACTATTTGAATAAAGTTTTTAGCGGCGGAAGTATCATCGTAGTCTCCACTTAATTTAATTGCCTCTGCCGGAAAAGTAAGGGTGTTGCTACCACCTGCTCCAGTAGCTACAATAATTTTTACCATACCAATTTTATAATCTGTAAAAGAAAAGGTTACTGCATGGTTTGGAGTTATTCTAAATATTTGAGCACTATTCCAATCAACAGATACGGATGTGCCTGACACTAAATTTGCCGAGGTTGTAAATTCTGGTGCTATAACACCCGATGTTATTTTTGTTAAAGCCATAATTTTATTTAAAAGCTATATATATAAAAACTTTATTAAGTCCGTTTTTTTGATGAACTTGATGTTTTTAATTGAAAACCATCTGTATTCAAATCCATTATATTTTCTCCACATAACCCATATATATCTTGTTGTGCAAATGTGAATGTACTAAGTAGTATAAAAAATAGTTTCTTCATTATTTAAATGCCATATATATATAATCTATACCACTTCTATTAGCGTACGAACTACTTGTCAATTGAAAACCATTAGACACAAAGTTAACTTGCCTATTAAGGTCTTGGTTTGCATTGGGTAGACCAGGATACAATTCATCTTCTCTTGGATTAGTCGTACTTCTTGCATTATCTAAAACAACCCAATGCGAATTGGTTTCATCTTCAAAATTTTTCATTAAGACAAAAGATGGTTCAAAACCTCCACTTCCTGTTGATGTATCATCATCTGTTGTATATATGGTTTTAGTTCCTGCATTCCCCTGATAACTCCCTATCTTACTATAACCTGCAACTGAATGCCAACAATAGGCTATATAGTCATTATTGGTTAAATTATCAGCACTACCCCCTGTAAGTGTGAATAAATCCGATGTGGGCAAATCTCCATTCCAAACCTCTTGTGAAACAAATGTTGTTGCATCATCGTTTGTATTAAGCTCAAGGTATTGATATTCGCCACCACTTTGTCCTAATAGTTCAGAAAACACATACCAATCTTTAGTTGAATCTAAAAGTTTAACTATAATTAAGTCGGGAGCAGAAGAAAGTCCGTGTCCTACTGTTGCCCCTGCAGTACTATTTCCTGTATACTTCACAATACTAAACCCCGCTTCTGTATTAGCAGAAACCATACAATTAGCACCTTGAATAGTACCATCATTATTTTGGACTGCCTCTCCGCCGCCTTTCCATACCCAGCTAACATAACTTTCGTTGTTGGCATTCATAGCACCACCTGTTGGGTCAGAACCTAAAAAGAAACCATTAGCCTCAAATGAGTCTAAAGTATTAGCCTGTGTAGTTTCAAGTGCTGGTAAATTACTCATTATATATTTTGTTGCTCCCCTTACAGAATCAAACCAAACGTGAGCATCAGCAACGTCTCTGTTCTTTATCCAAACTAAACCGCCATCAGTTTCCAAGTCCATTCCTACATTAGAAATATATTGAGTTCCACCATTCCCCTCATACAATACAGCCTTAAAGTTAGATGTATCTACTTCAGGCTTTTCGTTGTATAGTTCGGTTACTTGACTACTTGTAAGGGCAGTTGAATAGATGCGTACTTGGTCAATCTTGCCATCCACTCCATTAGCACCTGAACTATTGCTTGCGCCTAAAATATTATCATTATCTTGCGATTTAATGTTTGAATTTGCTCCTGTATAAGATAACACACCATCTACATAAATTTTAAAAGGATTACCTGCACTAAAAGTAATTACTAAATGATACCACTGACCAGCAGAAAAAGGAATTCCGTGGTCAAAATATCCAACACTTCCTATATAAGCTAAATTACTATCAGTTGAAACTGCCCTAAATAAAATTCTATTTTCATAATCCATTTCAAGAACAGTCTGTATACCATTCGTGTCATCTAAATTGAACCATAAAGAAATAGAATGTTCACTTGTATCTAGAATATCATTTGGCAATACAATAGCACTACTACTCCCATTAAACACCGCAGCTTGACCATACCTTCCAAACTTATACTCAACGTTCGTGGCTGTTCCATCGTTACCTCCAGTAGAATAGTCTTCTGAACTGTTGTCAAGTTTGTAATAAGCGACTGGTGTAGTATCTGAAGGATAGTTTACTATGCCTGTAGTAGATGTATAAGCACAAGCTATTTCTCCTGCACCATTACCATAAAGTTTACCAACTTCTGCAGATGATAACGCTTTGTTGAATACCCTTACTTGGTCTATGTCACCATTAAAATAAGACCCACTTGGACTTGCTCTATAATAACCAATAGCATAATTTGTATTAGATGTATTAATTGCGCCTGTCAAATTGAGACTATTTGTTATAGTTAATGTTTGTATTTGTCCATTAATATATAATTCTGTATTAGTTGATGTTTCAACATTTCCACCTTTATATATACCAACTATATGATACCAATTACCCAAAGTTAAGGATGTACTTGTATCCCAATTTAAATTATAATAACTTATTCTTGGTGTGCCTGTACTTGACATATATATACCAAAACTTTGCAAACTCCCAGCCCCACCATAAGATACAACCGCAGAATAAACAGAAGGGTTTGAATCAAGCTTTACCCAAGCTGATAAAGTTCTTGTATTTGAACCTGACAAATCTGTACCTAAATTTGGAAGGTTTATATAACTACTACTTCCATTAAACCTTGCGCCATAGTTTGATTTGCCTCCAACGCCGAAGTCTACTGCTGTCGGGGTTCCGTCATATCTATATGTTATATCTGTTTCTGTACCATCATAAGCCGTGGTACCCATAGACTCTTTTGCACTACCATCAAGATTATAGTTTGCAACACACCCAAATAAATGTGTACCTACAGTTGAACTGTTTTCTTGAAATAATTGGGTAACTTGAGATTGTATAGGCGCTGTATTAAATATTCTTACTTGGTCTATTTTTCCGTCAAACCACATACTAGCAGTAGAATGCTTTCCTATTGTACTAAAAGAACTGGGAGTGTAGTTATCAGTTAAACCAACTCCTGTATAAGTTCCTAGAGATAAGCCATTTAAAAACAATTCCCACTTAGAATTATAGTCTCTATTTAGCACTACATGATACCACGTGCCTGTAGACAGCGTTCCTGCTGTAAAAATGTTAGTATATGTACCTTGCCTGTCTATCCATGGTTTTATAGTATTACCGTATAAATATAAAGCAATTCCATAATCTGAGCTAGGTCCTCCATACCCATCTGTAAAAAACAATGGTATATAAGTACCGGAAGGTAAAGTATCAGCGTTGAACCACATTGAAATTGAAAAACTTGAACTAAAATCAAAAGTACTATTTATTGTTACAACAGAACTACTCCCATTAAATATAGCAGCTTCACCAAATTTACCTGAAGCACCCCCAGCATCTGAAGCATCATAATCTAAACCATGCAGGGCTACTCCACTTCCGTCTTTAAATATATCTGTCGTATCTGTAAAACACGGACGTGAAAACGTATTAATTAATTGTGATGTTCCTATCATAACCAGGGAAAACTAATTGTTTCAGTACCTTTATTTAAATTAAATTTTTGTTGTATTTCGCTTTGAGCAAAATTTTCTCTTATACCGTCTTTATACCAGTTAACTAAATTTTCTTCTGTTAACTCTTGGTATTCTATAAAAGAACCTTCAGAAGGCATGTCTAATAATATTTCATCATCTACATAATGCGATTCGCCGCCCTCTGTACCGGTAATACGTATTTTAAAACTTTTTATATTGTTTAAAAAATTATCGTTATGTTTTTTTAGCGACAATATTTGATATGTATATGAAATCATGATTTATGAATATGCTGTTACTGTTAATAAAGGAACATCTAAAAATGGGTACCCAGAGGTACTGCCATCCCGCCAAGTAGTCCAGTGGGCTCGTGCATCATAAGTTGAAGTATGTTCTCTTGCCATTACTTTTATATTTTTAGCGCCTGTCCAATCAGATTTTAATATTTTTCCGTCCGTGTAATCTGTAGTACTAACTGTTAAATCAAAAACCCAATTTATATAAACTAAATGGTGCCCGTGATTGCTGCTTCCGAAACTACTCGCGTTAGAAACAAACGCACTATTTACTTCGTACCCGTCAAAATATAATCTCCAGTTACATATTCCGCTGTAATCCCTTGCCGCCCATTTAACAATATATTCATAGTGCACATAATTAGCGCCATCGGGTAATATATAGTCTATAGAGCTACCCTGCATATCCTGGTAACTTGTGGTTAACTCTATCGCAGAGGCCGTTCCCATAGTATAGCTGTTAGTAACCCCATGTACAGTTCGGCCATCACCAATACCGCATATCATTTCTAAAACATTATTAGAAGAAACTGCCGGAAATAAATCTGTAAAGTTACTCATTATTTAAATGCTGTTATTTTAATTATAGGCTGATAATAAGTAAATTCCCCAGCAGCAGTTCCATCTCTCCAAATATTTGTATGAATGGTAGCTCTATAATATGGAGAATTATGATCTCTTGCCATTACTTTTATTTCTTTAGCGGTTGTCCACCCCGCGAGCTTCCCGTTTGATATATCATCGCTGTATGCTGTTAAATCAAAAACAAATTCTACATATTGTGTAAATGATGCGTGATTATTAGAGTGGCTGCCACTGTAATTGCCAGCTACGCTTTTTTGTGCGCGAGCAACTCGGGTTCCGTCTAAATACAAAGCAATATTGTGTATTCCAGATGACCCGTAATTTATATCGCGAGAATCAGACTTGTAAAAAAACTTATAAGAAACATAATTTGCTTCTGCAGGAGGTGTATATGTAATACTGCTTCCTGTTACATCAGTATAACTTGTACTTAAAGTTTGTCTTGCCGTAACGTTACCAAACGTGTAAGTTCCAGAAGGTACTGTAACAGACCTTCCGTCTGCAACCCCAACTAAGGTTTCTAATATTGAATTAGAAGCGGGGGCTGGAAATAAATCTGTTAAATTACCCATTATTTTAAAGCTATTATTGTTAATGAAGGTATAGTATAAGCATCGTTGCCCGCTGCGTTACCCCCATTATAATATCTATTATAATTAGCGGCAACGCCATAAATACTATTATATCTTCTAAACTTTGTTTGTATTGTTTTATTAGAAGTCCAGCTTGAAAATTCTCCATTAGCAGCGTTATCTGAACTTACTGTTAAATCAAAAACCCAATATATACTATCGTTCCTTCCGCCGTGAGTGTGGACGTGGTTTCCCGAATAGTTTTCAGAAAAAGTTTTATTTGAATTTGTTATTCTAGTACCATCAACATCTACATAAAAATGAGAAATTCCAGAAGACCCAATAGAATGCCATTTAAAATCAAATTTATATAAAACTGATCTTGCTTCTGCAGGTGGAGTATAAGCTATTAAACTGCCTGGTATTTTTTGATAACTAGTGGTGCTATTCGTATAAGTTGTAACGTTTTCTAAAGTATAGGCTCCAGAACCAACGGTTATACTTCTCCCGTCAGCCGAGCCTTGTATTATTTCTAATACGTTGCTAGACGAAGCCGCTGGAAATGAATCCGTTAGATTACCCATATTATTGTCCTATTATTACCCAGCCGTTTGTTGCGTCAGAGTATATTAATTCAAAGCTTGCAGATGCTGTATCTAATGTTAAATCAGATGCGCTACCCATTATATTACTACCATTCCTTGCGAGTACACAAGTTGCAACTCCAGATCTATTTGAAATCTTTATAGAGTCACCTGAACTTGGACTAGCCGGTAGTGTTAGCGTAAGGTTGGCTGTTAAAACATAAACTGAATTTGCAGCAGCTGTTGTGTTTGTATTTATTACATATACAGTCGGTGCTGTATATGTATCAAAAGTTACGGCTCCTGTTTGACCGTTAACACTTGCTACAGGGCTTGTTGTTAAGTTTGCGCCTGATACAGATATTACTTCAACTGTTTCACCAACTTCAGCGCCTTCTGTTAATACTATTCTAGTAGGGTTAGTTAGTAAGCTGTAATTTGCTTTAGCTTGATATACGCCCTGTACAAAGACCATTGTAAGCTCTTTTGCGCTTGGTGTACCATTTGTTAAAGTAAAACTAGTTTGATCTGCAGTGGCTGTAAATGAATCTGAAACTAAACTTGTAGTTACAGCATTAACAGCAGCAGGGGCAATAGTACCCATTGTTTTAACCTCTATATAGGCCCCAGCATCTGGTGGATCACTAAATGTAATTGCTGTACCAGCAATGCCATAAGCATTTTTCTGCTGATATACACCGTCTATATATACATCTGTATTATTTTCGCTTGTAGGCGCGATGCTTAATGCAGAAAATTGTGTTGCCGTGCCGTCGCCTGTGAACTGGTCCACAAATACAGAACCGACTTCTGTTAGATTTGCGACAGTTGTGGTGTGAATAAAATGCACATTATTTGTACCCGATGCGGGGATTGAACCCGCGTTAAATGTAACATCTGTGCCATTTACCGTATAGTTTGATGGGTATTGATAAACACCACTTACATATACAGATATATTATCAATATCCGCAATTGTGTTAGCCAACGTGAATGTAGTTTGAGATCCAGTACCGCTAAACGTTTGTTTTACTATTTCTCCACTTCCACCGCCCGAGCCCGCTATTGCGCCCCAAGCACCATCTGCATAACCTTCAAATTGAGCATCCTCAGAATTATACCTTAGCATACCGTTTGCAGCAGTAGGTCTTTGTGCTGTAGTTCCCGCTGGAACTTGAATAGCATCTGTATCACTAATATCAAGAGAAACCGAAGGGCTAGTAGTACCTATTCCTACATTTGTGCCAGAGTTAGCTACATAAATAGTATTGTTATTAACCTTAAGACCTGTTGCCTTTACCACCCCTAATACATCTAATCTTTCACTAGGGGAATTTGTACCCATTCCTACATTAGGACTCTGATTAGAATTTATAAATAAGCTATTTTGATCAACTATAATAGAGTCCGATTGTATAAATCCAATAACATCCAAGGCTTCTTGTGGATTCGTAGTCCCTATTCCTACTTTGCCAGAAGAGTCTATGCGCATTTTTTCACTTCCATCTACATTAAAATATATAATAGATGAAGCGTGCTCATTGTTTACATCTGAAAATAAACCAAGATTACCATTATTAGCTAAAAGTTTAGCATCAGCAGTATTGTTTGAATCTTCTAAATATATTTCCGGTGTTGTATCAGATATATGCAAAGCACTTGTAGGACTCGAAGTCCCAATCCCTAGCCTGTCATTAGTTGTATCCCAGTGCAGGTTAGTGTCTTGGGTAAGTGCGCTCGCCCCTGACCAAATAGCTATTTTGTTAGCTACGCCAGTTCCTGATATAACGGCTTGGTTTTCCCAATTTCCGGTTGAACTATTATATTGTAATATTTCATCATTGGCTACACTTGTTATATTTACGTCGGTTAGGTCGTTTATTGCAGAATCTATAGCAACTCCACCTAAATTAGTAGCTGATAAACTTCTAAATATACCACCGGTTAATATTTTAGCTTGAGAAGAATTACCTAAATCTGTAGCATTACCCTTTACTATTAGCGCACCAAGATATATAGCTTGGCTAGAAGTATTGTCTGCTTCTTGAAAATCTTCTAATAAGTAATTTTTTTCAGCATCATCAATACTAGCGTACTCGGCTTTACCATAATATGCGACTATTACATTTGTATTATTAGGAAAATGAAATAATCTTTGCGCAGTATATTGGCCAGCTGAAGCGGTTGTTAAAGTTCCGCTATTGTCGTATTTTGTAGGATCTATTGATGTATACCCCGCGCCTGCTGTTCCATCGTCTTTTGTAAAGCCCGAAGCTGTACTGGAATATCTGTGGAATGCGGGAGTGGTTGCTCCATCGGAAACTAAGTTAGGCTCTTCTGCGTCTATTTGGTAATTTCTACCGACTCCAAAAGAAATACCGGCTGCTCTATCAAGCGCCAGCGTATTCGTGCTATTTACAGTAAGTAAATGCCCTGATTTTTTTAATGGACCAAATATTTCTACAAACTCTGCAAACGTATTGCCATTTGAATAAGATGGTCTAGGGAATGTTTTTACAAACCTAATTGCGTTACTAGAGTGTATTACAGACCCCAGTACTATATTGCTTCTCCATAAAGCAGGAGAGGGCGTGGTTAAAGTCTGCTGGATATTCCCAGAAGAATCAACATATACCCATGTGTTTAATTGATTAGCATCGCCTGCGTTGCCTAAAGTATGCGTGACTGTTGTGGCAGACCACGAAACTTTTTTAATTTCTGGATGCGGGTCAGAATTATCTTTGTTAAGTATATTAATAACACCATCCCCAGCTGCAACGTCAAATGTCGTGGATGTATTTGTAGACAGTACACCTCCGTTTAATATTCCAGTCGGTATGTTTTCAGTTAAGTAATCAATACTTAAATCGTGACCGTGATACCGGAAATGTAAAGTATCGTGCCCATCTTCAGTAGTGTAATATATACCATTATCAAAAGCAGGGGTTGAGGATTGAGCGTTTACCAGTTCAATGGTTTCGTTAACTTTTAAATCTTCACCAATGGTTACATCATTTGGTAAACCTACCGCAAATGTTCTATTTGTTGATAAGTCTTGCGCGCCCAATGGAGCTACTACAATTTCGTTAGCAGTTCCTACAACTTCTATTGTAGTCGTTTTGTCCGCTTTTAAAGTTAAGTTTGGTTTATTTAAAATAAACGCATCACTATTTGTATCAGTTTCATTAAAGTCGGACTGAACATTTTGTTCCGCATTAGACGGAGCTAATGAAGGTTTATTTTGAATAAAAGAATCAGCTGAAGAACTAGCTTCATTCCAATCAGCCTGCACGTTTACCTCAGCGCCTGCTGCAATTCCTGTTAATTTAGTTCTTTCTGCAGAGGTTATAATAGCGCCCGAACCAGCTGATGTAACGTCGTTAAGGTTAGTTACACTATAAAGAGTTAGGTTTGTTAAGTCAGACGGTTTGTTTAATATTTCCGCATCTGTACCCGCACCTGCTGTCCAATTAGGTTTTACATTTACTTGCGCTCCAGCAGCTATACCATTTAATTTAGTAAGTAAAGCCGTGGTAAAATCATTAGCCGATAAACCTTTACCAGCCTCTGTATTTTGTTTTGCATCTAAAGCCGCTTGAAGTCCAGATATATTGCTTATACCTAAATTATCTAAAGTATCTTTATTGGCTTCTATATAGTCTACAACCTCTTGCAGGCTATCTAAATCAACATTATCACTTGTTAAAAGTGTATTAATGCTGTTTATTAAATCTTTTAATATTTTACCTTGATTAGCAGACAAAGGTACATCAGCAGCTGTAGACGTTACATTATCTACTACGTCTGTATGTAGCAATCCATTAGCTGTAAAGTTATTTAAACTTGTTCTTTCAGCATTAGTTATGATCTGTCCAGAACCAGCGCTTGTAACATCGCTAAACTCTGTTACAGAATCATCAGAAAAGTCTTGATCAAATACAGCAGAATAATTAGAAATAAAATAATCTTCATTTGCTATTATGTTGCCGTTTTCAGTACGAGAAATTACAGTTAAAAGTTTATAAGCTCCGTTTTCATAATTTGTTACGTCTCTTACTTCAAAAACGCCATATGCATTAATATTGCTTTTTTGTACTATTCTAATAAAACTATTTACCGTATCATCTAAATAGTCTCCTACAGAATTGCCTTGCTTATCTAATGCAGATATATATAGTCGGCTTATGCCACTAAATGGTGAAGTAACTGCAGTACCTGTGTTGAGGCTTATAATACCTCTTGGGTTTGTTGAGTAATGGTCAAAGCTTTTAAAAGTGTAAGAAACGCCATCGAAAACATCAATTAAGTCTTCGGCATTAACAAGGCCCATTAAAGACTGAATAGTATAATTCTTAGTAGCACCAGTAGCACTGTCAGTACCAACTACTTTGTCTAGCTTATTTAGAGTGCTGTCCTGATCGTACGTTGATATTCTAGCCATTTATAATTTATCTTTGTTAAATTTATCTATTGCGTTTGAATATACTTTATCCACATAAGTCTTGCGTTTTCCAAAACCGCGTTTAGCAGATAAAGGCATATCTTCTTCGCCTATTAATATTTTATATATTCTATTAATAAGTCTTTTGCCTTTGAAAGATACTTTGTATTTATTGTGATCGCCTAAACGGCCGTTACCTTTATGTATCTTTTCTACCCACTCTTCTCTCTGTAAACGATAAAATCTTTGCCTATCCCAATGGTAGTACATGGTACCGTTTTGAAAGTCTTTTATAGTAAAGTATTTGATGGGGTCTAAATAAAATAACAATTCTAAATCTGATATTGATATATTGTTTTCTTTACAAGCCCAGCGAGACACAAGCCTGTAATATTTAAGAAAGTCAACTTTTAGTTCGCCTCGCTCTAAAAAATCGCTTCTATCCATTACAATACTATTATAACATCTTGCTCTTGTATAACTTTATAAATATCTTTACCAATTTCTATATTATGTCCAGCATGTCTGTCATAATATATTTTGTCATTTACATTTACACCCTCTACCGCTGTACCTACAGAAATAACATCTGCAGTGCGGTATCTTATATCTTCGCGGTGGTTTTCTGCAAGTAGCAGCCCACCGTCTGTTTTCTTTATGTCTTCTTTTATTTCAGAAATAATAATGTATCTACCTATTGCCTTCATTTTCTCTTACGTTTGAAATTACACAATCAGTTGAAAGAATAGTAGTAGCTACAGATATAGCGTTTTGAAGCGCTGACTTAGTAACAAGAAGAGGATCAATAATACCCGCTTTGCGCATATCTTTGATTTTGCCATCTATGACGTCTACACCGTTCCCCCATTTACCTAATCCAGTATACTCCGCTGAATTTAATCCTGCATTACTCAGTATAAGTAAAAAAGGTGCGTATAAAGATTGTTTCAATATACTTACACCTTTAAGCTCACCGGGGTTAAGTTTCATTTGCCAATCAGAGTTTGCCGCATGAACAAGCGCAGAACCACCACCTGGAAGTATGCCTTCCTTCTTAGCGGCCCTTACGGCGTGTATAGCATCGTCAACTCTATCTTTCTTTTCTGAAACTTCAACATCTGTATCTCCACCTACATACACTATAGAAACTCCACCTGACAATATCGCCAGTCGGTTTTCGATATGAGGGCGCATTACATGGTGCTCTTCTTCGTCTAACTGCGCTTTTAAATAATCTACGCGTTCTGTAACTTCTTGTGATACTTCTTTAATAGCAAGAGTAGTACCATCATTATCTATGATAGCCTTATCGGCTTGTCCTAACACTTCTGGGGTGATGTTGTCTAATGAGTCACCTAAGTTCTCATCAATAACAGTAGCACCCGTTAGAAGGGCAATATCATCCAGTATGTCCTTACGCTTCAGCCCAAACGACGGAGGATCTATGATATTACACTTAATATTGCCCTTTACGTGATTCATCGCTAAAGCTGACACTACCTGCTGTTCGCAAGGGGCAATAAGCAATAACGATCTATTGGACTTGATCGCATGCTCCAGTATTGTTTGTATTCTTCTTATATTAGTTACTTCAGACGCGCATAAGAATACTAATGGCTTGTCTAGTTCACTTACTTCTTTTTCTCTATTAGTATAGAAGTGTATACTTTTCGATGTAGCATTAATATGGGTTCCATCTACTACATCTATGTATGTTTCATTTGACGGTGAGGTTTCCATTGTAACCACTCCGTTATCTCCCGCAGACTTAAATGCTTCTGCTATGAAGTCACCAAGCTCAGTGTCATTATTGGCTGATATTCTAGAAACTTGGTTTAATCTTTTATCATCAACGGGAACACTTCTTTTTTCTAATTCTTTTATAGTATGCTTTGCAAAAGCTGAAACACCATTTTTAATATCTCTAAAAGAATATTCTTCTCCCTTTTGATTAAAGTAGTTGTGAATTATAGCTTGCGCTAATACTGTTGAGGTTGTTGTGCCATCACCTGCTTTAGATGCAGTTTGGCGAGAAGCTTGCTTAAGCATAGTAACACCCAGGTTTTCTACTGGGTCTTCTAAATTAATGTAGTTTGCTACAGTAACCCCGTCTTTAGTCACGTGTGGGTTACCAAAGTCATCTTCAAGAACTACCGTTCTTCCTGATGCACCGAGTGTACTACCTACCGCTTTTGCTAGTTTATTAATGCCGTCTATTAGTTTTTGCTTAGCATCTGTACCGAAGCTAAGTTCTTTAACTATTTTAGGCGATCCGAATTGTATTGCCATTTAATTTAATTTGATTTGATTGATATAAGTTATATTAGCAGTTCCATTTACGGCGTGCTGCTTTACCACGCTCTGACTTCCAGCTTCTCGATCTGGCACAAAATGATTTTCTACGCTTCCAGGCTTTACTACCCCTTTTAAGTTTTGAGGGTGCAGTTGTCACGGCTGTCTTAAGCTTTGACCCCGGATTGTCTTTTCTATATTTAGCTACGCCTCTAGAGGTCATTCCGCCACCTGCTTTAGAACCAGTACCGCTTCCGGACTTTACTTTAGCATAGTAGCCTTTAGACTTTTTACGAGAAGGAGCATTTGACTTTCTTCTTGCTAAAGGTGTTGCGCCGCAACTGCAGCTAGCAAACTTATTAGTAAATGGTTTCATTTTGTGTTGTATTTTTTAGTACCTTTGCCATAACCACCTCTGTTTGTTTTAACTGGTACAAACTTCTTTTTATTGTGGTCATAATCTTTACCCTGTATATTCAATCCCCTTTTAAGTGCACTGCGTCTTTTTCTTTGATTCTCCGCCTTCATAGCTCGACGCCGGGGAGTTTTAGCATATGCAAGGTCACGGGCCGCTTTTCTTTTACGGGCCGCAGGAGATAATTTTTGCGGCATTATCTTACGTCTACGTAAGGTTTTGGTGCCGGCTTAGGCTTTTGTACTTTTTCTTTTTTTACTACTTTTTTTTCTTCTGACATAATATTATTTTTTATATGGTTTTGATGTTCCTCCACAGAATCTTGGAAGTGGATCTGACATTTCTGTTGGCACAGAACCATCAGCATACCTCATAAAACCTTTTTTTTCTTTAATTGCACTTTTTAATTCTGGGGATAAATTTTTTTCTTGGTTTGGAGTTAATCCATTGGGTTCCGCGTTATTTTCTGTATAGCCGCTTTTTTTAGCTACTTTTTTAATAGGCCCGTACATTATTTCATGTATTTTTTAATAGGTGACTTTTTCTTAAGCCCCAATAGTTTCGATGATTCAGTTCTGCCTTTTAGCTTAGCATAAACGCCAGGCATTACAGTTGTTCCTTTTTTACCCATAATTATTTCTTTTTACGTTTTGTTTTCTTTCTTCTTATTTGTGGTGCACGTTTACCCATGCCTACACGCTTCTTCTGTGCAACAGCCTTACGTTTTTCAGAGCTACTCATTTCACCCCAGGTTTTAACTGTCTTACCTGATATACGTTTAGAAGGCCTACACTTCTTTACACCTTTGCGTTTAGCAGAACCACAAGGATTGCCTTTCTCGTCGGTCCACTTTTCTTTAAACCAGCGTTTAAGATTTGCTCCTTTTTTAGTTTTGCGTACTGCCATTAATTTTGATAGTTATCACCTATGTTATAGCTTCTAGAGTTGTCTTCTATAGCTGTATAGCCAGGAAAAATTGCTTGCGCCATTTCTACAGAATTAACCATTACTCTATTAACTACTACTCCTTCTTTAATTAGTGCTATTTCCATTAGAAAAATATTTGTAAGTAACCACCCTGACCTGGCGAGCCTAAACTCTCAGACAAATATAAAGGCGTTCCATGTTGTGTGTTTTTACCATAACCCCCTCCATATCCATCTCTTGAATATGGATTACTTAAAAATTCTGTATATTCAGAACTTGAACCTTCTCTAGCTTTTTTTGCACTGGTTATTCCACCAGTTACCCCATAATCTATCGCAAACCCAAAGCTAGCAGAGGCAGCATTAGAATTAGCATCCCCACCGCTGCGAGACCAAGTCCATCCAGTTCCATTCCAAGTAGCGGTAACGCTTACATATGATGAAAACCTTTGCCATTGGAAACGTATTGAGGTAAGATACGCGGGATCATCATCTTCCCACTGTATGTCTTTAGTGCCTAAGCTTCCTGTATCTGATAATACAGTTCCTCCAGTCGTAGTAATAGTTAATCCGTTACCAGATGCGGTATATGTTCCACTGTAGGGAGTAAAGCTAGTTATTCTAGCCCTAGTTATTGCTGGATTACCTGAGCCATTTTTTGCTATATACTGATTGTTAGCTACTGTTTGAGTGGTAGTAGCTAGTGTTAGTGTAACACCACTACCAGAATTAGTGTCCGAAAAGCTGTTGTTTTGTGTTATATTATCCAATGCCGATGGCGCATTAGCATCACCGACTTCTGTTATTCCTGTAAGTCCTCCGGCAGCTCCTACTGTTACTGTTATTTGAGGTGTTGCAGCGGTTGGATCATCATAGTCATTAGCTGTTAACTGGTAATATTCTTGAACCACCTCCCCTGATCTGGTGGCAGAATCAGACGCTGTAGTTTGAGTAGACCCACCGCCCACCATCAGCAACCCCACCTCTGCATGACCTTCGCTCGCGATCTCATCTATTATTTTTTGAGGCACAGTCCATACTGCAGAAGACGTAAATACTTGTGTTTCAGGAAGGCCACCTCCACCTCCACCACTACCACCACCATCTAATTGTGCTGCTCCTAGGTATATTGCCATAATCTATGTTGTTATATATAATGTAGAAGAATCGTATGAGCTAAGCGCATCATACGCTGATTGCGTCAGTGTAACTATTTTTGCTATAGACGAATCTACTACGTCTGATGATACTTGTGTTAATGCCATATTATTCTTTTAGTATTTCTTTTGCCTGTGCGCGGTCATCATAATCAAGGGCCGCTTTAAGTATAATCTTATCCATTACATCGTCTTGGTTGTCTAGCATCTGCTTTTGCAAGCTTATGATCATTGACTCTAGATCATCCTTACCTTTAGTAAGATGGTCTATTTGTAATTGTTTCTTTTCGATGTCTGATTTAAGTGCGTTAACGTCATCTGGCTTAGCGCCTGTGATTGTGCTAACGACAAGCCCTATAGATGCGGCAAGTGTACCTATGAGCATCATAACGACTTCTTTGTTTGTTTCTAGTACTGGGTATCGCATTAAACTAAATACGATGAATATAATTAAAAGGAATATAAATAAACTGCCAACATAGTGGCGAATCTCACGGGCTACTCCATTTTTAGGTAATGCCATTAGCCCCCTCTCTTTCTACATTTAGCAATAGCCCCTGAAGCATAAGCCGAAGGGAATACCTTGTACTGTCTCTTTACTTTATAATAGCATTTGTCTTTCCTTGTTAAAGGAGACAAACCATTTACCGTGTGTCTTGCCATATCAAATTATTTTTATTAAGATATATAGAGGTAATGGGTTGCATTACGTATTTGACAATAAAACCTTAATTTTAAAGCCATATTCACAACCTATGCCACTATGTATTGTACTATTTACAGTGTTTTGTATAGATCTATGCATTATTATCAGTATATACTTGCTTAATTTTCAATACATTACATAGATCATTGCATTATTGTTAGTAATATTAACTAAATACTACATATAATGTAAACATTATTAATTATATTTATTATATTAGTGAATTTTATTAAGTATATTCACATATTATACAATTGTTTTATACACGTTTACATTATTATTATTAATTAATAACATTTATCACATTATTATTAAAGTTTATTTAATTTCTTTGTATTGTTATTGTATTTAGTTACTTTATATAATATATATTACATAAATTTATAAAAAGGTATATTTTTATTATTTTATTATATAATATACGTTACAAATCTTATAACAATGTGATAATATAAGTGTAATTAAAATATAAACTATGTCAAATTTAAAACACTTAAAAACTAATCATTATAAAAGTAAACTACTTAAATATAAAAAACTAAAATTTAATAATACAACTTACTTAGGTTTTAATATAAATGATTTGTTTGACTTAAAAGAATTTATAAAAGATAATAATATA
>Ga0315320_10000352_pt1 | contig 37338 bp, 28 predicted proteins | sample M140m21515metaG_FD_203458 | JGI IMG/M metagenome (GOLD analysis project Ga0315320, IMG submission 203458) | Ammonia-oxidizing marine archaeal communities from Monterey Bay, California, United States - M1 40m 21515 | ecosystem: Environmental > Aquatic > Marine > Coastal | place: USA: California... | reverse complement strand
TTCCTTCATAATAATCGGCAATGTCCTCACGGTAGAGAATACGTGCGCGATCACCCGAGTATTTTTTTTTCACGGCATGAGAGCCTACTTCGAGAGCGCGTATCCATCCGCCCAGGGATATCAGGTGAGCGAGATCTACGTCACGCAGGTGGATAAGATCAGTCTCAACGTCACGTTGCGTGGCTGTGAGTTCTTTCTTAAGCGCCGCAATATTATTTTTGCGGGCGCTCTCCAGCAGGCTAGCTGCATGACGATTAACGCGTTCTCCCGCGCCAAGTGCGCGGCCGTAGCGGGATAGTTCTTTGGCGAGTGCCTCGATCTTATTCATGTGACCTGCCTCAACTGCCATAAATCCGTCGGCAATGAGAAATCCCAGCTCTAGTGCTAAATCGGTGCGATGTAGGGGCATACGCTTAGGCATTTTGTGAATCAGTTCATCAGCTGGAAGAGGTGCAAGATTGCTTAGATCATCAAAAATTTTCTTGATAGATGGTGCCGTAAACTCATTCACTCCTAGCTCCTCGCGCACGTGAGGGTCATCGATAAGGTCGTCCGGCACAGACCTCGGTGCAGAAGTCTCTGGCTCATCAGCCATGATGGGCATGTAGCTAAAACTTAGAGACACGCAGGTTAAGATGAGAGTGAATTTCATGATGATATTTAAATATCGACGCGAATTAAAAGCAACTGAGAATACGAAATTAAATACAAAAGATGTTGGCACTGCAAGTGATCTCAACTATTTCAAAGGCATGCTTCTACTTGGCGTTAACATAGATCACGTTGCTACGCTTCGGCAGGCGCGCTATGCCGATCTCATTGATTCACCCAATGCCGAACCAAGCCCGCTCATGGCAGCGCGCGATGCCATTGCTGGTGGTGCTGATTCCATCACTATTCATGTCAGAGGTGATAGGCGCCATATGCAAGAACCCGATGCTTTTTCCATAAGAAATGAGATTGAGCTACCTTTAAATTTTGAAATGGGTAATACCAAGGAAATGGTAGAAATGGCGTTGCGTTTAAAGCCTGATTTTGTGTGCTTGGTTCCAGAAACGCGCGAGGAAGTGACTACCGAAGGAGGATTGGACGTAGATGGGCTGTTTCAATCACTTCTACCGACCGTGAACAGACTGCAATCAGTCGGTGTTAAGGTTAGTATGTTTATCGATCCTGATGAGAGCCAAGTTCAGGCATCTGCAAAAATTGGGGCTGAAATGATTGAGCTCCACACCGGGTGTTTCGCAAATTCTTTCAATGGGGACAGGGTTAGCGAAACCGCGCGGCTTTGTGAGGCTGCTGTTATGGGTCACAGCCTAGGTTTGCAGGTTAATGCGGGACATGGAATCAATATGCAGAACCTTCCTGAGCTACTTACCGTGCCACATTTAGCAGAGTTGAATATAGGCCACACGCTGATTGCTAGATCTATTCGGGTTGGGCTCGAGGTAGCAGTATCTGAAATGCGGCAGGCAATGAGCGAATATAACGGATGATTATTTTTGGTATAGGAATAGACGTCGTTGAAGTGGAGCGGATATCTTTATCCTTAACGGAGTTCGGCACCCGCTTTTCTAATAAGATATTCACTCGCGTGGAGCGGGATTATTGTGAAAGACAGAAACGTCCAGCTATACACTACGCGGCTAGATTTGCCGCCAAGGAGGCTGTTGCTAAAGCGTTAGGAACGGGTATTGGGAAGCAGCTAGCATGGTTGGACGTCGAGGTGTCTCGGCGCTCCAGTGGGGAGCCAGAAGTATCACTAAGAGGTGATGGTAAAATATTTGCTGAGGCTAATAATATCACCCAGATAAAGATTAGCCTCACACATGCGGAACATTATGCAGCTGCCAACGCAATCGTGCTTTGTAAAGCATGAGCTGATCTTTGTAGAAAGCGGATGGATGCAATACTATCTCAGTTTGTCTCTTAGTTCGTTGGCTTTGGAATTGTAGATCGAAAAATCTATTCGATTGAATGCGGATAAATCCAGTGAGACATCACCCATTGCCTGATTTAGGCCGTTAATTTTACCATTTCTGAGGGAATCTAGACGAAGAGTAATGAATCCACCTTCGTGTAGCCATGCACGGATGTCACCCCGGTATTTTTTGGGTTCTTCTCGGATGTTGCCAAGGCTGATAGACTTGATCCGTTTGATTGGGATATCGATTGGGGTGAATTCGGTCTTTACAGTGATATGACCATCTTTGACCTTACCGACAGAGCCGGGAACTTCATCACCGTTACTGAGTATGATTTTATGAGGTTGCGCCTCTTTATTTGCTGTTTTTTGATCTGGAGATTCAATCTCCATAACCTTTTCAGTGGGAAGATGTGTTCCATTCCATGGTGTTACAATGATATTTGAAATCTCTACGGGATATTTATTCTCTGCTATGAATTCAATACCTGTACCCAAGTTTTTGGGATCAGGCGATTTTGACTGAAGTGTGCAGACTTGTTTACCATTGATAAATAGATTGATTATACCAGCTTTACGATCCGTAAAAAAGTCAAACTTGGCTCGTTTGTTGTCAGTGTTTACTTTGATTTGTCGCCACCTTGCACCGGCGAATAAGCGACCACCGCCATTGGCGACTTGGCCCCTTGTTTGCAAATAAGCATAAGATCGATTTATGTTGATTTCGTAATAGGCGTCTGGTGACCCTGAGGTTACATCGTTCGAGTATAGCCGCAACTTGAAGCGCATGGATGACGGCCATTCGGCCGTGAAGCTAACCTGAGACTTTTCACGAAGCTTGACGTCTTTTCCGATACTTGAAGTGCTCTGCGAGATAAACTTACCGTTACGGAATAGCCATGAATCACCTCCCTTGGGAGTTGACCATTCAGCCAGTCTATGAGGCCCGTGATAGTTACCTGGGCTGCTGTTTATGACCTCGAGTGATTGAACCATCGACCGCTTTAAGCTGATGATTCCCCCATACCATGTGTCTAGCATTACAGTCTCGGGCGTGAGCTGGTGGAGGCGCCCCACGAGGGTATCTCCGGTGATCTCACGAAAGCGTGGTTGGAGTTCCACACGAGTAATTATCTCCTCAGATGGTCTGCCCTTCCAAGAATCCATGTGAATTGATAAAACCTTAGTGATTGGGAACTTCGCGATCTGGCGTAGGCTATCAGAGTGAAAAAGTAGGTTCTCTACCTCGTCAATAGATTCTGGAATGCCGCTGAGTGAGTCTCCATTGGTGAGATGCAATCGCGCCATGGGCTTCTTCATAGCCTGTAACTCATCGGGTGATTTTTTGCTCGCTGCCTTCACATCGTTCTGTGCGTGCAATAAACAGCTGGTTGATGTGACCAAGAGAAGTAAGGCAAAGACATTGGCAAACTTAAAATTGTTGTTGCGGTTCATAAAAGTGGGAAAGTAGGTAGAGATTGTGAACTTAAAGAGGCTATTGCCTGCCTGACGATTTTTCATCAGCTTGCTTATTTAAACTAAGAAGGGCTTCGATGTCGATCTTACACTTGCCCAGTATAGGGTGCACGGCTTCTAGGTGGCCGTCTATCAACTCAAGGTTTGATAATTTGATTTGACCATCTTGTAAAAGAGCTGCGACAAAATTAGACTCTGGGAAATGTGGTGGGTTACCCGTCTGAGTGAAGCTCAGTAAGCTGATTCGGTGATCGGGAACGCTGAGCGGTGTCGCGTTGAATTTATCCTTCATCAACATTGTACGTTTTTTGTTTTCTGCTCTGCTGATTTTGAAGATTTCACCTGAACGAATATTGCCGTCACTATCTAAAAATGTATCCGAAACAATCTTTTTTGAGGTTTCATAAAACCGTAGTGCACCACCGTTGTTGAGATCTTTAACGGTTAAATTCTTAATCGTAACCTGGTTTTGGCGGGCACGATTACTAAAGATGATATATTTTCCAATACTTTTTTCGAGTTGGTCTGGATACGTCCCTATTTTTTTATCATCTACATAAAATGTAATAAGGCCCTCTTTGCGGTTGATATGAAAATCAAGCTTGATGTTGCGTCTTTCGAATTTACTTGGCTTGAGGTCAATCAGGGCTAATGGAGCGGGGTTTTTGACATTACTCTGATATCGCCTTATTTGCATTCCTGCTCTATTAAATGTGTATTCATAGCAATTTTGCATAGTTTTAGCAGAACCATTTTCGCCACAAAATTTAAATACGAAGTTGGGCGTAGAATTCCAGCTAATCGAGTAAGTGATGAGTAAATTCTCAGGTAGTTCCAGTTTGCGAGATAGACTTCCATCACCTTCACTCTGGATAGTAGTAGGATCTGGTTTGGACCATTTACCCTCCATAGTCCAACTATCGAGTAGGTCATTGCCAGTATAGATGATTTCTTGGTTATCAACACCAAATTGGATCATGCTGATAAATGTTCGATCGATATTGAACTCACCTCCATAGGATGTAACTATTTTCAATTGCTTAGCATCAAGTGATATCACATTGCAAGGAAGCACACAGCCACTTGTAAGTGTCACCATCTCACCGTGCGGTTCCATGGTATTTGTGTGCTTGCCAAATAGTATAAGTTCTATAGCTGCAATATCTATGCACAGAGGTTCATGAGCAACTGGAGAGGTTAAGATAATAGAGTTTTCTTTGAACGAACTGATTTCACCCGATAAAGTATCACCGCTTTTTAGGACGACAGATGTTGCGCCAAAAGTTTGGCTCCAAAAAACGGAAAGTAAGGCTAACGTAAGGAGTGTGAAATATTTAGAAATTATCATCCCAGAAATCTAGTAGGTTGTTTTGTTCGGAAAAATCAACGATCCCGACAAATTTCATTTTAAGGCTAACTTCAGAAACAATGTCAGATTGAATTCTTGTTGTGCCGTTTGCATCGGCTTTAGGAATGCCCGATATTCTGCCGTAAGGCCGTGTATAGAAGTGGGCAAAGTTGCCTTCCTTGTCATCCGAAACCTTCCGTAACTTGTTTGCTGCTAGGTGGATTTCTTGCACAGATGCTTTGGGTATGACCAACTCATTGTCAAATGTGCCACGAAAGTAGATCTTATCGTCTTTTATCTGCTTAAATGTGCCGGAAAAACGATCCACGCCATTGGTAAGAAGGATGACATCATGCTCATCACTTTGCATGCTCTGTGCACTATCACGCATGCCATTCCATCTCGTGATCAGTATATCGCTGACACGCATTTGCGAATTGTTGTAGCGGAGATTCTTGAAAGCGATTGCTCTGCCAGGAGCTATATATTTTTCTCCAAGGTTCCATTTGGTTTTGAAGCTACCATCTATATAAAGCATGAGGGTTTTGTTGGGTCGATCAATTCGAAGCTCGATCTCGGCTTCCTCTTTTCTTGATAGATTCGTACTAATATGGGTGTTTTCACTTCGGGCTGCTGACGGCTTGCCTTCTTCATCAAAAAGACATGAGTAGAGTGAGGCGCTATGTGATGACAAACTGACAACATAACTTCTGCCGAGTGTGCTTGCCATGTTACTTTTAATGCTCTCTTTGCCCTTGTATTCTGGAGGATCTAGGTCGGAGTGAATACCGATGTTACAATAGAGCGAGCCACGCCAGCCGATTTTGAATTTCACTTTGCAGGTATCTGGCAGGACGTCCTTCCTTACCAAGTAGCGTTCTTTCGATGTGCCTGCATACCATGAGCCTGCAATGAATTTCCAGTTAGTCAGTTTATCTTCATCATTTTCTTTCTCAGCTTCCTTTTTTGCCTGCTCGGCATCGGCTTCCTTCTCTTCGACCTTCTTTTTTGGAGGGCTGATAATTTTCCAGCCGTCATCGTTCATCGGGCCATAGTAAATGAGTTTACCTCCGTGAGGGGTGGGGGATATTTTCGTAATGATATTTCTCGCAAAAGTGAGTTCGCCAAGGTGTTGTGTTTCGAGAGTCACGCCCTTGTCATCAGCATGAGTAATCATACCAGGAATGATGTCTCCATTGATTAGTGAGATTGCTGAATTTGGCTGGAGTGCCTGTGCTGCTTTGCCCTTATTAAGAGTGATGCGGTGAAGTTTTTTCGTGGAAAAAGTAGTGGTCTCCTTAGCCTGCCAACTTTTAAATACTATATTGCCGCTATTATCAAAGGCGATGAATTGTCCGTGAAGACTATCGCTGTTTGCTTTTTCGCTAAATCTCAGCAAATCAAGCCCGTATGATTTATTATCGGCTTCGGCTGTAGTTGTGAGACACAAGGCAAGGGAAATGCCCAGAGTGATGCGTTGTTTCATTTTTCGTAGATGGGGAGGAAGCGATAATTTAATGCAAGTGAGAGTAGTGCGCCAGCAGTGCTGTATGCATTACCATGGTTGCCCGCCCACGAACCGTCTGAAAGTTGACTGGCTGACAATATACGAATATTTTCTTTATTCCATGACTGCCAAAGTTCTTCATTAGCCTGAAAAAGCGCTTGGGACATATAATATCGGAAATAAAAGGGATAAGTGCCGTCTTGAGAGCGGATGTTTTTTTTGAGAAATTCGGTAGATTTATCATATCCTTTCTCGTCCTTACGTTTTGCCAAAGCGTAACATAGTGAGCCAATAGCCGTTAGGGTTACTCGGCCACTGCTCTTGCTGGTATATCCATAGCCGCCTGATACACTCCGGCAACTCTTCATGTATGCAAGACCTTTATCAATAACTTTGTCGTCAACTGGAATACCAGCGTTACGCGCGGCAAGCAAAGCAACGATTTGGCATCCGGATACAGTCGTGTCCGCGTTTGTAGTTTCGGGAGAGTATCGCCATGCACCACGAGAATTGTTTTTTTGTGCTTTAACAATAAGCGCTACGGCCTTTTTGAGGGCTGGTGCGATACGTTTATCATCTATCATGCCGTAACACTCAGCCAGTGCAAGAGTGGCAAACCCGTGGTCGTACATTTGCGGACCCAAGTAGCCTTCCGCGTTTTGCTTAGCGATCAAATAACCGATGGCTTTGCGTATTTTAGTTGATTGTGGCCCATGATTAGGGTCTTCGCCATAGGCTAAAAAAGCAAGCACGCACAGACCAACCACGCCTGGCCGAGCACCACTGCCTCCACCCCAGCTGCCATCATTGCCTTGGGTATTTGTTAGATAGCGTAACCCTTTAGTGTAAAGCTTTTCCACCTGTGTTGGAATAAGATTGCTTCCTCTGCGCGGCAACGCCTGAGACAAGACTGTCGATTGCAAGCAAAGACCTATAATGGCGATGAGAATAGGCGATTGGTATAGGTATGGTCTCATATGGGTACTGTCTTGGCTGCGTTGTTGCTATTTGATTTGACTACTTGGATTTGTTTTTTTCAGAGGCACCCTTGTTGTAGGCGTCCATGGCTTTGTGGAATTCGCGAGGTAATGACGACCCAGTCGCACCAGAGTTTTTCGGGACACGTCTTTCGCTATTTGCCGCCGTGTTATCGGGATCGCCTGTCTCGCCGCCATTGCCGCCGTTACCGTCTCCATTGCCGCCTCCAGCACCAGAGCCCTTGCCCTTGCCTTTGCCTTCAGCTTCACTTTCGCCTTCGCCTTTGCCTTCTCCAGCATCCTTACCGCCGTCCATCATGCGCTGCATCATTTGAAGCATGGAACCCATGCTTTTCTGGCTATTTTTTCATCCACCACCACCTTGTTGCTCTTTCTTCTTAGCAGCTTCAAAAATCTTCTCGATGACTTCGGTTTGAATTGCGATCGTCGCACCGTCTGTCTTGGATGTTTCAAGTCGGTCGGTAGCATCAGCCATGATTTCCTCTACTTGCCTGAGTAATTTTTTAACTTCGACATCGGTTTGCTCTTCGTAGAGGTCCTGCACGTCCGCTGAAAGATCGTCTTGTTCGGCTCCTAATTTCTTAGCTCCTAAATCATGAGTTTTGAGTTTATCGGCAATACTCTGAGCTGTTGCCGGGGGTGCAGACTTAGGTGTGTCAGGCTCTCCAAAAGAATGATGAACTGGAAGAACAGCACAAAGTAGGTAAAAAAATAATTTTATCATGTCGTTGTTAGGTTGTTGGTTAATGGTAGATTGTAGGTTTGGTTTGGTTTGGCTCATGGGCTAGGAGTCGTGGCCCTCGGTGTTATGGTTCTTTTGAAGTCTTCAAGTGCACGTGTGCGTGAACGAATGCCCTGTTCAGCCTGAATCATACGCATAACTTTAAGCATGAATTCGAAGTCCTGATCTTCTTGGTTACCGCCACCGCCGCCACCGCCGCCGCCGCCACCACCGCCTTGATTCTTGTCGCCTTTGAGTAGTTTTGCCCAAGCCCTCAGTTGCTTAGCCCACATTTTAGATTGGTAAATAGACGTGTAAGAGATGTTTCTAGAAACATTGGCTGATAACAATTCCATGGCTTCATCAATCCTTGAACTCCGCATTGAATCGACAAGTTTTTTATGCACCTCTTTACTTGTGCGGGCGTGGTAGTGGAATAGATCCTCTTGGATCCATCGCACGTCAGCAGCAGTTTTCTGTTGCTGATTTTGGGCCTCCTTGATGGCGCGTTTTTCAACGGGGTCGAGGTCTTGAAATTGATGCCCGATTACTTGGTTGATTATACCGAGTATGCTTGATGCAATACCGTCTTCTTCGCTAGCGGCTCGTTTTAAGCGATTGATGAAAGTGCCCGCCTCAAAATTTTGGTTAGCTTCATTGGCTTTCTTGAGAGCTTGCTTCATCTTTTCTATTGCCTTTTTTTGCTCTTCGATAGCCTCTTTGAGATCATTTTTTGATTTCTCGGGTGTGTTTCGCTGACTTTGTGCATCCTGAAGTTTTTTCTCAACTTTGGGTAAATCCTGCTCAGATAGCTCTTTCATGGAATCAAGGGCCTCTGACATTTTTTTGAGAATATCTTTGTCTATTTCTCCATTGCGGACGGAATCTTTGAAAACCTTCTCCATTTTTTTGGTGAGGTTTTTCATGCCCTCCTTATTTTCTCTTTCACGATCCTGCTGATCTTGGAGTTTTTTTCTATTCTCGTCTTTTTGAAGGTCTTTGGCATCTTTCATTTCAAGCCGCTGATTTTCATCATTAAGATTCTGCTCTTTGCGTGCGATATCTTCGAGTTCGCCAATCACACGGTCAAACTCATTTTTTAATACTTGGGCGTGTTCGTCGCGAGTGAGAATGTAGAGAGTGATTGGTTCGGAATAAACTCTACCACGTCCTGGGTAGTAATCCTCTGTCCATGATGAAAGAAGGACTTTCTGAGGAGTGATGTTATGATTATCTGGGCAGAACTTCCATGGGAGGTTATAGGTGGCTTGATTCGGGCTACCTTGTTGGATGGTGGCCTCACCCTTGGCGGGCTCACCACTTGTTGGGTTGGTAAGCTCTCCTTGCCATGAGATGCCGCATGCTTTCAGACCGAAGTCGTCCTCCGCGAGAATCTCGAAACTGAGAGTCTCTTCGGCAAGCATGATATGTTGTTTGTCGATACCCTGAATATATGTTGAGGGCGCTTGGTCTTTTGTCGCCTCAATCCGGATGTTGATTGGCTTTTCAGCAGTGAGCCCGTATGTGTCTTTCCAATTCAATGGGATCAGGATAGAGTGCGAGGCGATGTTGATAGGGGAAGTGCTTATGTTTCTGCCGTCTATTTTAATATCAATTTTCGTTGGACGAGGTGATTCTGTGGTTTCCTTGGGTGGATTAACGCCGTCATTCTTGCTTGTGTCTTGCAGGTCTTCATCTTTCGGTAGGGTTTGTATTTTGGCGTATGCTTCCACGAGGGCGCGATCCGCTGTTGCCCGAATTATGACCTTGCTGCCTTCGAGCGCCGTGGTGAACCCAGAGCGAAGATCGATGTCAATGACTTCGCGTTCTAAATAATCAGGTAATTTTAAAGATGCGCGTACGCTAGTTAAGGCAGGTCTCATGGTGGGTTCGAATGCTAGGTCGTAATTAGCATCGTCAGCCTCAAGTCGAACGATGTCTTTAGCTCGCTGACCTGGAAATGTAAAAGTGTATGCATTATTCTTGAGAGGTGCTTCAATCCACTCTCCATTGCCATAGCGCGCTCTTGCGGTAGCGGGTTGTCGGTTGGTGTCTTTAGATAGGGGGACAACAATGCTGAACGACTCGCCATAGGGAATGTGCTGTGGCGAACCGATACCTGAAATATCTAATTGAGTGAAAGTGAAGCGCTCTGTTTGAGCTAATGGCATCAGCCATCGTTTCAGCGAGTTAATTCCAGCTTCAGGCATGCAAACAAGCCCAGTTACAGACAATACGAACAGAACCATTACCGCCAGTGTCCATTTACGGTGGCGAGCAGCAGGCAGAGCCATGGATAAGTTTCTTCCTGCAGCGTCTGCCGTGACGCTTTGCATAGCAGCTGCGCGAAGCTCCGGTGAGAGGGTTTCCTTGGATTCATTCTGGCTCTGAAGTTCAACCGCGCCAAGCAGGCGGTCACCTAACCTAGGGAAACGCCGGGAGATCAGGCGAGCTAGTTGATTTTCACGGCGGTGACCATATACCCAACGATGAATCCAATAGGGTGCAAAGAGGACAAATAATGAAATGCCACAGAGCAGAATTATGAGACGGATTATGCCTGAGGTTTCAAAGAAACGATCGAACGCGAACACCAAAAGAAAGGAGAACAGCAAACCAAAAAAACCAGCTAATACCGCCTCTGCAATTTTGATCTTCCATAATCGTTTCTTAAACTCTTCTAGCTGAGCGCTCAAATCAGCAGGGATTTGAATCTCTTGGTAATCGTTCTTATCTGGAAGCTGATCTTTCATGGTCTTTCTTTACTGCAGAGAATATGGGAGGATTGAGATTGTCTTAATTTGACTTAAGAGACTTGAAATGTGACGACGTATTTCTTAGGTGGTGAAATTTTTTGGCTACTAATGGCTGCCTTCGGTTGTCATCTTTTCATAGACTTAATAACGAATCCAGAGCATTCTTAATTAGATAACGTTTCTCAACCCACCTATTTGTCCACGATCGGATGTTTAAATTGTAATTTTTTGTCGTTGCGTGATCAAGAATTACCTAACGGTTTGTGGTATCAGATCGTATAGCAAGGCGAGGAATGGGCTTGCAATCTAGCCATACCCGATTAAATCCCACCATACCTTGCGTGATTTAGCCACAGAACCCGCATTTACAGAAGCAGATTTGGGGATGCCGCTGCCGAAGACTCGGCATGCATGCTCGACATGCTTACCTTCTTGGAACTCTGTTCTAGGCTATGAAAAAAAATTAGCCAAAGTAATGCGAGCTCTGCAAGCAGGATACCCACGGTTTGTTCTTCACCCAGCAACAGAGCGACTGTTTGAAGTGGCGCAGTCATCACTTGCGGAGAATGGTACGCGAGTCGTTGTTTTTCCCAGCAAAGAATCCGCGCAGAGAGCTCAGCGATTTGTTGAAAAACGTACCGGATCTGCATCGCGTATTGCCAGTTTTGAGGGGTTGCAAGCGCTGATTGTCAGCGAAGACGACTATTCAGTGGCGATGGAATATTGGCGTTATACGGGTGAGGTGGTAAGTAGCCGTCAGGCGGAGCATATTCTATCCGGTAAAGAGAGTAATAATCACAACCCTGTAAGCCTGCGAAAGCGGCTTGCCAGGCTGGGTAACTATCGGCCAGAAAAAGTTTTCATTTATGAGAATGGCATGGCGGCCATGTATTCCATTTATCGCGCAGCAAACAAACTTTTGCCTGGACGCAAAACCCTACAACTAGAATTCCCTTACGTTGACGCTATGAGGGTACAGAGACATCTAGGTAATGGTGTAGTGTATCTAAACGAAGCGGTTGGAGAGTCTTTGGATGAGGCATTGAGCCGTATTGCCAAAGGAGAATTTTCAGCCGTTTTTTGTGAGGCTCCGAGTAATCCACTGATGAGAACGGTCGATATCCCTAGAGTTTCCCGAGCATGCCGTGATGGTGGTGTGCCCTTTGTAATTGACGATACCATTTGCTCTACTGCGAATGTCCGAGTTGACCAATATGCGGATGTTGTCGTATCAAGCCTAACTAAATGGATTTCAGGGAAAGGGGATGTGATGGCGGGACAAATCACGATATGTAATAAGTCTCCTTTTCTTAATGATTTGATGGAGTTTTATGGAATTGATTGCCCAGATGGCAGTCGCCTCTACGCGTCAGACGCGCGTATTTTAGCTCGCAACATTAGCGGTTTCTCCTCACGCATGAAAAAATGCAATGATACAGCTGAGTTGGTTGCCGATTTCTTGAAAGCTCATCCTGCAATTGAAAATGTCTGGTATCCAAAGTTTACTACACCTGATACCTATGAGGCCATTCGCCGAGAGGGGGGAGGCTACGGGGGGTTGATTTCCTTTGTTCTCAAAAATCGTAAGAAAACACCTCGTTTCTATGATGCTCTGAGAATATCCAAAGGCCCGAGCCTAGGCACTGAATTTAGCCTTGCCTGCCCGTATACTATGCTCGCTCACTACGATGAAATGGAATGGGTAGAGGGCTGCGGATTGGACAAATATCTGATTCGAATCTCGATAGGTGTCGAGGATGCTGATGATTTGCTGACACGGGTGGCTGAGGCGCTTAAGTTAGCATAGCCCCATGGTGTGTAGTTGCTGAAATAGATGCATGTGGCACATCTATTGCTTTATCAATTGTGTGCTGGTCTTTACAACAACCCGATACATTAGCAACATGCCCATCTTACCAAACAATCTGCTTGACAACATAGCGATCATGCATAACCACTGTTCACGTCCTCAGGTGGTTGAAATAACTACCATGCGTCCCACCGATTTACTATTTCTACACTTTAACCAAAAAAACTGAATGGCTAGAAATAAAACAAAGCTTGCCTTGCGCGTTAACGAAGAGAATCCCAATCACCACCTCTGGAACAATCGTGGTGTGTGGTGGTGTCATCTCACTGTCCACAAAAACGACGCTACCTCTGAGAGGTTACGCTTTTCTCTTAAAACTCGCGACCTCGATAGTGCTCGCGACAGGCGCGATCGCATCCTACGTGACATCGCAGAACACTACGAAATTGCTGCATAACACTGGTTTTATTGGATTTGTTCCATTCATGGTGTCATCGATATTTTATCGCTTCTCATCAGATGATCACTTGCTAAGTTATCAACTTGTATATGGCACGTGATTACAAATTATCGTCAGGTAGTGGTTCTAGTCGGGGTAATTGTGGATCTTCCGGGATAGATTATGCCGCTGAACTAAACAGTCAGCAGTTTGCTGCCGTTAGCTCTGCTCCTGGGCCAGCTCTGGTCATCGCTGGAGCAGGTTCGGGCAAGACCCGCACACTCACCCATAGAGTTGCATACCTCCTGGACAAGGGCGTTGAGCCAGCAAACATATTGCTGCTCACTTTCACTAACAAAGCGGCTCGTGAGATGTTAGATCGCGTTGAGCTCCTTGTGCCTCAAAACATAAGTGCTCTCTGGAGCGGTACTTTCCACAGTATCGGGAATAAGATACTGCGCCGACATGCCGATGTATTAGGGTTTACACGCTCATTTTCCATACTTGACCGCGATGATCAAAAGTCGCTGATGAATGAGACGATACGCCAACTAAATATCGATACTGGTGGAAGAAGGTTTCCTAAAGCGGATTTGTTGGCCTCTATTTTTAGTCTTTGTGAGAATACCTCCGAGCCGTTGGAAGAAATCCTTGAGTATAGGTATCCACATCTTGAAGAATGGCTGGATGAAATCAAGAAACTAAGAAAACGCTACCGAAAAAGAAAACTCGATACCAACTCGATGGACTTTGATGATTTGTTGGTGCTAACACTCAAACTTTTGAAGGAGCACCAAGACTTACGCAACCTGTATCAGAGAAAATTTCTCCATGTACTTGTCGATGAATATCAGGATACCAACAAGGTGCAGTGTGATCTCATAGACCTACTGGTTGGAGAGAAAAAGCATTTAATGGTGGTGGGTGATGACGCCCAGTCAATCTACTCATGGCGTGGTGCTGATATGGAAAACATCCTAAGTTTTCAAAAGAAATACCCAAATGCCGAGGTGTTTAAAATTGAAACCAACTACCGTTCGGTGCCAGAGGTTCTCGAGCTCTCCAATGCCGCGATTAGACCTAACAAAGTACAATTCGCCAAGGAGCTGCGGGCAGTGCGCGAGCCTGGGTCAATGGTTCCTGCCATGGTGGCTCTTGATGATCCCGCTGTGCAAGCTGAATTCATATCCGAGCGTATTGATGAGCTCATTGGTGAAGGTATCGAGCCTGAAGAAATTGCCGTGTTGTACCGTGCACACTACCAAAGCATGGAAATTCAGATGGAGATGACACGGCGTGATTTGCCGTTCCAAATAACCAGTGGATTAAGGTTTTTCGAACAAGCTCACATCAAAGATGTTTCAGCGATGATTCGTTTTGTGGTCAATGGTCGTGATGAAGTCAGCTTTAAACGCATGGTTCTACTCTTGCCTGGAATCGGCGCCCGAACAGCTGAAAACCTGTGGTCTGCATGGCGGCATTCTGCGGCTGGAAGCAGCAATCAAATTCCAGATTCATTTTCCAACACAATGCTCGGTTTTCGCATACCTGCGAAAGCGAAGTCGAGCTGGGAGCAACTTTGCCACACCCTAGATGAACTTGCCCCCGAGGGTGTCTTTGAGCGCCCTTCGGACATGATATTTTCTATCATGGAAGGCGTTTACGAGGACTATATGCGAGGCTCGTTTGATAATTACGAAAACCGCAAACAAGACATAGAGCAGTTAATGCAATACGGCGAAAATTACGATGACATCCTTGAGTTTTTGGCTCAACTGTCGCTAATGTCATCGGTTGATAATGAACCAGCTGGTGGCAATCAGGCGCAAAAGGATAAGACCAATGAGGGTGTGTTGCTATCGTCTATTCATCAAGCTAAGGGTTTGGAGTGGAAAGTGGTCTTTCTTGTCTGGCTAGCTGACGGAATGTTTCCAAACGGTCGCGTTCTTGACTCTGGTGACGATACCATGATTGAGGAAGAGCGTAGGCTGTTCTACGTAGCTGTAACTCGCGCTAAAGATCAGCTTTATCTGACCTATCCTCTAACGAACCCCAAGAGCTACACAGGTGAATACATGACTCGGCCGTCACGTTTTCTTGATGCAATCGAAGGGTTGACTGAGGAGTGGCAGGTTTCTGCATGGTAATATGCAGAATTAGACATGCTCATCACGCCTCTCTGAGGATTTCGATTATGCTTGTGTTATGATATTTGGCTTGATATGTTTTATATATATTAATTTCCCATCATGAAAGGCAGGCAAAAAAGAAGCTCTACACCAAAACCTTTTAAAGCGAAGTTGAGGCATTATCACCGTTCTATTTTACCGGTGTTGCCCGTCAGTCAACAAAAAGCCTCGGGAGACCTATCAAATGTTGATTTAGAAGTTCCTTCTACAGATCAGCCTATTGACGATTCTGATCTTTCGGCTAATTTGTCATCGCCTGACTCTACCAAGGAGCCCCAGTAACACAAAAGTGTGATCGCATGACCGATTTGGTTATATCGGTTATAACCGCATACGTGGCGCAGTGAGTTAAATTGTCGCACTCGCGCTGTTCTTGGTTGCGACACTTTGGCGCTCTTTGAAATATCATTGGGATTCAATATTATTTTTAATGTATATAACAGGCTCATTATTAACGCTTAATGATTATTTTTTGCGGAGTGGCACGGAGAATGCATAGAGATGTCGGAGCATTTTTCTGATCAATGTTCTATACATTTATCATTGTTTCAAGACTTACCAAAACAGAAATAACAAAATCACCATGGCCAAAATATTAGGAATCGACCTCGGAACCACCAACTCCTGCATGGCAGTAATGGATGGCGGCGAACCACAAGTGCTCGAAAACTCAGAAGGGGCGCGCACAACACCATCAGTTGTGGCATTTACTAAAAACGGTGAGCGTCTTGTTGGTCAAGCCGCTAAGCGTCAGGCCGTTACTAACCCCAAGAATACAGTCTTTTCTGCTAAACGTCTGATCGGACGTAAGTTTTCTGAGCTCAGTGATGACGATAAGCAGTTGCCATACAAAGTAGTAGAAGCCGACAATGGCGATGCTCACATCGAAGTTGAGGATGGCGGTGAAACCAAAACTTATTCACCTCAGGAAATCTCTGCGATGATCCTCGGCAAGCTCAAGGCTGACGCTGAAGCGAAGCTGGGTGAAACCATCACTGAGGCAGTTATCACTGTCCCCGCATACTTTAACGACTCCCAGCGCAATGCCACTAAGGCATCTGGTGAGATTGCTGGACTTAAAGTGCGTCGTATTATTAACGAGCCGACCGCGGCTTCACTCGCTTACGGGTTGGATAAAAAGTCCGACGAGAAAATTGCTGTTTATGATCTCGGTGGAGGAACTTTCGACATCTCTGTGTTAGAAATTGGTGACGGCGTTTTTGAAGTTCTAGCGACTGATGGAGATACCCAACTCGGTGGCGATGATTGGGACAAGGCAATTATTAACTGGATCGTTGCTGAGTTTAAATCAGCTGAAGGCGTTGATCTATCAGGTCAACCTGATGCCCTTCAACGGATTAAAGAGGAAGCTGAAAAAGCCAAAATCGCACTCAGCTCCGCCCAAAGCTATGAGATCAATCTGCCTTTTATCACGGCTGATCAGAATGGCCCCAAGCACATTCAGACCTCCCTTTCACGCAGCAAACTAGAGCAGGTTGCCGACAGCCTATTTGATCGCACTAAAAAACCAGTTCTCGACTGCCTCAAAGAAGCTGGGGTTTCTGCAAGCGAAATCGATGAACTGGTTCTCGTTGGTGGAATGACCCGTATGCCTAAGGTGCAGGAAATCGCTGGTGAACTTGCCGGTAAAGAGCCGCACAAGGGTGTCAACCCGGACGAGGTGGTCGCCATCGGTGCCTCAATCCAAGGTGGTGTGCTACAGGGCGACGTCAACGACGTGCTTTTGCTCGACGTAACACCTCTCAGTCTCTCCATCGAGACTATGGGTCAAATTGCAACACCAATGATCGAGCGCAACACAACGATTCCTGCCAAGAAGTCACAGACATTCTCTACCGCTGCTGATAACCAGCCAGCTGTCGATATCCGAATCTGTCAGGGCGAGCGCAAGATGTTTGCTGATAACAAGCTGCTAGGAAACTTCCAGCTATCCGGTATCGATCCAGCCCCGCGTGGGACCCCACAAATTGAAGTCACTTTTGATATCGATGCTAATGGTATTCTGCACGTCTCCGCCAAGGATAAGAACTCTGGTAAAGAGCAGAAAATCTCCATCGAAGGTTCAAGTGGGCTATCAGATGAGGAAATCGAAAAAGCTAAACGAGACGCCGAAACTCACGCAGAGGAAGACAAGAAGCGTGCTGAAGTTATTGAGACCAAGAACAACGCCGAGAACCTTGTGAATCAGGTTGAGAAACAGATCGGTGAGCTTGGTGACCAGCTCCCAGCTGAACTCAAATCCGGAATCGAGGTGAAAATCGAGGCCGTCAAGGAGGCACTCAAAGCAGATGACTCAGACCAGATCAAATCTAGTGTGACTGAGCTAGAGGCATCTCTACAAGAGCTTGCCCAAGCTGCCCAAGCTGCCCAAGCTGCAGGTGGACCAATGCCTGATATGGGCGGGGAATCTTCTGATCCAGGTGACGAAAAACCCGCAGAGCCAAAGCAAGCCAAAGGCAAAGTCGTCGATGCAGAAGTCGTCGAAGACTAACTCATTTCCAAAAGCCCTAAACAACTCACTTGTTGTATGGGGCTTATTCTAACAAACCAAACAAACAACAAAAACTAATACATTATGGCAACCATAACACCAATCGGACAGCGCGTCCTCGTGAAGCGCCTTGAAGCCGAAGCAGTCAGCGCTGGAGGCATCGTCCTTCCAGACACAGCACAAGAAAAACCCCAGGAGGCTGAGGTCGTATCCCTAGGAACCGGAGGAACAGATGAAGATGGCAAAGCCATTGAGTTTGCCGTCAAAGTGGGTGATACTGTTCTCATCTCTAAGTATGGTGGCACTGACGTCAAAGTTGATGGGGACGATCTCCTTATCCTCTCTGAGTCCGACATCCTCGGTATCGTGAGCTAACTTAAACTACAAAATCTTAAATCTTAAATCCTAAATATATTATGGCTAAACAACTACAATTCGACGAAGCCGCCCGCCAGGAACTCCTGCGTGGTGTGGAAAAGCTCGCTCGCGCTGTCAAAGCAACCCTAGGGCCTGCTGGACGCAACGTCATCATTGACAAACAATTCGGTTCTCCAACAGTCACCAAAGATGGTGTTTCTGTCGCCAAGGAAATCGAACTTGAGAGCCCCTACGAAAACATGGGCGCCCAGCTTATCCGTGAGGTATCCTCCAAGACATCTGACATCGCGGGTGACGGAACTACCACCGCTACTGTGCTAGCTGAAGCCATCTACAAAGAAGGACTTCGCAACGTTACGGCCGGCGCTAATCCTATCTCGCTCCAGCGTGGTATTATGAAGGCCTCCGAGGCCATCGTCGCTCAGCTACACGAGATTTCCAATCCCGTTAACGACACCAAGGAGATCGCTCAGGTCGCAACTGTTTCCGCCAACTGGGACACAGAAATCGGCGGTATCATCGCTGAGGCTATGGACAAGGTAGGCAAAGACGGCACCATCACCGTTGAGGAAGCCAAAGGTATCGAAACTACTCTCGACGTTGTTGAGGGAATGCAGTTCGACAAAGGCTACCTCAGCCCCTACTTCGTGACCGATTCAGAGTCCATGGAAGCATCGCTTGATGACGCCCTAATTCTCATTAACGAGAAGAAGGTCAGCAACCTGAAAGACCTGTTGCCACTTCTGGAAAAAGCAGCCAAGACTGGCAAGCCATTACTCATCATTGCAGAGGATGTTGAAGGTGAAGCTCTTGCTGCTCTCGTGGTTAACAAACTCCGTGGCACACTCAACGTAGCTGCCGTTAAGGCTCCTGGATTCGGTGATCGTCGTAAAGCAATGCTCGAAGACATCGCTATCCTTACAGGGGGTAAGGTCATCACTGAGGACCTTGGTATTAAGCTTGAGAACGTCGAACTTGAAGACCTTGGTTCAGCCAAGCGTGTGACCATCACCAAAGATGCCACTACAATCGTTGAAGGTGAAGGCGGATCAGATGCTATCACTGGCCGAGTGAACCAGATCCGTAAGCAGATTGACGAGACATCTTCCGACTACGATCGCGAGAAGCTCCAAGAGCGACTTGCTAAGCTCGCCGGCGGTGTTGCTGTTATCAATGTTGGTGCAGCTACTGAGACCGAGATGAAAGAGAAGAAGGCACGCGTCGAAGATGCCCTTCATGCTACCCGCGCTGCTGTTGAAGAAGGCATCGTCCCCGGTGGCGGAACTGCTCTTATCCGTGCGCAAGCTAACTTGGGTGACCTCGGCCTTACAGGCGACGAGGAAACTGGTGCTGGTATCGTTCAGCGCGCTGTGGAAGCACCCCTTCGTCAGCTCTCCGCTAACGCTGGTCTCGAAGGTGCCCTCATCGTTGAGCACGTCAAGAATGCCTCCGGCAGCGAAGGCTATAACGTCGCTACCGGCGAATACACCGACCTTATTAAGGACGGTGTGGTTGACCCAACTAAGGTCACACGTTCAGCACTGCAAAACGCAGCGTCTATTTCTGGACTTCTCCTCACCACCGAGTGTCTGATCACAGACCTCCCCGAGAAGGAAGCACCAGACGCAGGCGGTGGTCACGACCACGGCATGGGCGGAATGGGTGGCATGGGCGGCATGATGTAGTCTTGCTGCGAAAGGAAGTTTGAGGTTTTAAACCCGAAATTCCAAACGCCAAAAATCACAAACCCCGGTTGCTTCTGGCAGCCGGGGTTTTTTACTTTTCTTATCGTGTTAACGAATAGCGGCGCGACCACTATGAGAGCTATCAAAATGGCGTGAAGACAGCTGGTCTCAAGTCAGGGGATGTCGATTTCATCAATCAAGTAGCAGGTAGCTAGGTCAAAGCCAGGACACACTTCTTCAGACACGGAGAAGGCCAAACCGGTATCCAGAACAACGGCTACTAGATCAGCTCCATCAATATGAAAATCTTAGCGTTCCACTAAAGACAGTTGTCTAACTGAAGTAGGACACACCCGCTTTAAACAGCGGCTGATGTTTGTTGCCTGGTATGTTTTTGGCAATGTTGGTGCCGCGTCGTTCGGTGTGGCCCATTTTGCCGAAGACTCTACCGCATGGCGAGGTGATGCCCTCGATGGCGTAGAGCGATCCATTCGGATTGTGGCGGATATCCATGCTCGGGTGACCTTCTAGGTTGGTGTATTGCGTGGCAATTTGACCGTTGGCGGCTAGTTGTCTGATTTCTTTTTCGCTGGCGTAGAATTTACCCTCACCGTGTGAGAAGGGAACATTGTGCAGATCGTTCACCTGACAATTGGCAAGCCAGGGAGAGAGATTCGATGCAATACGCGTGGTTGCATAACATGAAACGTGGCGACCGATGTCGTTGAATGTAAGGGTTGGCTGTCCAGATCCATAGGCTTGCGCTTCTTTATGGTCGCCCGCAAATGGTTCCCGCATTTCTCCATAGGGGACCAGACCCGTTTTGATAAGTGCCTGAAAGCCGTTACAAATACCAAGGATTAGCCCGTCGCGGTTTTTGATCAGATCCATCACAGCATCGGAAATACGTGGGTTTCGCAGCACCGTGGCGATGAACTTACCTGAGCCATCAGGCTCGTCACCTGCAGAGAATCCACCGGGGAGCATAAGGATTTGTGATTCTAAAATTTGATCGGCAAGCTTTTTGAGCGATTCCTCGATGTGTTCTGGACTGAGGTTTCTAAATACAAGCGTTTCTGTTTCAGCTCCTGCCTCACGAAATGCGCGTGCGGTGTCGTATTCACAGTTCGTTCCTGGAAATGTCGGGATAACCACCTTTGGACTGATTGGTGTATTATGTTTTTCAATACGTGCTTTGCGCGTATGAGAAAAAGTATCCAGTTCTCTGTGCGCAGGTTTTTGTCGGACTGGATATGTTGATTCAAGAGGACTCATCCAGGAATCACATAAAGCGGATAGCTCATGGGTTTCACCATTGGCCATAATAGATGGCTCCTCGGTAGTCGTCCCTATTACTGTAGCTCGGAGGGCTTCAGGTAAATCACCCGAAGTCTCAATCAGAAAAGAAACATACCGCTCCTTGAACAGGTCAAGTGCTGTTTCCAGTTTTGCGCCGATCATATTTCCAAATGCCATTTTGGAAATACCCGCAGCAATGCCTCCTTCGGCAAGCGAGTGGATCGAGAGAATATTGCCAGCCTCGTTTTCTGTATAAAGAATATCGGCAACTTGTAATAACGCCTTAAAATCAGGCATATGTTGATCGTCGCGCTCAATCTGAATGAAGTAAATGTTAGATTCTACCTGTTTGAATTCAGGCGATAGCGCGAGCCGGGTGTTACCCGGAGCGACGGCAAAAGAAACCAGGGTGGGGGGCACATCGATGTCATTGAATGATCCAGACATCGAATCCTTGCCGCCGATAGCACCAAGGCGTAATTCGTGTTGGGCGCGGAAAGCACCTAACAGGGCGGCGAAAGGTTTACCCCAGCGTGCAGGATCGTCGCCGAGTTTTTCAAAGTATTCCTGAAGTGTTAGCCGGATATCGGATAGTCGTGCACCTGAGGCAACAACGCGACAGACGGATTCGGTTACTGCGTAGAGAGCACCGTGGAAAGGTGACCAAGTGGCGATGTGAGGATTGAATCCCCAAGCCATGTGCGTGCATGTCGTTGTTTCACCCTGGAGTAGAGGGATCTTCGCCACCATAGCATCCGTCGGAGTAAGTTGGTGTTTGCCGCCGAAGGGGTTAAGCACAGAACCGGCACCGATCGACGAATCGAACATCTCACCGAGACCTTTTTGAGATGCCGTGTTGAGATCTGATAGAGTAGACTCAAAAGACCGATCTGCTGTGGTTGGAGATGACGGAAAAAACGCGCTCGGCGCTGCTACCTTGATTAGGGTCGACTGGGTGGTGCCATTTGTATCGAGAAATGCGCGGGAGAAATTGACGATTGCCTTGCCTCGCCACTTGATGATGAGGCGGCCGCTATCAGTGACGTTGGCGACGTGAGAGCACTCGAGGTTTTCTTTATCGCACTCAGCCGTTAGATAATCGACCTCACATGGATCAACGCAGATGGCCATGCGTTCCTGGGATTCGGAGATGGCAAGTTCCGTGCCATCAAGGCCGTCGTATTTTTTTAATACGGCATCAAGATCGATATCGAGACTATCTGCGATTTCGCCAATCGCAACTGAGACACCTCCGGCACCAAAGTCGTTGCAAACTTTTATTTTCTGAGCAAAATCTGGATTACGGAAAAGTCGCTGCACTTTGCGTTCTGTGGGCGGGTTGCCTTTTTGTACTTCGGCGGAGTTGTCGAGAGCAGTGTCCGTGTGTTCTTTGGAGGAGCCTGTGGCACCACCGACACCGTCACGACCGGTTCGACCGCCAATGAGCAGAATGACGTCACCTACCGCAGGTGATCCGCGAAAGACATTCTCTTTGGGGGCTGCTGCGACGACTGCTCCGATCTCCATACGCTTTGCAACGTAGTTCGGGTGATAGACCTCAGCTACTTGGCCGGTAGCTAGTCCGATTTGGTTTCCGTATGAGGAGTATCCGTGGGCGGCTTCTCTGCAGATTTTACGCTGTGGCAGCTTACCTGCGAGGGTTTCAGCGAATGGTGTGCGCGGATCCGCAGCACCAGTAACACGCATCGCCTGGTAAACGTAGGACCGCCCAGATAAGGGGTCACGAATACAGCCTCCCAGGCATGTAGCAGCACCACCAAAGGGCTCAATCTCCGTCGGGTGGTTATGAGTTTCATTTTTAAACATCACCAGCCAATCTTCTTTCTCACCATCTACATCTACTGGAACGACAATCGAGGCAGCATTGATCTCCTCAGAGATTTCCACATTATCGAGCTCATCGGTTTTACGTAATTCTTTCATCGCGATTAACGCGATGTCCATTAATGTTTCGGGACGTTCGGTGTTGGCACCGTATACTTCGCGTCGTGTCGCCTGATACTGGGCATAGGTTTCTGCGATCACGTCATCTTTCTCAAATTCAACTGAATCAATCTTGGTGGCAAATGTGGTGTGACGACAGTGATCCGACCAATAAGTGTCGAGCATTTTAATCTCGGTAATGGTCGGGTTGCGGCGTTCTTCGTCACGAAAGTAAGCTTGTGTAAAAACAAGATCCTCAAGCGACATTGCAAGGCCTAGGGAATCACGTCTTTTTGTCAGGCTGCTTTCATCATCGACTATGAAATCACTTAGGACTTCGACATCTTCGGGGGCATCCGAAGGTATATCGAGCGTCGAGGGAATGTCCATTGATGCCTCACGTGAATCGACTGCATTGATAGTGTAGTTTTTGACCGCTTCGAGTTCCTCCAGAGTAATAGATCCCTTCAAGATGATGACGTGAGCACTTGAGACCTGCAGTTTGTTGCTTTGGAATAGAATTTGGATGCACTGAGCTGCGGAATCGGCGCGTTGGTCATATTGGCCGGGAAGATACTCAACAGCAAATGCGCACTCGTTATCTGCTAGCACTAGGCTTTCGTATATAATGTCAACTTGCGGCTCCGATAGGATTAGTCGTGCGGTGTCGGCAAACTCATCACCACTTAAACCCTCCACATCATAACGCTGAATAACCCTGACATTTTCGAGTTGATGGAGGTTTAAATACTCGCGGAGGTCATGAAGGAGCTCGCGGGCTTGGGCATTGAATTCAGGTTGTTTCTCGACGAATACGCGGTTCATAATAGCGTGTAGCAGGTGCTGGCGAGCAGCATATTAGGTAATGCAGGCGAGGGGGCAAGAGCAATGCTACATCGGCGGGAGAAAGTTTGAAGGGTATCGGGAACCGAACTGACAATTTTCTACAATCGTAGCTACGCCGCATGTGTGTAGAGTAATGATGAATGGATAATTTGTAGTGCCAGTATTAGGTTATTGAAGGCTCCTAGAATGCGGCTGTGATGTGGTGTACGAAATCCTAACGATATTTTTTTTAGAAAATGTTGGCGAAATCTAGATACACCTCTATGTTTCTTAAGCGTTATCTTTTTTGTTCTTTTGGATAGCGCACACAAACTACACTACTAATCAGATGAAAAACGCTATCAAAAATATATCAGTCCTTCCTGTTGTTGCTCTCAGTGCTTTGGCTTTGAGCTCGTGCTGCATCACGAAGTCAGATTCTTGTTCAACAAGCTCATGTAACAGCAAGAAATCCTGCAAGTCAGCGAGCGCTACATCATGTTGCGCTAAAAAAGGGGGTGAAACTTCTTGCTGCGCAAAGCCATAGCACGTTGGCTTCATCAATCACTCCGGTGCTCCCCGACGGGGCATCGGTTTTTTTTTACCTGCGCGTGATAGATTTTTCTTTTCATCATCAGAGCCACGCGTGATGAACGAGCAAGCATATGGTGCATACAGTATATCAGTTTGAAGAGCTAGGTTCTATTCAGGCGCCTCTCCACCTCGCGCTCGGGGTGTTTGATGGTGTTCATATCGGACACCAAGCAGTAATCCAATCTGCTGTCGATGCAGCATGTTTAGATGCCGGAGTGGCTGGTGTGCTGACATTTGATCCTCACCCTATTCAATTACTCGCTCCACGTGTTGCCCCGCAGCGTATTCTTGCTTCATTGGATCATAAAAGAGATTTGCTTGCCGAGCTAGGTGTTGAATTATTGGTGGTTATTCCGTTTACCCGTGAATTTGCTGAGAGGGAGGCGCATGATTTTCTTGCCTCTATAGTATCGAATACACCCCAGTTGAGCTCGCTTTCAATAGGAGAAGACTGGAGGTTTGGTAAAGATCGTAGAGGTGACACCCAATTACTCCAAGAATTTGGAGAAAAGCACGATGTAAAGATAAGCTCTCTGCCGCCAGTGATGCTGGAGGGTGATCGTGTTAGCAGTACCCGTATTAGACAAGCAATTCGTGATGGCAACCTGGAGGCGGCAAGTTCTATGCTAGGTCGCCAATACACTGTGCTCGGCACTGTCATTGAAGGTGAGAAAATCGGCAGGACCCTTGGTCACCCAACAGCCAATCTTAAAGTTCACAACGAGCAGCTTCCTTGCAATGGAGTCTGGGCAGTAAACTGTGTAATAGGTGATGGAGAACCGCACTTAGGAGCGGCGAATTTGGGTGTAAGGCCAAGTATTGATGGGTCAGATAAGAAAAGACTACTGGAGGTTCATTTGATCGACTTTGAGGGTGACATATATGGCCAAGACATGGAGGTGACATTTCTACAATTAATCCGCAATGAGCAAAAATTCGAATCACTAGATGCACTCAAAGATCAAATTACTAAAGATGTCTCATTTTGCAAAAAACTAAGAAACTCCTGAGAAATATATCTTTGGTGTCGTTATCGGTTTGACCAAATGAGTCGGCTGTGACTAGACGGGGGCGACTTATTTTTTTATCACTATGAAACCACCAATTACAATCTCCGTTACAGGCGCAGCTGGACAAATCGGCTATGCTCTACTCTTCCGAATAGCATCAGGATCCATGTTTGGTCCAGATCAACCCGTTAATCTCCGACTACTTGAAATTGAACCCGGTATGAAGGCTCTTCAGGGTGTTATCATGGAGCTCGAAGACTGTGCCTTCCCTTTGCTCAAAGAAGTAACTGCGACCAGTGATCTAGATGTAGGTTTCAGTGGTGCCAATTGGGCATTATTGGTGGGGTCCGTGCCACGTGGCCCAGGAATGGAGCGGGGAGATCTACTCAAAGTCAACGGAGGCATCTTCACGGGTCAAGGCAAAGCTATTGCTGCTAATGCCGCTGACGATATTCGTGTTCTTGTTGTTGGCAACCCTTGCAACACGAACGCGCTCATTGCTATGAATAATGCTAGCGGCATTCCCAACGACCGCTTCTTTGCGATGACACGGCTTGACGAGAATCGTGCTAAATCTCAGCTTGCTGATAAGGCGGGTGTACACAACAGCGACGTCACCAATTTATGTATCTGGGGCAATCATTCCGCCACTCAATATCCTGACTATACCAACGCTAAAATCAACGGTCAGCCAGTTCCCTCTGTCATTTCTGATGCTGATTGGCTTCAAGGTGAGTTCATCAAAACTGTTCAGCAACGTGGAGCCGCAATCATCGAAGCGCGCGGAGCATCGTCAGCAGCCTCTGCAGCCAATGGAGTGGTTGATACCGTACGTAGCCTGACAACACCGACGGCGGATGGTGATTGGACCAGCGTTGCAGTCTGTTCAGACGGCTCTTATGGTATTGATGCAGGATTAATTGCTTCCATGCCGATCAAGGTGGATGCCGATGGCCGTTGGGACGTTGTGCCGGGTGTCGAACTTGACGAGTTTTCTCGTGAGAAAGTTGATGCTACCTTGCAAGAGCTCCGCGACGAGCGTGAGGCTGTAGCCGATTTGCTTTAAGTAGCTAACCACTTTAATACGGGCTTCATCTGATGGTGAGGCCCGTTTTTTATGTCTGGATACTAATTATATCCACTGGGCATCCCTCCACGGCTTGCTCAAGATCATTTAGATCTTCATCGAATCCATCGGCGATTTGAAACACGCCCTGTTGGGATGAGCTGAGTAATTGGGCTAGTCCATCTTCATCCATATGAAAATATTGGGGGGCAACATCCGCACACAGTTTGCAACCAATGCACTCAGGCTTTTTATGACGGATTTTTATCATTCCTAAACCTTATGCGTCCTCGACTTTGAAAAGTTTGTCATTAGTGCGTATTTTACCATCAACTTTAAGCGTCAACGTCTGCCCGTTAACACACACATCTGATTCAATCATATCGCCATTTTCCTGAAGAACTCGCATTTCCTCGACCTTGCCCTCAATGACACCTGTCGTGTCACCTATAACGAGAATATCATCCCCTAAGCTAAGTTTGGTTGCCGATGATTTAATTTCAATCACTCCAGCTTTACCATATGCGTGGGCTACGCTCCCAACCAGCACTTTGCGGCGTTTTGATTTATTCCCATAGTCAGCTGACCACCCTTGCTCACGCCCAAGGTAGTAGCCGCTAGATAGCCCACGGTTGTATACCCCCTCAAGCTCGGGGTAGATTGACTGTACAAATTCTTTACTAAAGCTTCCCGAGTGAACGGCATCGATTGCTTTACGATATGCTCTTACAACTGTGGCGACGTATTCGGGACTGCGACCACGGCCTTCGATTTTCAGGACTTTGACTCCTGCTTTGAGGAAATCATCCATAAAATCAAGTGTTGCGATGTCGTTGGGGCTCATCACAAAATTGTTATCAACTTTCAATTGTTTACCCGTTTCAGTGTCAGTCACGGTGTATTCCTTTCGGCAATTTTGTTCGCAGGCGCCGCGGTTAGCAGAAGCATTAGATGTGAACAGGCTCATCCCGCATCGGCCAGATACCGCGATGCATAACGCGCCATGCGCGAATGCCTCTATTTCCATTTCTCGCCCGTCGCGTCCAGCGAGTTCTTCGTTTATGATTTTGTCATAAATAGAGCGGATCATTTTTAGATTCAGCTCGCGCGCGAGCACTACACGATCGCAATAGGGTGCATAGAATTTCACCGACTCAAAATTGGATAATGAGAGCTGCGTTGATAAGTGTACTTCTAATCCGAGCTCGTTTGCCATTCGAACTGCTGCCATGTCGGAGAGAATGACACCATCCACTTTTTCTTTGGCTGCTGTTTCGAGCATTTTATGGCACAATTTTAAGTCGTGTTCATAGAGCAGTGTGTTGAGTGTTAAGTATCCTTTTACCTGTGAAGTGTGCAGGCGTGACATGATCTCCTGCAGATCAGGCACATTGAAAGATCTGCGCGCACGTGCCCTCATGTTGAGCTGTGCCAAACCGAAATACACTGCGTCTGCACCATTATCAATAGCTGCCTGAAGTGATGGGAAGCATCCTGCAGGTGCCAATAGTTCTGTATCTACGGGATAGGTCATGCTAGTTGATTTAGCGTTGATGGGTTTAGATTTCACGAGTTGATAGGGTAGGTGATGGCGGCGGGGAATGTGCTAAAAGAAATATCGCTATGTGGAAAGCATATAGTAAACAAGTATCGTGCATAGTGCTTGCCCCTCTCGGGGAATGACATTATGACTGTGGCTATGAAGTTGATTTCATTTAACGTTTTTTGTTGTCTTCACTGGCTGTCCTAATGTCGCACGGTGATCACAAGACAGCGCAATCCGATAGAAGAATGATTTTCAGTCCATCACTGCTGTTGTGATCAACCGCGCCTCAGGGTAATCAAGTAGTATTATAGTATCACGAGCATAGAATAAATTAAGATAACATTCGAATTTCATTAACCACATTCCCCCATGAATCTCTCCGTCGATAAAATCGTCACCATAACCTCGGGTAAGATAGTTCAATCTGGTGAATCACATGGTTTTTCAGGGATGGCATCACTCGATGAGGCAACTGCAAAAGATGTTTCCTTTTTGGGAAATGAAAAATACTTTCAGGCGTTTATGAACACAGGGGCGGGCATCGTGCTTATTCCCCCGGGTGTGCCAGATCGTCCTGAGTCAGTGACCTTGATAGAAGTTGAAAATCCATCCATCGCATTTGGTGAAATTGTTAAGTTTTTTGTTAACACGAAAAAGATTTTCACCCCCGGCGTGCACCCCGCTGCACATGTGGCAGTGGATGTGCAGTTAGACCCAGAGGCTGTCTGCGTTAAAGCTGGCGCGATCATCGAGTCGGGTGCAATTATCGGTAATGGTACCGAGATTGGGCCGGGGGCAGTCATAGGGGAACGTTCCCGAATTGGTGAGGATTGCATGATATATGCAAACTGCACTGTGCGGGAGGAGTGTGTGCTCGGTGACCGTGTGATTCTCCAGCCTGGCTGCGTCATAGGCGCTGATGGATATGGGTATGAGCTTCTAGATGGCATGCACGTAAAAATTGATCAAGTTGGTATAGTAGAATTATGTGACGACGTCGAGGTGGGTGCTAACACGACGATAGATCGTGCGCGTTTTGGTAAAACCAAGGTGGGTAAAGGCACCAAAATCGACAACCTTACCCAAATCGCTCACAACGTACAAATCGGTGAGCATACTCTGGTTGTAGCTCAGGTAGGCCTTGCAGGCAGTTCAAAAATTGGTAATTACGTGACGCTTGCCGCTCAGTCTGGATGTGTAGGGCATATCAATATTGCTGATAAGGCGACGCTAGCGGCGCGAACTGTTGCCACGAAAGATATCCCAACAGGAGGAGGGGTTTACATGGGGATGCCAGCTCGGCCAATGCGCGAAGAAATGAAAAAAATGGCACTCATTTCACGTTTACCCGCTCTCGTGGCTGAAGTGAAAAGGCTAAGCAGTAAGTGTGATTAATCTATCAATTTGATACGTTACACTTTTCCCGTTTTCTGGATGGACTCCGATGGTATTAAGGTGCAAACCATGGGTGCCCACAAATTTCGGGTCAAATACCAATGGATATTCAAATTGCTACTCTCTGTGATCATGCTGCTGATTATAACGGCAAAATGGTTGTTTCCGGCACCATCGATGTGCTAGCCGCTCCTCAACTCCCGATAGTACAGCCCCAATGCTGTCTTGCCATTCGACTCTGCATTACGCCTGATGATAATGGTCCGCACAAGTTTTCGGTGAATATCATCGATGGTGATGGCAAATCACTAGATGATAAAATGCCCATCGATGCTGATATGCCGATCGAAATCCCAGAGGACGTTCCGTTTGTGACTCGAAATCTTATTCTCAATCTACAGGGTCTTCGTTTCCATGAAGCTGGAGTCTACTTTGTAGATATCAGTATTGATAATGAGCTGGTGCAGCGCCTTCCTCTGCGTGTTGTGCAAGTCGACCAGCAGAAGCAAGCCTCTTAATTCTGAGCAGCACATCATGCAATCTGAGCGTCAATACCGGTGTGCTTTGGTAACAGGCGCCTCATCAGGGCTCGGTGAGGAATATGCTCGTAGAATTGCACCACTGTGCTCCGTGCTGGTTCTTGTAGCGCGCAGAAAAGAATTGCTCGATTCACTGGCTGCTGAGATCTCTACACAACAGCCTGACACCGAGGTGCATTGCATAACCATTGATCTAACAAATAGTAATGAGGTCGTCAGTTTATTCGAAATGCTGTCGGCAATGGCGCTTAGTCCTGATTTGTTAGTCAACAACGCTGGCATGGGCGACTATGGATCGTTCGATACCTCAGAGTGGCATAAGATCAATGCCATGATGCAGGTGAACGTTACGGCGCTGACGCACCTGTGTCACGGTGTTTTGCCCGGAATGCTAAGCCAGGGCGGGGGAGCAATCATCAATGTCAGCTCGCTGGCAAGCACTCTGCCAATTCCAGATTTTGCTGTGTATGCTGCGACCAAAGCATACGTGACTAGTTTCTCCGAGGCTCTACGCCTAGAGCTAAAGGACCGTAACATCCCGGTATTGGCTGTCTGCCCCGGACCTGTGCACACTGGTTTTGGGAAAGTAGCAACACGCGAGGAAAGTGCCAAGGCTCTCCCGTCGAGAGAGGGTTTTTATGTCTCTCGAGAACAGGTGGTGTCAGATAGTCTTCGTGCGCTTCATGCGGGTAAGGCTCGTGTCTACCCCGGATGGAAAATAGCTTTTCTCGCTGGCGCGATATCCATATTACCCATGGCTATTTTACGCGTGGCGAGCTTGAAAAGACGCGGGAAAATTTAATATCATCCTATGCTCTACTATTTAGATATAGTTGGAACTTTTTTCTTTTGTCTCTCCGGCGCTTTGGCTGCTCGGCAGAAGGGTATGGATTGGTGGGGTGTTTATGTCATCTCGTTAATCACTGGCACCGGCGGCGGCACCCTTAGGAGCATTCTAATAGGCGATTTCCCTCCTCTTATTTTTCGTGATCCAATTTATGCAATAATTGCGGTCATTGCTACTCCTTGCGCGATACTTATCCCTAGCTTCTGGGAGAAGTTTCGTCGTGAAGTATCTATTATGGATGCCCTCGGTCTTGGTGTTTTTGTATGTCTTGGTACGCAGGTGGCCATCGAACATAATCTCTCATGGTGGGCTGCCATTGGCATGGGGGTGGTGACTGCAACCTTTGGCGGTGTGCTCCGTGATGTTTTACGTGCGGAGATCCCGCTCATATTCAGACGCGAGATTTACGCTACAGCAGCTATTGCTGGAGGACTATTGCTACTGGGCCTGCAGTGGCTGGGATTGGCAGATTTCTTGAGCGCTCCGATTGCTGCATCTGCCACAGCAGGCATCCGCTTACTATCCATTCGTTATGCCATTAACCAATCGAAGTGAAGCTATCACATAAAAGTCAGTTCAGCTCACGCCTTGTAATATTAAAAAGTAAAAATAGATTCATCTCGTTCTATGTGATTACTTTGGTTTTTTTACCCACTCTTCTTTAATGGTGTTTTGATAGCACTGCATGACCGACTGGATCAATGCTCGACCACTTTGTTCTTCGTCGAGGATTACTTGGTTTACGCCTGATTCCGTAAGCTCCTCTAATTCACGCGAAAACTTCGTGCGAGCGTATACGACGATCTGTGGGCTCATTTCTCGAATTGTCGGGAGAGCTGTGAGGACTGGCTCTTTTTGAGGGAAGGTGAAAGCAATGGCTCGGGCCGCTCTGATATGAGCTAATTCTAGTGCAATTCTCTGTCCAGCATCTGCAAAGATACAAGTTACTCCTCTGCTAATTAGTTCTCTGACCGTATCCGCATTCATTTCGATAATGGCAACGCGAATATTTGCTCTATGGAGATTTTCATGCAGGTTCCGTCCTACAGGGCCATAGCCACAAATAATAACATGATCGCTCAAGCTATCAATTTTACCACTCATGCTTAACACCCGAGCTGACTTAGTTGAGCTTGGTTTCGCACCGCGCAGCCGTTTAGCACCAAATACACTCCATTTCATCAGTGAGGGAACTAACCCCATCGTCAGGGCTGTGCAGACCAGCAAAATTTGCTCCATCAGCGGCGTCAGGGCACCCAATTCACCTGCGCGGTTAAGAAGCACGATAGAGAATTCACCCGTACTACATAATGCGGCGGCAGTTGTCAGCCAGTTACCCATACGTAGTCCAGAGCAGTATGCAGCAATTGCCACAATCACGCCTTTGCCTATAATAATCAACAATGCAAAACTAAGGATCAATAGCCAATTTTCAGTAATAGATTTCACATCAATCAGCAAACCAATGGAGACAAAAAACACGGTCAAAAACAGATCCTTGAATGGTAACACATCAGCTAGAACGCGGTGACTGTAAATGGATCCGCTCACTACCACGCCAGCTGCAAACGCGCCAAGGGCAGGGCTCAGGCCGAGGGTGCCTGATGCCACAGCAACAGCACACCCAAGCCCTACGATGGTTACAGTGAATAGCTCACGGCTACGCGTTGTTGCCACAGCATTTAATATTTGAGGAATACCAAAACGGCTCAATACGATCACAGCTACACAGAATGCCAAGCCCTTCACCAGTGCCAGCCCGAGCGATAGCACTGGATTTTCGTTATTGCCCAGCAAGGTAGGCAGTAGCACCATGAAAAGAATCACAGCAAGGTCTTGGAACAGCGCGATTCCAAGCGCAACCCGTGCCTGCGGGCTTTCGGGCTGCCCCATGTCTTGGAAGGTCTTAATTGATACAGCGGTTGATGAGAGTGCCACTGCAAACCCAATGGCAACAGCATAATTCACGGGGGCGCCTAACGCCACCGATACTGCAGTTCCAGCGATTGTGCACAGTAGTAATTGGATGCTACCACCAAGAAATGCTGGGCGTTTGAGCTGTTTTAATTCATCGACAGAGAATTCGATACCGAGAGTGAAGAGCAACAGGATGACACCTAGCTCAGATAGCGCATGAATCATGGAGCTGGAGTCTGCCCCAGCCCATTGCAGAATCCCGCTGTTTGCGAGCACTAGTCCACATAAAAAATACCCTACAAGAAGAGATTGTTTGAACCTGACTAGGACGAGTGAAATCAATACCACCGAGCCCAAGATCAATGTCAGCAGGACAAAAAATGTAGGCACGGTATCCGCGACAGCAACGAGTGGGTTCGGCATGCTGTAATTGTAATCATTTTCTACCTAACTGACTACTGGAAATGTATGATATGGTTAAGAGCCGGCGTTAGGCCCGTGTTTTTTGGTCACGGGATTGATTCAAATAGCGGAGGGGGCAGTGAATAACCAACAGATTACAATAGCCCGACCTATTAGAAAATTTACCTACCACCTGATTCTCTGCGTCTCCCATTTCTCCTCCGGTTGCTGCCACCACTGGATTGTTTTCTCCCTGATGAGTTAGAGGTGCTGTTGGGTTTGCGTCCTGATTTATTTGATCTTGGTTGTCGACTTGAACCAGAGCCTCTCGCTTGTCTGGCGGCAGCTTTCCTGGCTGCCGCCTCTTTCTGGACTTCTTTGGCGGTTGGTGCACGAGATGGCCATAGCTCAGGGCGAAATCCCTCGATGTCATTGAGTGGTATTTTTTGACCAATTAATTTTCCAATTTCAGTAAAATACGGGCGTTCGTCGTTGGCGACTAGCGAGATAGCTTCGCCCTCTATTCCAGCACGCCCAGTGCGACCGATCCTGTGCACGTAATCTTCTGCAATATTAGGTAATTCAAAATTAATCACGTGTGGCAATTGTGAGATATCAAGACCACGTGCGGCAATATCCGTGGCAACGAGAACCCTAATTTTTCCCTCCTTAAAACCTTCAAGTGCGCGAGTGCGGGCTCCCTGTGTTTTATTCCCATGAATAGCACTACTTTGAATGCCAGCCTGATCGAGCCTTTTGCTCAATCTGTTTGCCCCATGCTTAGTGCGGGTGAAAATAAGCACTTGCTGCCAGTCACCATCTTTAATCAATTTTGTGACAATTGCAGGTTTAGCACTGGCGTCGCATCGGAAAGCACGTTGAGAGACAGTTTCAGCAGTCGTGTTTTCTGGACTGATCTCGATAGTTATAGGATCAATCAATAACTCTCTTGTCATCTGGCGGATTTCCTTTGAAAAAGTGGCGGAAAACAACAGGTTTTGCCGTTTTTTAGGGAGCATTTTAATGACCTTACGAATGTCGTTGATGAATCCCATATCGAGCATGCGGTCGGCCTCATCAAGAATGAGCATTTCCACTTGATCGAGTCGGCACACCTTTTGAGAGCAGAGATCAAGCAAGCGGCCTGGGGTAGCGACTAGAATATCCACACCGTCGCGTAATTGACGGATCTGCGGATTGATCTTCACTCCACCAAAAACCACCGCACTTTTGAGTGGTAGATGTTTTCCGTAATTATCAACACTGGCTTTCACCTGAGCTGCGAGCTCTCGTGTAGGAGCCAGCACTAAAGCTCTAATTGAGCGCACACGCTTATTCGGTGCGTTCTCTGTGAGTATGTGCATCATTGGCAGCGTAAAGCCGGCGGTCTTGCCAGTGCCAGTTTGGGCTGAGGCAAGTATGTCTCGGCGTTTAAGCACTGCGGGGATAGCCTGCGCTTGAATAGGGGAGGGCGTGGTGTATCCGTGCTCGCTAGTGGCGCGCAGTAGTTGCTCGGCAAGTCCGAGATCAGAAAAGTTTTTCATGTTTGAGGAAGTTGCTATCGGGAATGTGATGCACGCGCACAATGGGTGTGATCGGTTAAAGAGCAACATTAATCGTTATTCATACCTCGGGAGAGGCCCAGCAATCCAATAGGCTTAGATCATTGTAATTTTTAGTGGGCCGATCACAGGTTAAAAATGTGGTTTCCAATGCTCGCTTTTTTAAGGGGAGCTGCACAAGATCTGCACAGTGATTAACGATATGAACGATAGCTATCCGACCAAGAGGAACTGGGTGTCTTACTGGTGCTTGTTAATACTTCAGGGGCAGAACGCATTCAACGATAAGGCAGCACAATTTTTATTAGTTCCTATGGGTGTCTGGCTGTTCAAGGAGCAGGTAGATATACCCATGATTGGTGCTATGAAATACATCGAGTATATTCTTGCTGCAGTCATTGTTCTTCCATTTATCCTCTTCTCGCCCATTGCAGGTTGGTTCTCTGATCGGTTTAGCAAAACTCACGTGGTGCGTGGCACTGCGATGTTACAACTCGTTGTTCTTCTCTGGATCGCGATAGCGATTCATCAGCAACAAATCTGGATTGCAGTAGCGGGGTTTTTCATGTTGTCAGTACAGTCAGTGATTTTAAGTCCAGGCAAACGCGGCTTGGTTAAGGAGCTGATAGGTCATGAGAAGCTTGGGTTTGCCAGTGGCATGCTGGAGATTACAGTGGTGATATCCATATGTGGTGGGCAGATTGTTACAGGTTTCTGGTACACAGCCAGACTGGCAAGCGGCTCAGATGGTTGGGCATCTGCGATGTTACCGCTACAAGTCATCACATTGGCATCGGTAGTTGCATTGATGGTTTCGTTTATTATCCAAAAAGTTCCAAGCCAGGGGAGGCGCCCATTCAGACCGTGTATCATCTTTGAACATTTCAGTCAAATGGGAGAGCTATGGAGCACGCGTGCGATTAAGCTTTCAGCCATAGGTGCGGCATTCTTCTGGGGTTATGCTGGCTATCTTAATCTTGCCGCAATAAATATTGCTAAACAGATTACCAACGAGGGGGACGGTTTTGCTCAAGAGTCCGCGATACTTATGCTTGCTGCATCTTTGGGTATTGTATTAGGTGGGGCTATAGCATCGTTTATTTGCCGCAAGGGTATTGAACTGGCCCTAGTTCCAGTAGGTGGCTTGGTCATGGTCATCGGCACTTTGGCATTAGCCGCCACTCCAATAGAATCTTACTGGCTGAGAGTATGGCTTGTATTAGCAGGCTCCGGTGGCGCATTGCTACTCATTCCACTCAACGCAAATATACAGGATGTCTGCCCGCCTCAGAAACGTGGTAAGATTCTAGCAGGTTTAAATCTATTAGACTGCTTGGCCGGGTTGTTCGCCGTCGTCATTCAAGTTCTTTTAGTAGCGCTGGGGGTATCATTTAAGTGGCAATTCTTGGGTCTCGCTTTTGTTTGTTTGCTGGCTACGAACTACACAGCCAAAATCATGCCACAGCATTTCATACGTCTGTTGGTTTGTAGCCTGATAAGGTTCTTTTATCGTATCAAGGTGTTACATGCCGATCGCGTGCCGAAATCGGGTGGGGTGCTTCTTGCACCAAACCATTTGAGTTACATTGATGCGATCATTCTCTCTGCAGTCTGCCCACGCAAGATACGTTTTCTCATATTTGATGAATGCTTCAAAAACCGATGGATCGGGCCATTTGTAAGGCTATTTGAGACAGTGCCTATATCTGAGAATCGATCAAGGGAGGCGTTGCGTATGGCTACCGAGGTATTACAAGAAGGCTCTGTCGTTTGCATCTTTCCCGAGGGCCAGCTATCACGTACTGGTGTGATGAATGAATTCAGAAGAGGGTTTGAAATCATTGCCCGCAAAGCTGACTGCCCAGTCATTCCCGTTGCTATGGATGGCTTATGGGGGTCAATATTCACCTTTGAGCGCAATCATTTTATTTACAAGCGGCCAATCCGTATTCCTTACGGGATCACTGTGGGTTTTGGTTGCCCAATGCCTCCGAATATGTCCAATGCTGCTAATGTGAAGAGTGAAGTAACATCACTTTCTGCTGAGGCCTTTGCATTGCGCAAGATCCTAGCTACCCCCTTAAAAATTCTGAATCGAAAAATCAATGTGCTTCATGGAAATGCCAAAGTTTACGCTGAGGCACATGCCAGTATCCGTAAGCTAACGATTACAGAGCAGACGCAAATTGTTGCTAATGCGATTCAAATTGGTGAAGTTAATGCTATTCAGCGAAATGATACTGTCATGATCGAGTGGGACGCCCTAGCTCACTGCCGCAATGTCTTGGCAATAGCGTTCGTGCAGTATTTCAATCTAAAGGTAATTCTTGTAGATTCAAATGAATCACCAAATGAAATTAAAAAGTTAGGTGTAAAATACAGTGTGGATCAGTATTTTTCAGGGGAGAATCTTGCAACAAGCTGGCGCTCAGGCAACTTACATGGTGGTTGTTATGATTTCTCGGGGAATCCTATGACCAATGAATGTGTTTACGCATGTTTAGTAATTTCTGAGCGCATTATATCTATGTCGATGCCGCACCCGGTTGCTCGCACGGCCACTAGCCAACATCAGAATGGATACCTCATGGGCGCGTGGGGGAGATTACTGCCGGGTTATCGAGTAGAATGTGAGTCAGACAAACTCCG
>Ga0315320_10000351_pt1 | contig 37367 bp, 31 predicted proteins | sample M140m21515metaG_FD_203458 | JGI IMG/M metagenome (GOLD analysis project Ga0315320, IMG submission 203458) | Ammonia-oxidizing marine archaeal communities from Monterey Bay, California, United States - M1 40m 21515 | ecosystem: Environmental > Aquatic > Marine > Coastal | place: USA: California... | reverse complement strand
AAGAAGAAGGCCGCTCCTAAGAAGAAGGCCGCCCCTAAGAAGAAGGCTGCTCCCAAGAAGAAGGCCACTCCTCAAAAAAAGGCGCCAAAAGCACCTAAGAGGCGTATCGATACCCCCGAAATTCAGGATAAGATCCGTGAACTGATCAAACTGGCTAAAGAGCAAGAATACCTCACATACGATGATGTCAACGAGGTATTACCCAACGATCTTGTTGATCCAAATGATGTTGAGGCCATACTCGACCGTCTGCGCAAGATGGAGTTCGATATTATCGACGCTTCAGAGGTAGATTCCTATCGCGATCGAAAAAAGGACTCAGGTGAAGCAGTCACGACCAAGGCAGATCAGAAGCTCGATATCCTTGACGATCCAGTACGCATGTACCTTAAGCAAATGGGACAAGTCCCTCTGCTGACCCGTGAACAGGAGGTTGAAATTTCCAAGCGTATCGAAGATGCAGAAATCGCGGCTAACAAAGAACTCCACAAATTCGGATTCATTGCCACCGCCTACCTCGACCTCGCAGACCGCCTCGGCCGTGGTAAGGAACGTTTTGACCGCGTGATTCAGGATAAGAAGATTGAGAGCCGCGAACGCTACATGCGAGCACTCCCAAAACTGTGCGAACAAGTTCGTAACCTCCACGAAGAAAACGATCAGATTTTTCGTAAACTCCAAGCAAAGAGCCCACGTGGCAGAACAAAACTCATCGAGCGTTTTGATAAGAATGCCGTTTCTATTGCGCGTCTATACAACCGCTTTTATTACAAACAAAAAGTCATTGAAGACTTCAATGTGCAGGTCGAAGACAATCAGAAAAAACTCTGGCGTTATGAACGCAAACTAAAATCAAAACCAAGTGATAAGGAGTTTGAAACTAAGGTGCGAGAGATCCAACAGCTCGCATGGCACAAAGCAGAAGACTTTTCCGGTTCTCGCCGCGATTTACGCCAGCGAACCCGCGAGGCATATCAAGCAAAAACGGAAATGGTTGAGGCTAACTTACGTCTAGTCATCTCCATCGCCAAAAAATACACCAACCGTGGGCTTTCATTCCTTGATTTAATTCAGGAAGGAAATATGGGACTGATGAAGGCTGTGGAAAAGTTTGAGTATCGACGCGGATACAAATTCTCAACTTACGCCACATGGTGGATTCGCCAAGCAATCACCCGCTCGATTGCCGATCAAGCGCGCACGATTCGTATTCCAGTCCACATGATCGAGACGATCAACAAGCTGATGCGTGTGCAGAAACAGCTCGTTCAGGAATACGGCCGGGAACCTAGTCCAGATGAAATTGCCGAGGAGATTCACCTTCCCGTCGAGCGAGTTCGTGCAGTTCTCAAGATGGCTCAGCAGCCAATTTCCTTACAAGCCCCAGTCGGTGATTCAGACGACACATCATTTGGTGACTTCATCGAAGATAAAGCCGCTGAAAACCCCATGGAGGAAGCGGGCTTCGCCATGCTCAAGGAAAAAATTGGTGACGTCCTCGACACCCTCACCGAACGTGAGCGCGAGGTATTAGAACAACGCTTCGGACTCAAAGACGGCTACTCACGCACACTTGAAGAAGTGGGCCGACAGTTCCAAGTGACACGAGAGCGTATTCGTCAAATCGAAGCCAAGGCCCTACGTAAGATGCGGCACCCAACGCGGATCCGCAAACTAGAAGGCTTCATCGAATTACCCAACCTTCCGTAGTTATATTTCATGATATCTTTCAATCAGGCGTCCCTAACCGGTCGCCTGTTTTTTATACCCATACCATCAATACCTACTCTAGTGTCACCACTAACCAGGCTTTATCTTTGGGAGTAGTTACCTGTAATCTTTTAGCTTTCCCAGTCTTGGGGTCTTTCCACGCAATCTGATAGATTTGTCCCATTTTAACTCTGACTGAGAAATAGCGATTCACGTCATCAGTGGGCATGGGAGATTCCCCCACCATCAGTTTAACGTCTCCCTGATAGACAGAAACAGGCACCACCATGCGTTTATTACCTATCAAATATTGAATTCGAAGCTCGCAGGCGCTCTCACCCCCAATACCACCACCCAACATAACATAGCGGCGAGTGACATTAACTGCAGGCACATCTTTTCGATGCATGTCCCAGACAAGTGGGAAGTGATGACCTGTCGATTTCCAAGAACTGCTGTAAATACTGTGATAATAACTATGCTCATTTGCTTTGGCCGCATCACCAAGCAACCACCCATGATCAAGGCCATTCTTGTCAGGATAATATTCGGTAAATTGCCACCTCTTTTGCTCAGTAGTCCACACCTCTACCCAATTGTGATTACCCCGCTTCGTAGTCCACATGGGAATACCCACCACACGAGATGGTATACCTACAGCACGAAAAGCACTATTCAGCAAAATAGATAATCCCGTACAACTTGCCAGCCCCTGTTCCATAGACTCGTAGGGCGACTGATCTGGCTTTTTTCTTTTTGTGCTATACTTGACCTTTACCTCTCTCATGATCGCATTATTAACCGCCTTGATTGCCTCTATTTGAGTTTTAGCGTTGATGACGTGTTTGCTAAATCGTTTGTAAAAATCTTCCCGCCAATTATCACGGCGCTCATTCAATGCAGCGTATGGTAGAATATCATTTAAAAATATATCTTCAGGCACCTTCTTTGCCCAAGAATAGGTATTTCGTGCCTTATATGCCCATGCCACGTTACTGAGAAGGAATTCAGCCTTTAATAACTTACAATCGTGCCCAGGCATGTAGGCAATCAAAAATTGCATACCTTTGGTTTGTTCCGTGGGAGCATGCCTCAGTGCCTTGATAAGCTCTGCACGGTTTGAACCCGCCTGCTTGAGAGAGCGTGCAATTCCTTTTTGATATTCCGGGAACTTTGAAAATTGCTCTGCTCCGTCTAGAAGCTGGATCGAGAAAGACATCATTAACATGACCCATTTGAAAAAAAATTGGTGATTCATCTTTTTTTTAGCACGTTCATTTATGATTACATACCTTTATAGGATACAGATAATTAATGCAAGACGCCCTTTTTTTTCATCGTAATAACAACCTCATTATCCATCATCACTTTACTATGCAATTAGTCCGAATCACTGCACTCCTCATATTTCTACTAACGCCTGCTCTCGCTAAAAAAAACATCCTGTTCATCGCGGGAGCTCCCAGCCACGCCAATGGCGAACACGAATTCCGGGCAGGCTGTATGCTCTTGGCCAAAGCGCTCAATGAAAGCGGACTCGATATAGCAGCTAAGGTGCATCACTACGGTTGGCCAAAAGACGAATCAATTTTTAACAATGTAGATGCCTGTATCATTTATGCCGACGCTGGTGGGCAATTCGGGGAAAAATACGAATTCCTCGATCAAAAAGTCAAAGCGGGCATGAGCATTATGTTCATGCACTACGGCGTGCATCCATCCAAAGAAATTGGCAAAAAATATTTCAGCCCATGGATCGGTGGCTACATGGAAACCGGCTGGTCGGTGAACCCACACTGGATTGCCGATATCACCCCAAAGGAAAACCACCCGGTTGGCAATGGCGTCACACCCGGTTTTAAATCGTTCGATGAATACTACTGGAACATGCGTTTTCCTACCAAGCAAGAATGCAACTGCTGCCATGCTCTAGCCACGTCCGTTCCTACTCAGGAAAAAATTGTTCGCTACATCAACCTTTGGAACGAACACGGTGAACGCACCATGGGGACGAAACAAGCATTGATGTGGTGCCGAGATCCCAAGAACGGCGGTCGAGGTGTTGGATTTGTAGGAGGGCACTACCATCGCAACTGGGCAATCAATGACTTTCGCAAATTAGTATTGAACGCGATAGTATGGCTCGCACGCGCTGAGGTCCCTGCGGATGGCGTCTCTTCCAAGCCTATCACCGAGGCCCAACTCAACGAAAATCTTGACCGCCCGGTTAAAGGCAAACCTGTCTTACTCCCGACTCCAGACCTACTAAAATACCGACCCATGAAAATGCCGAATCTTAAACTAAGAGAAGAGCGGCTCAGAAAGGCTAGGGAGAGAAAAGCGAAGAGAAAGGCAAAGTAGTAATACAACAAAAAGCCTCGTAACAGCGAACCCTAACAAACAATACACAGGCCCAAGTTCTATTGGCGCCCGTCCACGCTTTTTAATGTGCCACCAAGAGGGATGAATCACCCCCACGTACGGCGCCCAATTTCAAAGCTGGGAATCGTCTATAACATCAAGGTCATAGCTGACGCGGTCATCACACATCGTTACGGTGGCAGTAGTATTATGCTAACAAAAGGCGGTGACACAGGAGCATATCTGAGACAGTAGAAATAACCAGCATCCTAAAAGTCAAGCCTCACACCTAAAATAGCATTAAATCCGGGCTCATTCTGACCACTACCGTGAATACGATAGTCCTCGTTAGTCATGTTTTCTAATGCCAGAGTAAGACTCAGATCTTCTCGCGCTTGCCATCCTGCCAAGATGGAAGCTGTCACGTATGAAGGTGTGCCACCTATCGGAATACGTTGGGTGTCGCCTTTATCATTGGCAGCAAGTTTATCCGCTGTGGCGGCAGCGGTCAGGCGACCTTCAATCCACAATTTCTCGTTAGGATGAGTCCAGCGCAGGGCCACACTTCCCATCAGGGGTGCTATGCGTGAAAGATAGCCACGGTTTTGGGGTCCACCGACGAATGCGTTCGATTCCGTGTAACCTTCTTGCCATGAGGCATAACCCGAGAGTGTCCACTGGTCGTTCAAGTGATAACTAGCTTCAGCTTCAATTCCATAGACTTCACCGTCGCGCCCATTAGAGGTAATGAGCGTCGTGCTTCCCGCCGCGGCAGGAACTCCGATGATCACGTTATCAATGGCTGTGTAATATGCTGCGACCGAAAAACTGGCTCTTTCCGACTGGAAACGACTGCCAATCTCGTAGGAGATGAATTTTTCAGGCTCAAGGTCTAACGAACCCAAGGCTGTAAAGCCAGATCGGCTGGTCAGGTTTCCACTCATATCGTTGAGGTTAGGTGCACGAAAACCTTGAGAGATACCTGCATAAGTATTCCAGCGCTCATTGAATTCGTAGATCGCACGTGCACTGGCAACCCAGTTTTGCCACTGCTTACTGGTGGAAATGTCAGCACCAATTGTTGAATCAAAATTCTTACCAATTCTTGCTTCAGCATGAGTGAAGCGCACGCCAAGCGTGGTTTTCAGTTTGGGAACATCCACAAATGGCGTCCATCGATACTGACCGTAGACACCTAACAAATCATAACTAGAATCATCCGCAACAGGCCGTTGGGAGCGTGGGTCTTTACCAGTGCGAGTTCCTGCCGAATCAACTGAGTCGTGGTAGTAATCAACTCCATAAAGTAACGATCCATCTCCAAAATCAGACTCCATTTGTAATCCAAGGCCCCATGTTTGCACCTCAGCTAGTTGTGTACGAATATCTGTGAGGGCACGGTTCTGAAACTGGGAATCCTGTGACTTCTGATAAGACAAGGTAGCTGACCATTTTTTAAGCCATCCCTCTCCTTCTCCACCCTCAAGCTTAAGATATGTCAGAGAACGCTCCTGATCATAAATCCTTGCAGCAAAGGCACCAGGCGTAACAACATAACCTCCATGATTCCAACCAGGGTTGTAGATAGTGGAATGCCATCGCCATACGTCATCCTGATTGACGCGATGATGTGCCAATGTCAGCGTGGTGGCATAACTGATAGCTACATCTATACGAAAATCAGCATCAATTTCATCATATCCAGTATTTTCCATACGCCCGACCGATGAATCGCGAATGTCTCCAAAGTTTTTCTGACTAACCCCAAGTAAAACACCCCATTTGCCACCTTCACCGAAGGATGATTCAAAACGACCTACATGGCTGCGACTATTGGTATCAAACCGGTAGAAAAGAGAATTATTATTAAACCATCCATCAAGTCGTTCTCGAAAATTTGAAGACTTCGTGAGGGTATTTAGCGTGCCGCCTATCGCATCGGATCCATAGAGAACGGAACCTTGTCCCTTAACCAACTCAAGCCGATCCACTGCGGAGCTGTCCACAGTATTCCAATACTGTATTGGGCCACTACGAAATGTGGAATTATTAATTCTAACACCATCTACTAAAAGAAGATTCTGCCTCCCCGTAAATCCACGAATAAACGGCGACCCATGACCATGGGTTGTTTTCTGAATCATGACACCGGGGCTCAGTTTCAGAGCTTCAGGCAGCGTGCGAATAGAATTTTGTAATAGCTCATCTTCTCCAATGAGAGAAATTGAATAAGGACTATCGCGCAAAAGCTCAGCTGATCGGCTTGCCGATATGACCGTCTCAGGCAAAACATCACCTGAAACTTGCACGGGTGCCGTGCCAATAGCTAATACCCAAAAATATATGCGCCCCAGTTTCATGTCGTCTAATATACGATTATAATGAACGTTTCTTAGTCTAAACTTTGTAACAATTCATAGCTGTAAATCCCAGAGCTATGCCCGTCTGCCCACTTCAATTGCAATGCATATCCTCCAACATGCTGCATACTAATAAGTTGGAAACTAAGATCGGTGTGCGCAACAGCCGGCTTTACAACATAACCCATAGCATCTGGCTCTCCTTGACATACAGCACATGGGCAGTGCTTCCTCAAGGTTTCGAGCTGTATATAACACTCGGAACCATCACCCCAGACCAGGGCCAGCTCGTTGCCAATGACAGTATTATTGATCAGCCGTATCATAGGTAGTTTCGAGTCCCAAATATTGCGGAACCAACACGGACAATCGTGGCTCCTTCTTCGATAGCCACTTCAAAATCACTACTCATTCCCATACTCAACCCGGGGAACACTGCCCCTGTATGATCTTCAAGCTCATCACGTAATTCGCGCATCTTAACAAACCAAGGCCTCATTTGCTCAGATGATTCGGCAGCAGGCGGGATACACATTAGCCCAACAATAGAAACCGACGGCAAGGCCAACAAATCATTTATATCACGCTTGAGCTCGGAGATAACGTATCCATTTTTATTCTCCTCCTCAGCTAAATTTACCTGAAGGTAGATTTTAGGTTTTTCACCAAGCTCCATAGCTACATGAGAAGTATGCCGAGCGAGCTTAAGCGAATCAATACTATGAATAGTATTAAAATGTCGTAGCGCCTTGCGCACTTTATTGCGTTGTAGATGCCCAATAAGATGCCAATTGAGGTTTTGCGGCAACTGTGGAACTTTACCCTCAGCTTCTTGAACCTTATTTTCACCAAAACAAGTGTGCCCAGCATCAGCAACTACAGCAACCTTGTCTGCTGGCCACGTTTTCGATACCACAAGAAGCTGAACAGATCTAGGGTCACGACCAGCTCGCTCAGCCGCTTGTTTTACCCGATTACGAATTACAGCTAAGTTTGAGCTAATTTCCTCACCCATACTTACAATCAACCGTTGTTGTTCTGAACTGCACCCGCTATATCAGCGCGTTTTGTTGCCTCCACCAAATCTGCCAGGATTTGAATACTCTCCCGCTTTACGGGGTCTAACCCACTCGGCCACTCCGGGGTGTCATCTAAATCTTTGAGATCATCTTTTGCCTTTCGCATATAACTGCTGTTGATTTTATCACGATCAATCTCAACGAGTGTTTCTCGTTTTACATCTTCAAGGTCTAGGCGATAGAAACGATAAATTTTCATATCACTCTCAGCAAGCTTACCAAATCGTTTGTTACGCTCGATGTTACGCAATTTTCTGCGCTCTTCAGCCTCATTAAGTTCTTTTTTTCTAAGCTCTTTGTTGAGGGAGACAGTGTTTCTGTTGCGGCGATCAACCATCCGTTTAGCATCCTGATCAGTGTAATTAAAGTCCTGACAAGCCTTCACTCGGCGATCACTATTTTGCTTTAGCTCAGCCACAAAAAGATTATCACGGTCGAGCGGCTTTAATCCTGGGGCACGTCGTATGTTATCGTGCGGCAGTGCATGATCTAAATATTTCTCACCCACCTCAAATGCATCAAGCAATGATGGTAAAACGATATCAGACTCAACCCCCTTGAGCTGGGTTGTGCTGCCTGCTACACGGTAGAATTTTTGAATCGTTGGCTTTAACACACCTGCTCGGCGGGCATCTTCCATGAAGGGCATCATTTTACGTAACTCCATTGGCTGCTGAACAGTTCCTTTGCCAAAAGTTGATGAGTCCCCCACAATGACTGCACGATTGTAGTCCTGTAGTGCGCCGGCAAGAATTTCGCTAGCAGAAGCACTTGTCTTATCGATTAAAACTACCAGCGGGCCATCGTAAATAGGTGCTCTATGAGATGAATCTTTTACTTCAACTCGCCCTTGATGATTTTTGACCTGCACGACTGGACCTCGGCCGGTAAAAAAGCCAGTCATTCTGCGAACCTCTTCTAGAGAACCGCCGCCATTACCACGAAGATCTAAAATAATACCCTCTACTTTCTCGTCTTTGAGTCTCTTAACAAGCTTTTCGATATCGATTGAACAGCGGGTTTCCCAGTTTTTGAAGTCGGCGTAAAATGCCGGCAGGCTAACCCAGCCTAATCGACGCTTATCACCATTCGTCTGCTTCATTTCAATGACCTCTGCCTTGGCTAGTTCATCTTTCAGCTCAACTTTACCGCGCTTGATAATGATCATTTTAATCTCACCGGGAGCACCTGCAGCTGGTTCGACTTTGAGGCGCACCTCTGTACCTTCTTTGCCGCGGATCATGTCCACAACACGATCAAGCTTTTCAAACATGATATCCGACATTGCCTCAGGAGTTCCAACATTGAGACTGTCTACACCCACAATACGGTCGTTCAGTTTAAGATCGCCCTGTTTATCAGCTGGCCCACCCACGACAATTCCAGTTATTTTGGTGGCACCATCATCCTCAGCCTGCAGCATAGCACCAATACCCACTAGCGCATTTTGCATTCCAGACATAAAACGCTCCATTTCCGACATGCTCATGTAGTCGGTGTGTGGATCATAGCTAAGCGCCACTGCACTGAGGAATGCATCTACAATCTCCTCTTCGTTGGAAGAATTGATACCATGCAAGATACGCTCAAATCGGTATGAAATCATTTTTCCCGGTGCATCCTTACCCTTCAGGGGGTCCTCCTTACCCTGTTCTTTGGCGAGTTCCGCAATGGAGTCTCTTCGCAGCTGCTCACTGAGTAGCGATTGCTCAACTTGCTTACGCCAAAGACTACAAGCCTCAGCCTCAGTCAGTGGCCAATCGGCTTTTTCTCGACTGATGAGCACTTTGCGATCACTAACAAACTTAAACGCCGCTTCATCCTTCAAAAGGTTTTGAGCGTATTTGATACGGGTGTTAGCCCGCTTGCGGTAAAGAGCATGAATTTCTTTCGCTGCAGCCACTGACTTCCCATCAATAAGCAGTTGATGCAGGTTACTTCCAAATTTCTTGCGAAGATTCTCAACATCCGACTTGAGAAAGTAATTCTTATTTCGATCGAGAGATTTGATGTAACTCTCAAAAAATCGCTTACCTAACTTTTCATCAAAATCGTAATGGGCGTAGTGGTTATTTGACAGCAGCATAACCATCTGCTTTCCCACCTCATTAAAATTCGTTTTTGCACATAACCATGATGTGGATACCAGCATGAGGGCACTGGAAGAGAGGATAAACTTTCTGATAGAAATATTTTTCATATATACGAGATTTCCAATTAATTGGTTCATGTAGCATCGTCTTGCAGTGGCTATTTGTCTATTCATTTTCCTCGATTTTTTGGATATTTAACCACTTACCGAATATAAACTTAAACTCGACAGCTGACGTGCAAATGCTACACCCACGACATGAACAATCCTGTGATTACCTTGGGCGAATGCAGTGACAAAGCTTCCCTCGAAGAAAAGTGCATACTGGCACCCAAATTTGATGATAATGGCTTGATTCCTGCCGTAGCCATGGATGCTGCGACCAAAGAGCCATTGATGCTGGCTTACATGAATAAACAGTCGCTTCTGATGACTCTCGAGTTAGGGGAGGCAGTCTACTACTCACGCAGCAGGCAAGAAATTTGGCATAAAGGTGCCACCTCGGGTCATACTCAGAAAGTGAAAGAAATCCGAACCGATTGCGATCAAGACGCCTTGATCATCTATGTAGAACAACTTGGTGCGGGAGCATGTCATACTGGACGCAACTCATGCTTCTACCGAAAGGTGAATCTCGACGATGGAAAGAATCCAGCCGCTTTGAGCTTTACCAAATCCGAATTAACATTTGATCCTAAAATTGTTTACCGCAACAAGTAACATTAGTGTCTATGAAAATAGTAGTTTTTGACTGTGACTCCACACTCTCAGCTATCGAGGGTATTGATGAGCTCGCGCGCCTGCGCGGATCTGAGACATTTCAAAAAATCGAGGCACTAACAAATGCGGCAATGAATGGCGAGGTGCCGATTGATGAAATCTTTACTCGCCGATTGGAGATGATTCAACCTTCTGAGACCGCATGCCATGAGGTAGCTCAGATGTACATTGAGCATATTGAACCAACGGCAAAAGTCACCCTAGAGAAACTCAGGGCCGCAGATTGGACCCCCGTCATTATATCTGGAGGATTCACCCAAGTCATTGAGCCCCTGGCCCAGCACCTCAAAATTACCCGTATCGAAGCCGTACCGCTGAAGTTTCACTCAGACGGCACATACGCAGGATTCGACACCTCGGCGCCTCCGTCACGAAATGGTGGTAAGCCAGAAATTATTTCGTCTCTTAAGTTGGAGTATGCGCCAGAGCGTATCGTCATGGTAGGTGATGGCATCTCTGACCTAGAGACAAAGGATGAGGTAACCCAATTTATTGGATTTGGTCGATATGCTGAGCGCGTGCGTGTCGTCGCAGAGGCAGATCATTTCATCCATAGTCTTGAGAATTTACCTGCGCTTCTTAAGTGATCAGGTTACTGGGCATTGTACTTTTCATTCAATCATGAGAAGCTAAACTAAGGTATCCTCATTAAAAAATCGTGATGACCCGCTCGCTAACTGTTACTGTTTTACTTCTATGCCTCGGCGTCTTCCCTGCCGGAGCTCACTCGGGCGGTAGTCTACTTATTGCAACAGAGCACAATGAAACATCTACCGCCAATCCGTCTATCTCGGGCTCAACAACGGCTACTCTTCAAACCACTGATAATCGGGCAGCAAACAATGATACTCGGGTAACGGTGCTCGGTTACCACGATTTTTCAAAAACTAGAAAAGCCACTGAGATGCTGCTGCCGACAGCGACGTTTCGCAAACAAATGGAGGCGATTCGTGATCTGGGATTAAATGTCATCAGCATGCAAGACTTCATGGCATGGAAACGAGGCGAACAAAAAATCAAAGATAAGTCTGTGGTTATCACCATTGATGACGGTTGGAAATCTGTCTACACCGATGCATATCCGATTCTCAAGGAGTTTAAATACCCATTCACTGTATTCCTCTACAAAAACTACGTCGGTGGTGGAGCTAGCGCACTCACGAAAACGATGATTCGGGAAATGATGGAACACGGATGCAGTATTGGCAGCCACTCTGTTTCTCACCCCTACCCTAGCTCAGTTAAGCAAATGCGCGCCAAAGGCGCTAATACATATGCTGGCTATCTTCGTAAAGAAATGGCTAACTCCAAAAAGTTTTTAGATGAAAACTTTCGTATCAATGTGAAAACATACGCTTACCCCGGCGGCTTTGTTACTGGAGAAATGCTCCCCGTCGCAACTGAAGTCGGTTACGAATTTCTTTTTACTGTAATTCCAGGGAAGACGACAATGACAACTTCAAATTTCACCATTCCACGCTACATCATTCTTGGAACACATGATAACATATTCAGGAACGCCACCAGCTTCCGAGCCACCAGTTCGACTGCAGCCACTGATGGCGCGATTGTTCAATCAACTCCTCACCCCGTGCAGCCTGAACCAGGCGCGCTCATTTCTGACCGATTACCGAGACTATTTGCAGATCTTTCTAAAGTTGAAAATATTGACCCCGAATCCGTTACCATGCGTGTGGCAGGGTTTGGTCAAGTGCCTTGCTCATACAACCATGAAACTAATGGGGTGTCGTGGAAAGTATCGCGACGATTGCGCTCGCGTAAATGTTCGGTTACAGTGCAATGGCGAAACAAGGGTTCCACACAATACGAAAAGCCAATGAGTTGGACTTTCCGAATCAACCGCGAAGCCGCCTACCAACCTCAGTAATATTTCAACTCACCACTACCACACACTCGGTATCAACCCCACCAAATCATTAATCTTTAGCTTCTAATTTAATATGTTTAGTTCCCTATCAGACAGCCTTGATAAAACGTTTCGCAATCTTCGCGGTGTCGGCAAAATTTCCGAAAAAAATATCACTGATGCTCTTCGCGAAATTCGCATGTCGTTGTTAGAAGCTGATGTCGAATTCAGCGTTGCCAAAAAATTCATCGCCAGCGTAAAAGAAAAATCAATGGGTGAGGACGTCCTCAAATCCATTAAACCAGGCGAACAAATCGTCAAAATCTTCAACGACGAGCTCACTTCACTCCTAGGCGGTGATGCCACCCCGCTCGACCTCAACCCACCAGCACACATCATGCTCTGCGGCCTCAACGGCGCAGGCAAGACAACCACTGCAGGTAAACTCGCATTGCGATTACAAAAAGAAGGTCGTCGGCCACTACTCATCGCCTGTGATCTATATCGCCCCGCTGCGATTGATCAACTCGCTACATTAGCAGAGCAGGTCGGGGTGCCATGTTTTACACCAGATTCAGGTGAAAAAAATGTCGTCAAAGTTGCCAAACAAGCAATCAAGTGGGCAAAAACCCAGAACGGCACCGCTCTAATTTTCGATACCGCAGGCCGCCAAGAAATCGACACAGTATTGATCGAGGAGCTCAAAGAGTTACACAAATTTGTTCAGCCCAATGAAACACTCTTAGTAGCAGACTCCGCAACTGGACAGCAGGCAGTTTCTGTGGCACGACATTTCGATGACGCCGTAGGGATCACTGGCATAATCCTAACCAAACTCGATGGTGACGCCCGTGGCGGCGCAGCCCTGTCAATGCGAGCCATAACAGGCAAACCCATTAAATTCATTGGTGAGGGTGAAAAACTCGAGCAACTTGGTGTGTTCCACCCCGACCGTATGGCGAGTCGTATTCTCGGCATGGGTGATGTTGTCAGCATGGTCGAGACTGCCGCTGAAAACATCAACGAAGACGAAGCCATAAATGCTGCCAAGCGATTGCAATCTGGCAAATTTGACTTCAATGACTTCCTCGACCAGATGAATATGATGCGTAAACTCGGCCCACTGGATGGAATATTAGGTATGATGCCAGGATTCAGTAAAATCAAAAAACAGCTTCCCGCTGGCGCACTCGATGAGGGACGGATGAAACGCATGGAAGCCATTGTGCTTTCAATGACTCCACGCGAGCGAGCTACTCCGATGCTTATTAAAGGAACGCGCCGCAAGCGTATTGCAGCAGGATCAGGAAATAGTATGCTCGATGTAAACCGATTCTTAAAACAATTTACTCAAATGCGCAAGATGATGAAATCCAAGGGGAAAATGAAGGAAATGATGAAACAGCTCGGCGGCATGGAGGGAATGGACGACATGATGGGTGGCGGTGGGGGCAAAATGCCTAAATTGCCATTCTAACTGAGACCCGTAAAGACAGCATAGCCTTTTGTCATGGATTGGCTAATCGCTACTATTTGTGCGGTATTTCGTTTACCGTGTAATATGCCTTGGTATGAAGTAATGATTCACCTTTGTTGGACTTCATCGTATTAAGGTCAAAATCGTGAATATGTCCCTCAATGATCTTATCTAAGTGGAGCATTACTGACATTCCGTCCGCTGACGGCACGGCCCTAATCACTTTTATACTGGTCTGATCGACCTCTGGACTTCCGTATGCTCCATGGTAAATATGAGTGTATGTGTTAATGCTGTAAACGTCTGGTTTTGAAGCGATGACTTTGTCAACCGGCATAGTAAAATTCAATAAGAAGCCTTTTTTCCTGATATTGATTTCTTTAATTTCGAATGGAACCTTACCATTCCAGTCGATACGCTGTATGGCGAATGGTTCAGTTCCGCGCACTGGCCACTGCCTAGTAGTGGTGAATCCTCCAGCGATAAGCTGGCCCTTGGGCGAAAACTCAACATTCATAATACCAGTAGATAAGCCTTCACGGAAAGGGTAACATGCACCCTGCCACACACCATTGATCTGCTCTGTCGTGGCACGCATGATTAGACTTAGTGTGTAATCCCCGAGAAATAATTGGTCCTCAAAAGGCCCAAACTTACCTTTCGTCTGGTTCAGCTGAAAACCAGAAATTGACCGACCCATCTTAATGTATGGGAAACGAATAACTGGAGGCACGAGTTCCTTGACGCGCTTTTTCTCAACTTGAAATCGTGACGCGGTGTTAGGAGTTACACTGGGTGTATCCATCTCAGGCACGAAAGGATACCAATTATAACTAGCGGGATGCCCCAAAAACCCACCTGGTTTGAGATGCTTAAGTGAGCAGCTTCCATTCCATGGCCCCTGACTTTCAATAGTAAACATGGCTCCCTCGGCATTTGCTGCAACTCCACCTGGGCTTCGTAAACCACTGCAGACAGGAATCATTTTTCCATCAGGCGTGACTTTTACCGCCCAGCCACGAAAAATATTACGAGAGTGATACGAAGCACTCAACCCGAGTGCCACCCAGATATTGCCATCAGAATCGTGTTTTGATCCGAACGCAAATTCGTGCCCTTCCGCATAACCCCAATTGTTCGTCAGCGTATCGTATCGATCTGCAACATCATCACCATCAACGTCAGAAATTTTAGTCAACTCGCCAAACTGAGTGGTCGTCATTACGCCATCTTTCCATGATAACCCAAATATCTCATCCTGACCCGTAGCAAATAAATGATAGGATGGGTCTGGTCTTGTATCAAAAGCACCCTTGATAAAGTAAATATCGCCCTTACGCGTTCCAACGGCCAAACGCCCGTCAGGTAAAACTTCAAAACTACCTGGCCGCATTGGCAAACCCTTGGGAATTGGAATATTAACGATTGGATAGTATTTCGCTTCCTCTTCAGCCGTGCCCCACATTTTACCAAGCTCTTCAGCTCGCAGGGAAGCTAGGAAAGGCAGTAAGACAACAACAAATATTACATGTAATTTTACCATTGGTATTCTAGAGTGAGAGTTGATTTACCCTTGGGAAGCTCAATAGGGATGAGCAGGTCACCAGGGTCGCCCTTACGAGCAATCACTTTATGTCCGCCCAGAACAGTGACTGTCAGACCATCTATGCGGTACACCCCATCGGGCTGTTGTATGATATTTTTACCTGAGCCTGCACGGAAATAAAACATACCTTGGGCCTTGGATGCATCAAATCGGAAAGTGCGGCGGAACTTGGCATTTCCTTTTTCTTTTTCGATCGCTTGAACAAAGTCTTCCACTTTTACATCACCGTATTGATAGAAGAATGTGGGTCTCCGTAATTCATCAAGTCGATAGCCATAATACTGATATCCGTGATCGTGTGGAAACGTGTAGTTTGTCTTCCCCTTATACGGCCAATGTGCGTCCATTGACTTTAGCCGGTGGAAGGGAATCCCTTTAGGAAAAGTAATCGTATCAGATCCAGCCACACGGAATGATCCATGGTTGACCTTGGCAAAGGCTCCTTTCCAAAGTAATCGTAACGCCATTTCTTCTGAGTCAAACGCAAGGTTGATCCTTTCTGGGTAGCCAACACCAATAGCACGGAAGCCAGCTGGGGTGCCACGCCCCCGAACCATTTCTGCATGATCAAACACGCGAATTTCATCAGACTGTCGCATTAAGCCCAATGGCTTTTTAGCCCGCTGACCATCCTCAAGGTATGTCCATAATGCTTCAATTTGTTTTGATGCATCACCCTTAAGCACATCGGGACGGATTGATTGCCCCCCCGGCCAAAAGCTTGGCATGATTCCCGTTGTATGGAAACGCGAGGGGTTTCTCATGAAAAGATGAAACCACCCTTTTTGAAGGCGTTTAGTTGTATGCGCCAGATCAAGAGCACCTGCTCCACCTGGATTTTCCCCATTGAAGTTATGACAAGCAATACAGCTAAAACCCTCGGTTCCCATCATCTGATAACCCGCTCTTTTGGACTCTCGGATGTTATCGATTTTGGGAATTACAGCCTCCTCAAGTTTGTCAACCTGACCGAATAGCTCTACTAAATGCCCAATATTATTTGCTCCATAACGCGGCATCTTCGAATTGATATAACTACGTTGTGCTTGCCCATCTAATAAAACAGATTTCAGCCACCCTGGTGTAAGTTTAGCACCAACATGCGATAGCGTCGGTGGTATACGCCCTTGTTCGCCCAATTCGGGATGAGTGCCTGTGAAGTAAGCATCACGAGTCTTGTCAATTCCGCCTAAACCCTCACGCTCATGACAGGCAGTACAGTTGAACGTAGTTAGCGTCTTGTGAATATTATCACTCGGGGAAAGAATAACATTTTTAGATTTTGGCAGGAAACTATTCAACAAATCACGTTGTTCATTGCTTAGGTTGTAGTCAGGCGCTTTACTTTTTTTTGCTTCGCTAAGACAACCTTGGCCTCCGGTAAGATCTGCAAACAAATGGCTGTAATTCGTTTCCACTTCAAGGTCCGTGTGACAGTTTGCACAGCCTTCTAATTTAAAATGCTTACGTCCAGCCGCGGCCAAAACTGAGTCAACCTGCAACGGCTCATACTCCACCGGTGGTGTTTTCCAGACAGTAAGCATCGATGATTGTATTGGCGCACGTTTAAGGCCCGGACCTTCCATATCAAAAGAGAACTTTCTGTTCCGCCCCGCATGATAATAAGTCATCATCAATTTTTTCTTACCGGCACCCAGCCGAACAGTCTTCTGCATGGTTTTAGGCCGACGCATCTGACTAGGCTCTAGCGATAGGATTTCATGGTCACCAATCACCAATGACCCTCCATTCATCGTCACAAAAAATGTGTAGTCACCGGGTTTAGTAATGTTGATCCATCCATCATATTCGACCGCATAAGCCCGTGCAGTCCGACCAAGATTTTCTAATATAAAATCTTTCACGTGGCCTGCCCTGATCGGTCTGACTTCATCAGAGCCGATACCCTCCCAGACATTTCCTTCGTAAAGCGTGTAGCGTAAGTTACCTGGCATCTTAGTTTCACGCATTAGATAGTGCGTGATGTCTTGCAACTCATTCGAGGCTAATTGAGGGGCGGGCATACGACCAGATGGTCGAACAGCATGCGGGTTTTTCAAAAACTCCAAAAGACTCTTCCCGCTGTATTTTTTGTGCAATTCACCCAGCGGCGCAGATGTTTCCTTAAGTAATTCCTTACCATTATCGTCACGCGGTGAGTGACATGCAACACAACCACGCATGTGGAATAGCTTTTTTCCTCGCTCTGCAGCAACATGATCTGGCACCTGATGTGAAAAAGTATTTTTTGTCTGCGACATCAAAAAATGTGTAATTGACTCAGCTATTTCTGCTCTCTCTGCATCTCCTTTACCTGACAAGACATCTGGCATAGTGGTTCCAGGTTTTGTATCGTGCGGGTTTTTAATAAAGCTCTCAATATAATGATGATTTACTCTTGATCCTATATTTGCCAGTCGAGGTGCTTTTTTAGAATTTTCAGCAAAAGATTCATCACTCTGATGACAAGCAACACAATTCATTTCCTCTGCTAACACCATGCCTTTGAGTTCGCTCTTGAGCTTACTATCTACCAACCCCGAGATGACCGGGCTAGCTGCGGCAGAAGTTGCCGCCAAGGCAAATACAGCAAGCACACTTTTCTGATTATTAAATGACATCACGTGTTTGAGTGGTTTATCATATTAGCCTAACTGATGAAACCACATTAGCGCCCCCAAATCTGCTGCATCACGTCGTGCAACAACGGGTCGTGGATCTTAAGTTCTGCTCTCACAAACGGATAAAAATCGTTACGATAAAAATAGGCTTCAACTCCCTCAGCAAAATACTCTTTGTGATCAGTTGCGGCATAAGCACGGACCATCTTACCATTGAAGAGCAGCACTTTATCATAGAGCTTTGCTTCCATGGCACTCTTGTAGGCCTCCATCACGCGCGGCTCATCAAAACCAAGAACTTGATCGTGATATCCGTGTGCCAGTTCATGAAGAATGACGGCTGGATGCTTGAGAAGCTGATCACGCTTCAGTAAATTCTCAGCATGGGTGATATGCACCTTCTTGACTAAACGCGCATCATAGCCACGTGCAGTGAGCCATTTAACGCCAGGATGATATTGCATACTCGTCAGCTCAGGATGCGAGTGCTCAATCCAGATTTCTACTTTTCGCATATCTTCGAGCTGTTTGCCAGTCACTAAGATTGAAATTCTTTGTAAATGGTTTGCTAACATTGTGAGCGCCTTCGCCCCCTGCTCAGCATGTGCACCTACAAGAAGTTTTGGATCGATGTGCACTGTCCATCCTTCTAAATTTTTGATAACTGGGTCAAATTTTACTACTTTTACAGCCTCTTTAGTGGCTATTGTCTGCGTTTCATGAGCGCTTACGATAGATGTCATTAAGATAATGACCGTATAACAAAAGCCAGCTATAATTTTTGTGTTTATTCTCATATTAAGTAAGTTACGCGTCGAAATACTAGGATGGCATCTTCATCATTTCACCCTTAATTCAGCGCATCAATATCTCAGAAACATGGCAATTGCGACCTATAATTATTCAGGGATAACTAAAATACAACTCATCCATGTCATGATACGACTATGAATTCTAGCGTTTAAGAATCAAGGTCTTCTTGATGTATGGAGTTGGGTAAGATGTTTGCCACACATCTGGCGTAAACGCCAGGTTTTCAGGATCAAACGCCAATACAACCACCTCACATTCCTTACCTAACATGTCATCCGTGACAGGAATATAAAAGCTGTAGTTTTTATCACTTTTCCTGACAGGATACTCCCATGGGTTTGCAGCAAAAGATGGCGCGCGGTCGGGGGCCCCAAGATATTGACCATCAACGCGAAGACCCACCCACACTGCCTGGCTGCCGTGCTTGCCGTTACAAGCAACTGTGAGATAGCCGCCCTTAGGCGCTTGATCGACGGTAAATGGTAGCGTCCATGCCTTTTGAACCTTCTTGAATGGAGGAAAGAGCCAAGTCATTTGCCAACCAGTTCGATCAAGTTGCTTTGAGGCATCTTTACTGGAAAAACCACGGATTTCGACAAGCTTTCCGGGGGTGATGTTTGTGCGCACGTAGCGGATGGGTTTCGAGGACTCACATTCAATACGCATGTTGCTGCCATCCTTAACGAGGCGTGCTGTAGACCATGTTTTCAGATCGGCAGAGACTTGTGCGTATTGTTTGCCATCGACTACAGGACTTGCTGCCTGCGAATCTGGCGCGGCTTGCAATAAGATGTGATTTACCATGGTGGGTTTACCGAGATCAAGGCGAAGGCTGCGGCTCTGAGGCGCTCTCACGCGCTTACGCTCGAAGTCGTAGACAGTCGGTTTTCCATCGAAGAGGTAGTCCTGAAGTATTCCACGTTCTGCAATGATCGGCTGGTTAAGGAAAATATCACGGGTTTTCTGCACCTGCGGAATTTTCGTCGGTCCAGAGCGCCTCAGAGAGCGAATTTCAAGAGGGTCGTTATCGGCGGTGAAGCAAGCTGTCTCAAAAATGGTCTGGGCATCCGTCGGCACTGCCGTCACTGTAGGTGCACCGAGTCTTTTATGCCATGCATTGCGGTTTTGTTTACCAGGGAAGGTAATATCAACAGAACCACCGGAAGTCAGTGTTGATTGGGATTTGGAATCAAGTGTCGCACCAGAAAACTTCTGCCCTCCTGCCGCTAGTGATATTTTTACCGTCTCCCCTGCTCCGCCAAGCACGTTGATCACGACATCCTTGCCTGGCACATCACGAACCACTTCGTAGTCGGAACCGTTGACACCAATACCACCTGAGCTTTTGGTATCGACCAATAATAAGCAGCTACGGAAGGGCTGCACAGTCACTGCAACCTCATCGCCTTTTTTGAAATTACCGATAATGCGCTCTGTGGGATGAAACTGGCGCACCTCCACGGCACCGTCGACTTTGAGACCGATTGAGTCATCAAGCTTTACTTTGTGGGTAACAGGCTCCCAGGTGAGATTACGCAGACTGACCAGCCGAGTAGCATCGTCGCCACGTGATACAGCACGCGGCCCGTAATTTTGTTCATCGAGCACCATGCCCTTGACCATGATTTCGCGGTAACGCCTGTGCAGGTTATAGATACGCGCCAATTTCGGAAACTCATCATCACGCAGGAACCATGGGTTCGCATAGATTTCTGGAGCAAGAATCAGGTTACGATTGAACGCCTGAAGGATCAGGTCGTCGTCCCAGAAATCGAGACAAGAGGAAATGCAAACACCATGGTCTTCGGTGAGTCGTTTCAAGTCTGGGACCAGTCCGCGTGAGATTGCCTTCACCCGATTGTGCGTGCCGGTCATTTCCCGATTCGCCATGTGCACATCGATGTAGGTCTCAGCACCACCCCAGAGAAATGTTGTGGCATGTTTCTTTGCTTCACCCAGCTTAAGCCGGTGATTGAGTAGAATTAGGTCCGGGCTGTGCTTGCGCACCTCGGTCATCAGTCGGTCAAATGCCTTCTGTTTGTCAGGTCGGAGCTGGGTGCAGACGGCATCCATTTTGAACAAAGCAAATTCGTAGTCGCGGCAAAATCCCACAAGCATGTCGATTCGCTCCTGCTCTTCTTTTGCTGTGTCACCAAAACCATCTGGCCCGAGCCAGACTCCTAACCGGCAGTCAAAGCTTTTTGCATACTCGTAGATAGGCTTAAATCCGCGTGGATATTGTTTCTTAAACTTATCTGTCTTGGTACTACCGTAGTATCTGGGACCATCAATAGTTCCCGCATCAAAAGCATAGATGTCGAGTTTCATGCCGTATTCATCGTGCAACCATTTGAAAAATGCCAAGTTGGCTAGTGTGTTTTCTTCGGTTGATCCCTCGTTGGTATTATTAATCCATGAAAAATACTGGGAATACGAAGGCGTTGCTTCGGTAGCTCCCGGAATGACCTTAGGATCTGCATTTAGCATTGTTATAGCCCCCCAAAAAGCGACGATTAAAAATGGTTTGATAAAAATAGGGTAGGTCATGGTTAGTTTGATTATTCAGGATTTTGTGTAGGGTTGATACGCCTTGAAAAATAATGCCCTGCGTTTCTTACGAAACTCGTATCTGCCAGATTCATCCGAAAAATACGAGGGCTATCTGATTCAATTTTCTTCTCTAAGCTTATATTGTCGAGTGTGATCTAGCAAACTTTCCTGTGAGCATTCCACGTCGACTGAGTGATTTTTTTTTGCTAACTTTCAGCCTACCTTAGTGAACGATATTGATCACTATTCAGGAGACACCATGATTTGTATTGACGCTCATGGTGTGTTGTTCAACAAAGCTTTTGGCTTTGTCAAAGCCCCCCCCTTCATCCGCCAACACCCTTTACCAAAGGACAGCTGTTTTCCAAGTGGTACAACATCCACACCCTAGAGCGCTTTTTCTCCATCCGTGCTGAGGTTAAGTTTTTTCAACTCGATCTTACGAATCGCGACCGGACCATGGTCGCCTTGAATATAAAGTGAAGCCGGCTTGGCAGACTCATCGCCGAATTTCGACGAGCGTGTTGGCCCTTTGGCAATTTGGTTCACGTGTACCAATTGGCCATTAACCAGCACCTTAATAAACTTGGCATGGTGCGTCTTGCTACCATCTTTGGCAAATCGTGGAGCACGGAAGACGACCTCCATCGTCTGCCACTCGCCTGGCGCTTTCGCTGCGTTAACTTTGGGCTTAACCCCATCGAATCCTTTCGGATCTCGGTTCACATCCCATCGCTGGTAGAGCCCGCCGAGGTCACCTGACCCAAATCTTTTTCTACCAAAGCTATCGAGGATCTGGATTTCATATCGACCCATGAAATACACGCCAGAATTAGACCCCTTGGGCAACATGAATTCTAACTTCATATGAACGTCTTGAAATTTCTCCTTGGTGCGAAGAAAATCCGCCTTCTCAAGCTTCCCAGAGGCAGAGATATTCGCGACCATACTATCGCCTCTACTCACCACGTTCAGATTGCGTCCTTCGTGCTTGAGTTCACCGAAGTAATTCCATTTTTTTTGCGGCTCAAATTGTTGCTGTAGCTCATTGGCCGCCAGCGGGCCAACAATAAAACACATGATCGTGGCTGGTATAACGAGTGGATTCAATTTCATAAAATATTAATACTTTTGAGTGACAGGGGCATCACGACATTGCATACGCTCAGGCTTACAAGAAATTTCAAAACAATGCTCAATCTACAGTCTAACGACCGAGCATTTTATTCGTGTCCTTGATAGTCAAGCCCTCCTGCTTTTTCCAGTGGGTAATGTCTGGCTGCATGAAAACACGTCGACGGGCTGCGGTTTCGGCATCGGCTGGTCTGATGATGCGCCTACCGCTTTGCTCCGTGGCAGAAGCAGTGCTAAAAGGATTCATGCCGAATGCTTTGCCATCGGCACGTGCCTTCTGGCCACTCGCGCTTGCTTGTTTTTGTACAAACCATGGCTCTCGTTTGAAGCGACTGGCGTCCGTGTTGTCTTGATATTGCTTTTTGCCGAACAGAGAATTACCGAACCAACGTTTCTTGCGATAGGACTTTTTGGTGTAGTCTAGGCCGTTAAAGTCACGACTTCCAGCAATGTTGCTACGTTTACCCTCAAGCGAGCTTCGGCGATCCGACTTCATCACCGGATTCCCATTCTCGTCTTTTCCGACAGAAAACGACTCCGTTCTGCCGCGCCAATCTGACCTCACCTGCTCCTTAGTCACTGTCTGCACGCTGCCACACGCACTGAGGAACGTTACAACAGCCATTAAAACAAATATGTGAGAAATCAATTTCATGAAAACTAATAATAGATTTAGTCACACCCACAAGGGCAATGCAAGCGAACAATTGGCAACCAAAATACATCAACGCGCTGCGCATAACTGCACTATCACGGCCTCGCATCGGTGAGTTTCACCCAAGAGATTTCCCCATGATCGATACGGCGCACTTCTGCCTCGTATACCGCATCTTCGTTACGTGGATCTATCGTTGCAGCAAGCGCGATTAGGTATCGTGCCACCAACAAATTACTTGCCCCTTGGCGTTTCTCAAGAAGTTGCCCACGAGTAAGCAAGAGACGCGCAAAAACTTCTGGGTCATAGTCGCAGGCAATCAACTCAGGCATGATGCCGCGCGCAAGCTGAGCATTGGCCACAAGACTTTTTTTATTTCTGGGCGATAGGTGTAATGCAAGCCCGATGATTTGGCGGGTTAGATCAAGCGTATCTTGATCCCCTTTCTTGGCACGTAATATTTTCACAGCATAGGAAACTAAATTAGTTGCGTATTCATCTCGTTCATTGCCTACCATAGCAAGATCCGCACCAAAAAACCGCTGGTTGATAGTAGGCTTTTTATATTTCCCCTTTAGTTCTGGCGGGTTGGCTTCTACTGCTCCCGTAAGAACCGCTCCTATCATTAGTTGGATCCATATTCGTTGCACACAAGTCATCACCGACATTATCCGATATTTAGAGCTGTCTATCAAGCGACATTTTAACCTCACGTTTGTGAACCCACTCGTCGCAAAGGATTTACTTTTGCTGTTACGATCGATAATCTCATGTCAAGCATGGCACAGGGAAATATGATCTATGAAGGCAAAAAGCGGTTGCGCGCACAAATGCGGGAGCACCTAAAAAGTACCACGACGGATCAACTTCAGCAGTTTTCAGCTGCTATTTGCTCACATATTGCCTGCAGTAAGGATCTGCTTTCCAGCACAAATACCATTGCTATTTTTGCCGCTCACAGCAAAGAAATTGACCTGTCTGAATTACATGAGTCGCTTCCCGATATGCGCTTCGTTTACCCGTTTTGTCATAAAGATAAAATACTTTCATTTCACACCGTAACTTCCCCAACCAAACTAATACTTGGCTCATACGGGATTTTAGAACCTAAGCTCAGTGAACACTCCGAGGTAGACACCGTAGATGTCGATTTGTTTCTCTGTCCCGGATTGGCTTTTGCCATTAATGGAGCACGACTGGGGCATGGCGGCGGCTACTACGATCGTGCATTGGCCACAAAATCATCAAGAGCAATGGTCTGGGGGGTTGGCATGAATATGCAGATAGTTGACCATATTACTTGTGAGAAGCACGATCAGTTGATGCAGGGAGTGATTACGGAATCTGGAGTTATGGCTGCCAGACACGACTAAGCAATTCAGTTTGATGCAAGTCCATAGCGGCGTAGCCAGCGTCTGATGCGTCCTCATGCCCGGCGAGATGGAGAAGCCCGTGCAGAATATATAACATGATTTCCTTTTCAAAATCTTGGAAATATTCTGCCGCTTGCCGCTGCGCAGTCTCAACGCTGATGTGTATTTCCCCATGATCAAAGGTAATAACATCAGTCGCTCCAGCAATGTTCATAAATCGCTCATGCACGTCTGCAATCGTAGCATCATCGACTAAACTAACCTCAACAATCTTTAGGCGAGACAATGGTGAGTTAGAAAAATTACAACGATCTAACACCATTGGCATGGCCGCTGACGCTGTTTTTTCCAGCTTGGATACAAGACCGTCATCGATCTCTATCAAGTGCTGGTGATCATAAACCGCGAGTTTGGGTATTTCGGACATGATTTAGAGGCACTCTGTCTATGATTTTGTCCTCGTTAGTGAGTTTGTCTGATCGGTTGGCACACCATTACCATTTTGCCTTTTCACAGCAGATGGATTATGGGTTTTTCGAGTGCCTGGATCATCCTTGGGGTAGTCGATACGTGTGTGCATCATACTCCGCAAAGTAGCAGAGAAACTGTCACATACCCTCTTAAGATCACGCATTGTAAGACCACTTTTATCGAGTTGCCCGCTGGTTACTCTGTCCATCACGATCTCCTGAATCAAATTCCTGATTTTCTGCGGGGTTGGCTTTTTCATGCTACGTGATGCACTCTCAACGCAGTCCGCAAGACTGATAATACAACTCTCACGACTTGTTGGGCACGGTCCAGGGTAGCGGAAGTTTTTAACATCAACTTCGGGAAGGTCGTCTTGATTCTCGATCCCCTCTTCGATTTGATGCTCGGAGTCCAGCCGCTGTTCACGAGCCTTGTGATAAAAATACTGCACTAATGAATCCCCGTGATGCTCGCGGATCACCTCAATGATCTTTGGATTTAGTTTATGCTTTATTGCCATATCCACCCCGTCTTTTACATGCGCGATGATAATGATCGCACTCATGGTTGGCGTGAGCGAATCGTGTGGGTTGATTTCACCCTGATTCTCAATAAAATATTCTGGTTTTTTGAGTTTACCAATGTCATGGAAATATGAGCAGACACGGCACATGGATGCATTTGCACCAACCTCCTCGGCAGCGGACTCGGCGAGCGTGGCGACGACCATACTGTGGTGATAGGTTCCTGGTGCCTCGAGCTGTAGCTTACGCAGCAGCTTGTGGTTAAGATCACTCATTTCTAGCCAGCTGATATTTGTTGTAAGCTTAAATAGACTCTCGAGTGCAGGCAGCAAACCACTTACAACCATACCGGTGAGCAAACCACCAGCAAGCACAACAAGCACTTTCGATGCCTCATCAGCAAATCCATATGGAGTCATTATTTCCGTGAGACTTATCTTGTCGAAAGTTATCGCCAAAAGAAGGGTTACGACACCCACATAGAAGCCAGCCCGCAACACGCTGCCTCGTCTGCGAACCTTGCGCGTGAGCGCAACGGCAATAGAACCAGCGACCAAACTCATGATCATAAATTGAAAAATCTCCTGCACCGGCATCAATAAGCAACCAAAAAGGCTAACGCTAAGAGCAGAAAAAACGCCAGCATATCTGCCCACTAAAACCGAGTGGACCATTGGAGCAAATGCCAACGGCGGTAACAGCAAGCGGTAGTCCATGGGCCAGTGATTCGCATCACATAGATAACACACAATCCGCAGCAATGTAAGGTGCACCAAAATTCCGCCAAAAACCAGAACCACCTTGCCGTTGCCAATCTTGAGAGAATTGCGAATATGGTAAAAAAGAACAACCGCTGCCGCCAGGATCAAGCAGATAAGGGAACGTCGTAACCCCTGACCATGAAATAATGTATCACCTGATACATAGAAGGCCGTGATTAGGCAGGCAAGCGCAGCAAAAATAGGATAAATAAGTAATTTCATCCAAACACTACGCTCCATAGAATCCACCACCTTATTCTCGCTGACGGTAGATGTGCGGCGCTTTTTACCCGATGACATCCCCTTACTGGCGAGGCGCCACCTCTTGAAGGCATCAATGAATCCCATAAAAAATTTCAGGTGATTAGTAATCAACCAGCATTGGTAACCTTTTAATTAATCCAGTTATCAAATTGGCTTAGACGGAGAAAGGACGCGAATGCGTCCCCCTACCGGTGTGAATGATATGCGGAATTAGTGTGGAAAGCAATCTTGAATTTCCCTTATAATATCAGGGATTACCACCGATATGACAGTCCTCATCACGCTCAATGGACTGGTTTTTAGTGGTGCCGGACACAATCAGCTGGGGTGGTGGCTCTGCTGGAATATTTAACTTAGGTGCTGCCAGCCACTCTGGCGCTTTTGGTGTGCTATCGGCAAACCATGCAACAAGCGCCATTCCGATCAGGCCGACAAATCCACCGAAACCTAGTGTCATAGCTGTCACAATCGACACCACCAGAGGAGTAAATATGAGCAAGCCGATAACCATCCAGCTGGGCTTTACTTCATACTGAGATACCACCAGCCGGATACGCGATCGAGCCAGCGCGAGACCAAACATGGTGTAACATACAAAGTATGCCAGTGCGTTGGCATGATAAATCACACCACACACTTTTGTCTGGGCAAAACTACCCCACATTGGAGCTAGCCAAGATAGAATCATTGAAAAAACAAACAGCAGCATCATACAAATACGTCCAAGGTTGGTGCGGTATGAGGAGGCCCCAATAAAACCCGCACATAAAATACCAGAAGCCGTCACCACAGTGAGCGCCATAACAATATTTCTCCATGCATCTATTCCGCCAATGAAATAACGAACAATCATGTATGGAAGCAGTGAAAAAAATGTTATCAAACACAACCCCCACAGTGCGACAAACTTGCCAGTAACAACCCGCCAACGAGTCAGAGGAGTCAATAGTAGCAGCTCATGGTTTCCCTCGTCGAGCTCCTGCCGCATAAGTGCCAACCCACCAAGTGGCATTACGATGATACAAATAAATCCAGCGACCAACCAAAATGGCCCAGAATTGAAGAAGAGCATAGGGTTGAGTAGACCAGTCATTTTTGAATAACTCTCTACATCTCCCATGCTAAACTCTGCAGCCATCGCCAAAACGGCCATTCCCTGAATGGCAATAAATGGGATCATAAACATGCCACGCCGTAATCCCTGACGTAATTCCTTGACCGTCATGGCACCAAAACGATCGGGAAGATTATCTTTCTGGTAGATTATTTCATTCACAAAGCCCCCAAACAATAAATTAACATAATAATTTTCCAACACTTAATGTCAAATGACCACGGCCAACAGAGAGGAGAGATGCCGCTCCCCTGTAAGCCGGATTCTGTCCCTTCTGCTCTCACAGAAATGGACGGCCATTTATCTTACCCCACCGAGGTGAGGAACCTCCCTTGCAGGATGGTGCGACTAATACCCGGGGATCCTGGTCGGGCGGGCTACCCTTCCCCTGTTATGTCTTGCGCCGTGCGGGGTTTACCGTGCCTCCTAAGTTACCCTTGGAGCGGTGGGCTCTTACTCCACCTTTTCACCCTTACCTGCCGAAGCAGGCGGTTTGTTTTCTGCTGCACTTTCCGTCCAACCAGCTTGAACTGGTTGTCCCTCGTTTTCACGAGGCACACTGCCCTGTGGCGTCCGGACTTTCCTCGATATTCCGTAAAGAACACCGCGACCGCCCGGGGAGCGGCAAATCAAGACTAAACCCATCAGGCAAAATTCCAAACTCCAAATTTGGAAAATACTCCGCAGTTTAGGATTTAGTTATTTAATATCTGTGCTTAGAAAAAAGCATGTCCCATTTACTACCCACTTATGGAAAATTTCCGCTCACCGTCGTTCGGGGAGATGGTTGCCGTGTATGGGACGATACCGGTAGAGAATATCTTGATTTTTGTGCCGGCATAGCAACGTGCAGTATCGGTCACTGTCACCCCAGCCTGACCCAAACAATTTCCGATCAAGCAGCTACTCTAATCCACTGCTCAAATCTGTATCATATCGAACAACAAGAACAACTTGCTCGCGTGTTAGTAGAGGACATTGTCAAAAGCCCGGGCAAGATCTTTTTTAGCAACTCAGGAGCCGAGGCTAACGACGGCATGATTAAGGCCGCACGTAAATTTGGAAATACCAATCCCTCCAACAATGGAGCCCCTCGATACGAGGTGATTACTTTCTCTAGCTCATTCCACGGTAGAACGCTTGGGTCTATGGCTGCCACGGCACAGAAAAAGATCCAATCTGGATTCGAGCCAATGCTCCCCGGATTCAAATACGTACCATTCAATGATGTTGATGCCCTTCGCGCATCCATTTCGGATCACACCGTTGGAATTATGCTAGAGCCCATTCAGGGTGAGGGAGGCATTAATGAAGCAACACCCGAATTCCTTCAGCATATTGCCGCACTATGCAAGGAACACGATCTGCTATTGATGCTCGATGAAATTCAGTGTGGCATGGGAAGAACTGGCACCATCAACGGGTGGCAAAGTATCTGCCCAGAGCTTCAGCCCGATACCATTTCATGGGCCAAGGGCATGGGAGGAGGATTTCCTATTGGAGCATTCTACGTAAGCGATCGACTCATCAATCATGAGCGCATTGAGCTCTCATCGCTCATGAATGCAGGGTCTCATGGGTCAACCTACGGGGGCAATCCCCTTGCCTGCGCCGCTTCCTTAACAGTTATAAACACGATCCTCGAGAACGACCTTTGTGGGAATGCTTCTTCTCAGGGCAAGCTAATCCAGGATGAGATCAAAGCATGGCAACACCACGCTATAAAAAACACAAGAGGCAAAGGGCTTCTGTTGGGCATCGCTCTGAACCCAGAAGCATTTCATCCCAAAGAGGGAGTGACTCCTGCGCTTGAATTATGCCTTGCACTGATGCAGAACGGATTACTTACGGTTCCTGCTGGACCCGATACACTGCGCCTATTACCACCCCTCAACGTAAGTGCCTCAGAAGTCGCCGAGGCCCTTAAAATTCTTAAAAACACTCTCGATTCTCACAGTAAAATCTGAATACTGTTTGCTCACTTCATTTATCAATTCACTTTCATGACTCATCTACTCTGTATCGAAGAACTCTCCAAGGACCGGATCTGGAAACTCATCGACAATGCCGTATCGTTAAAAACTGAACGCAAAAAACATGGCAGCCACAAAGTCAAACCTCTCGATGGACAGACATGGGCAATGATTTTCACCAAGTCATCTACACGCACACGTGTCTCATTTGAGGTTGGGATTCGCGAGTTGGGTGGCTCTGTGATGTTTCTCTCCTCGAATGATATCCAGCTCGGGCGTGGTGAACCCATCAAGGACACTGCGCGTGTTTTAGGCCGTATGGTCCATGGTGCAATCATTCGCACTTTTGCTCAAAAAGACGTGATCGATTTTGCCAATTACTCCGGCATACCCACCATTAACGCCCTCACAGATGATGCCCATCCGTGCCAGATCCTCGCCGACTTACTTACTATACGTGAGCGCTGTGGCACATGGGAGGGGAAAAAAATAGCATTTGTTGGCGACGGCTTCAATAACATGTCACGCTCGTGGATGTGGGCCGCGAAACAGCTCGACTTCCAGCTAATGATTGCCGCACCCGAGGGATGCCTTCCAGATGAAAATTACCTCGCACATCTCGATGCACCAAACGTGAGTGTTACCACTGACCCCATAGAGGCAGTCAAGGATGCCGATGTTATCAATACAGACGTATGGCTGTCTATGGGTGAGGAGGAACAAACTGAAAAAGAGGCCCTGTTCGGTGATTATCAGGTTAATTCCGAACTACTCAAACACGCACACGCATCCCATATTGTTCTTCACTGCCTTCCAGCGTACCGCGGCAAAGAGATCACTGAAAAAGTGCTCGAAGCGCACTCGGATATCATTTTCCAACAAGCGGAGAACCGTCTCCACGTACAAAAATCTATCCTCTGTCGGCTGGCATCATATGGCCAGACGTTTCGCGGAATGCTTTCCTAACTTCTTATGCACGGTCAGCTCCTTCTTCTCGGCGTTCCCGGCACGGAGCTTACTCCACAGGACGCGGCACTCTACAAATCCATCCAACCTGGCGGGTTTGTTATCTTTGGCAGAAATGTCGAGTCGCCTGAACAGGTGCGCAAACTGACCGATGACCTTCGGGAAATATGCAACATCACCCCGGTCATCGCCATCGACCAAGAAGGCGGGCGCGTGACCCGCACGAAAGAAATCGGGACAGAGCCACCTTCTGCGCAGGATTTGCGCAAGAAGGGCGACATGGGACTCATCGCCCGCCACGGGTTGATCACCGCAGATCTACTCCGACTGCTAGGATGCAACATGGACCTGTGCCCTGTTCTGGATATTTCCTACGATGACCAGGCGGACAACGCGTTGCGCGGACGTTGTTACGGCACCGACTCCCAAGAGGTCATCACCAACGCGGGGATTTTTAACCGCAACTTGCGCCATGCGAAGGTGCTGTCATGCGGCAAACATTTTCCATCCTGCGGGCTAGCCGGCACTGACCCGCACCACGAGCTTCCTCACGCAAACAAAACCGTGGAAGAAATGCTCGCTAGCGATTTACTCCCCTACACTACCTTAATGCCGGAACTCGATGCCATCATGAGTTGCCACGTGCATTTTTCTAACATTGATCATGACTCCCCCGGCCTCCCTGGCTCCCTATCCCGGAACCTCCTAACAGGTTTGTTGCGAAATCAACTTGGCTTCGAGGGCGTCATCATGACCGACGACCTCGATATGGGTGCCATCGTCAATACCTACGGCCGAGGCCCAGATGTGAAACTTGCCATCACAGCAGGCAACGATATGGCAATGATTTGTCACCAGATTGATACAGCAACAACTGCGCTTGAATCGCTCAAGGAAATTCCAAACAGTTCAATCGACGACTCTCTACGCCGCATTGAAAAGATGAAACAAAGACTCGCCGGCCCGTTGAAATTCAGCATGAAAGAGTGGGACGCGATCGATGCCGATACTATGCAATTGCGTACTGATGTGTTGGGCAAGGAAGCAGCAAAGAGCAAAAGCGACAATTCTAACGTGAGAAACTCACCCGTTGAAGATTATTAATTGAATCAATTCTAACTTCTCAATTATATATTATCAATTTCTGAAGCTCATGCTAGGTTCAGCTCATAATACAAACCACCCACAACTGATTACGCTTAACTCCAAACTCGGCCGTCTAGGCGTACTTCGACCACCGATGCCGTGGCACAAGCCCATCGTACGTGCAGCAGATGGTGAAGTCGTTATTCTTCTGCACGGTCTCTGGCGTAGCCTCTGGGCGATGGACCCGATGGCTAAACACCTTAACCAGCAAGGTTATCACACCATCAATATCCCATACCCATCTTTTCGAAAAACCATCGATGAACTTGTCGATTTTGTCCACGAAGCTGTGCAGCTATACGCAGGTAATCGAAGAGTTCACTTTGTCACTCACTCGCTGGGTGGCATCATCGCCCGTAATCTCCTGCCTGCCATAGCCCCCGAGCAGACCGGCCGGGTCGTTATGCTCGCTCCTCCTAATCAGGGCAGCGAAATCATCGACTGGGTCGAGCACTGCGCGCCGCTACGTGCCACACTTGGCCCGGCAGGCAAGGAGCTCGGAACGAATCAGATCGACGCACCACCGATCCCAAATCACACAGACACTGCTGTGGTTATGGGCAAACGCAGCTCCATTCCCTTTTTTCGCACGTTTCTTGATACCGAAAACGACGGTATTGTCTCGGTTCAAAAAGGTAAAGTAGATGGAATGAACGAGTTTCATATCATCAATAGCGACCACACATTCATCGTCACCGAGCCCGAGGTGATGCAACTAACTTCTGCATATCTTAGAGATGGCAGGGCTATATGAAAATCTGCTTCCTCTTTTTGCTCTGAGCGACTAATAATCTGCGCACATGAGTGCAGCTGATAAAAAGGAGAATACAGACTTCATCCGCGATATCATCGCCAAGGATCTGGCTAGCGGAAAACATGATACCGTCATTACCCGCTTTCCGCCAGAACCTAACGGATACCTGCACATTGGTCATGCCAAGGCCATCTGCATCAGCTTTGGTATCGCTCAGGAAAATGCTGGCGTCGATGCACATTGCCATCTGCGGTTTGATGATACCAACCCAGAAAAGGAGGAAACCGAATACGTTGAGAGCATCAAGCGGGACGTGAAGTGGCTCGGCTTCGACTGGGGTGAGCACCTTTACTTTGCCAGCGACTACTTCGGCTTTTTTTTCGACTGCGCCAAGCACCTGATCAACGATGGCCTCGCTTATGTCGATGAGCAGACGCCCGAGGAAATCAAAAAGAACCGTGGTGACGTAGTCACTCCCGGAACACCCTCACCCTTCCGTGATCGTCCCACCGAGGATAGCCTCACTAGGTTTAATGAAATGAAAGCCGGTGACCACAAAGAAGGCGCCATGGTCCTGCGCGCTAAGATCGACCTCACGTCATCTAACATGAATATGAGGGATCCAATTCTCTATCGTATTGTTCACGCCTCCCATCACAACACGGGGGACGACTGGTGCATCTACCCGATGTATGACTTTGCACATCCGCTCGAGGATGCTCACGAGCATATCACTCACTCGCTGTGCAGTCTTGAATTTGAAAACCATCGACCACTCTACGATTGGTTCATCAATCACTGCCCAGTGCCAGCGCAACCACGCCAGATCGAATTTTCTCGTCTCAATATAAGCTACACGGTGATGAGCAAACGTAAGCTTCTCCAACTTGTTAATGAAGGACACGTCAGCGGCTGGGATGATCCACGTATGCTTACAATTTCGGGCATGCGCCGCCGCGGTTACCCATCATCTGCCATTCGCAACTTCTGCGAGCGTGGTGGAGTTACCAAAGTTAACAGCGTCACCGACATGGCAATTTTGGAATCCGAAGTGCGTGACGAACTTAACCTCTCAGCCGAGAGACGCATGGCCGTGCTCGATCCACTTAAGGTGGTCATCACCAACTGGCCATCTGTTGAACATAAAGAAATAGTCGAAGTCCCTAACAACCCCGCCAACAAAGAGGCTGGCACGCGTCAGGTATCACTTGGAAAAGAACTTTGGATCGAACATGACGACTTCATGGAGGATCCACCCAAGAAGTTCTTCCGGCTTGGGATAGGTCGATCCGTCCGACTGCGCGGTGGCTACATCATCACCTGCACTGGCTTTGAGAAAAACGATGCCGGCGAGGTCACTGAGGTCCACTGCGAATTCATTCCTGAAACCATTGGCAGGGATGCACCAGAGGGTATCCGCTGTCGTGCAGCAATTCATTGGGTGGATGCCAGCACCGCAATCGATGCCGAGATCCGACTCTACGACCGATTGTTTTCCGAAGAAAATCCAGACGCCGCGGATGGTGGATTTCTAAGCTGTCTTAATGACGCCTCTCTCTGCGTGATTACCAATGCAAAACTGGAGGCATCACTCGCCAACACAAAGCAAGGCACCGTCTACCAGTTTGAACGCATCGGATACTTTTGCGCGGATAATGTTGATCATGGTGTATTCAACCGCACTGTGGCGCTTAAGGACTCATGGAGTAAGAGGAAATAAGGCGATGGGACGTATCAACGCTGGCCTCACACCTAATTTCTTACAAAACCAAGTCACAGCGAATCGCCACTTCCCTATTGCGCAGCTAGTCGCCTGAGCTTTCTTTTCATACTCACCTTGGCAGCAGGACTGATGCGATCAACAAACAAGACGCCATTAAGATGATCCACCTCGTGTTGAATGGCACGAGCTAACAGGCCGTCGGTTTCCAGTTCGATCACAGAGCCATCCAGCTGAGGAAGCTTTGCATGAATCGCGCTGGGTCGTCTAACATTGGCACGAATGTCATAAATACTCAGACATCCTTCTGACTCACTTTCACGCGGTCCGTTGAGCTCCAGCACTGGGTTAATAAAAACCAGCGGCATGATATCCTCCATTTTGGTATCCACACCATCAACTCTGAGGAAGGAAACGCAATCAGGGTCGTGTGCAACATCTACCACCGCCATACGAATATCCTGACCAATCTGTGGAGCAGCAAGTCCAACACCATTCGCATCCACCATAGTTTCAATCATGTCGTCCGCAAGCTGTAGCAATGCATCATCAACACCTTCAACGACACGGCATTTTTTTCTAAGGACGGGATTTCCGTATTGAGTAATTTCTAACACCATTATTCTATTATTAGTTTTCTTTTTCGAGATCGGATTCGGGAAGCTTAACACGCGTGTAAACTTCTTTAGGATCAATACCTGCCTTGATAAGCGCGTACTGTATTTTAATAAAATCTTGCAGCGGTAATTGCTTATCCGGCTCAAGCTCAAGGCTTCTTTCAGGGAATTGCTCCTTAAACACCTTTAAGTAATCAATCAATAAACCGTCGTGAATACGGGTCGCGTCTAATGTCACACTACCATCTGCCGCAATAGCAAGGACAGATGTTGATCCAGTGACCTCGATAACAATCGAGTCCTGCGCCAAAGCCAGCTCGATAGGCATGGTGTGGCGCTCCACCTTAGTCACCGTGGTCACAGCAAAATAGATAAGTAAGATCGACAGGATATCAATCAACGGAATGATCGGAACCTGAGGTATCTTGCGATTGACTCGTTGAAACTCCATTTATGTGCAGTTAACTATTCTTGAAAAAAACGTGTTGATGACATGCAGAAGTCACTTTCCCCATCAGCACCTCTAATCGCGCCGCCATCGTTTCGATTTTTCTATTGAAGTGGCTGTGCGCTATTACGGTCGGAACCGCAACAGCGAGACCCGCTACAGTTGTATTTAAGGCCATTGCTATTCCCTGACCTACCTTAACAGAGTCTGCGCCTGAACCAACGTTGGCAAATACAAGTACAAGACCACTCGCTGTTCCTAACAAACCGAGAAGCGGCGCAATAGTAATTACAACCTCGAGCGCTGGCATCCCCGTATTCATTTTCACAATCTCCTCACGTGCAGCCGACTGCACAGCCTCTTGCACCTCTGCTTGAGTTCGTCCCGCGTTACGAAATGCCACTGCACACAGTCTTGCCAATGCTGACTCCCCCGCTGTGAATTTATCTTCTAGCCCATCCAATGTATCATTCTCCAGGTGACTCTCGATTTTTTCCACTTCGGCAGCTAGACTACTAGGGACAATGGTGATTCTACCCAGCGTACTGAGCTTATAGATGATAATTGCCACGGCGATCATCGAGCAAGCTAGGATTGGAATCATAAACCAGCCACCTTGGCTGAAAAAATTCCACACTACTTCCCAAGCAGGAACAGCGTCAGTGGCAATGATGGATGGGATGTTTGTCATAATAGATTGAACGGGGTGATCCATGCACGGGCTGAGCATGATTTTCCAGCGATTAAAAATAAAAGTTGTAGATTAGCTCTAACGGATCTCCTTCAAGCTCCTTGAGCACAGCCTTGGGCATCTTTGGAATCTTTGCTTGCCGGATCGCACGCTGAGTAAATCCACGTGTGATATAGCTACCCTCAATGACCTCCTGAAATTTAATCCCTGAGACATTACCCTGCTTATCAACGTAAAAGCGAATCGACATCACACCAGGCACTATATGATCACGATGTTGATCACAATTCCTTCGCCACTGAAGCTCCACCGACTTACTGATAAGTGCTTGATATCGCCCAAGCGGAGAATTTTTCACGTTTAGTGCACTTTTACCACGACGAGAAATAGATCCTGTCACTCTGGTCTTTCGTGAAAACCCACTAAAGCCATCTTTCTTCGGATCCTGATCAAGAACGTCGCCTCCCCCGTCTCGCACAGCTCCTCGGTTGGGTTTTTCCTTGGGCGCCTCCTCAGCCTTGGGTTTTTCCTCGATTTGCTTGATACCCGTGCCATCAGCTATAGATGGAAGCACTTCACCTAAGTCGATGTGTTTATCCTTAGGTCTGGCAGATTCCTTGGTATCAGGTTTCGAAGACTCTACCCGCGGGGCATCATCAACTAGTGTGTTGTCTTTGCGTGCCGTTGCCTCTTGTGGCCTCTCAGTATCAGCACCTGTTTTATCGCCAGCTAGAGAACCATCAGTAAAATCCCTCTCAACTGTCTCAAGATGTTTAGCATACAGTGGATCTTTTCCTTCTTGAGATGGTTTGTTAGGATCAGCACCAAGCACAGGGGCACTGTCCGATGCCGCACGGGTATCACGCTCGCCTAGCAGATCAGTCGGGGCATCCGGTTTTGCCTCTTGGTCAGATGATGTGCGGGCAAACCGGCGTTTTTGTTCTGGCAGTGTCTTGCGTTTAGCCGGTGGTAATGGCGGCTGAAGATCGGATATCGGCTTAATAACCTGATCCAATGGTTTAGGCGGTTTCGGTGGATCCGGCATCACAGGCTCAACCGGTTGCTCAGGTAGACGAACAGGCGGCGGCGGTGGCTTAGAAATCATAGGCTTCAATACCACCACAACATCAGGTTCAGGCCTCGGGGTATTTTTGCTTTCAGGAGGGGTAAATACGGCCAAATCCATCGCAATTACTGAGACCCAAGAAACAAAAACGAGACCATGAACTCCAATGGCCGCAACCACGGAGAATATAGCTCGTTTTTCTAGCATTGTGAAATTACTCACGCCCACAGAGTAATTTCCGAATCCGAAATTGCAAACTAAGAACTAGCCCGCCATGATCATCTCGTGAAGATTGAAGTGAATAGCATACAGGCTCAGCGGATTGATCAGTTTCTGGTCAGTCGGCTACCCGAGCTCTCGCGCTCACGCATCCA
>Ga0315320_10000350_pt1 | contig 37391 bp, 26 predicted proteins | sample M140m21515metaG_FD_203458 | JGI IMG/M metagenome (GOLD analysis project Ga0315320, IMG submission 203458) | Ammonia-oxidizing marine archaeal communities from Monterey Bay, California, United States - M1 40m 21515 | ecosystem: Environmental > Aquatic > Marine > Coastal | place: USA: California... | reverse complement strand
GAAGTAAAAAGATCAGTAAGTCACCAGATCCGAGATGTATCTTGGCAATTCAACGCGGCCTACTCTTTTCAAACATCCGTCAATGGCAATCTCATACGCCAATAGAGACTCACCCTCGAAGCAACTGACAAGTAAATAGCGGCCCTTTGGCGAGAGCGTCATTCCCCAAGGAATGCCCTCAGTTGCAGTTAACTCTAAAAACTTGAGGGTTCCGTCGCTCTGCACTGCGTACCCGGCAAGTCTGTCAAAGTTCTGCCGACGCCCCCTAATTGCCGAGTAAACAAACTTCGCATCCTGTGTGATCACAATATCAGAAGCTGATAGACCTTCTTTGGATCTCTCCTTGGAAACCACATCACACAGTTGTTTGAAAGCCAGATGCCCCGTTGGTTTCTGGTCGTACACCGACACACCTACGTGTTGTTCATTGCTGAAATAAACAATGGGCAAAGAAGGATGATAGGCAATGTGCCTTGGCCCGGTTCCTGCAGGTGGTTTCACGTTCTTGGGTTTCATCGCCACAACCTTCCCAGTCCCGCTATTAAACGTGTATTGAAACAATGCATTTGTCTGCTTCACATACGGTACATACAGAAAACGGTTATCTGGGGAAGGCAAGATACAATGCGCGTTCCTGCGACCTTCATCCACCGTAGCAACATGCTCATCAATGAGACCCATACCATCCAACCGATAAACATCAATCTGACCATCATGGTAATTCGATCCCAACAGAAACTTCCCTGTTCGATCAACACTCATGTAGGCGTACCCGTGCTTGTAAATCACCGAATCTATTTCGCTGCAAGCACCCGATTCGTCTAATCGAACAATGGCACCAGAAGTAATGCTTTTCCCAGCATCCCACTGCGTTTGTGATGGCGCGACGTAAAGTACTGATTTGTCCGGATGCCGACTGATAGTGGCTCCTGCAAACCCGAGAGGCACCCTTGCAGAAATCGTGAACTCAATATCCTCGCTATCTGAATCCCTGCTATCTACTTGGGCACCAATGACAAGCAATTCCTGAGTCGATCGACTTGGTGCGTAAATTTGAAACGAATGCTGCGCAACGCATGAATCGTTTTCCAGCATTAAAATCAAAAAAGTCAACGGCAGTAAAATCATGTAACGCGTGTGCATTTCCAAGCTTTCCAACAAGGTGTCCGACAGAAGCAATCAACTCAATGAGCCCTTTGGATTCTACAGCAATTTCTGCTAACGTCACGATTGCGGAAGAGCAAGTATTTTGATTGATAACCTTGGATACCAATGATTTGTGTGGCTCAAAGAAATCACCGTGAAATCATTTCATTTCGACTCGTAATCACACATAAGATACGTCAGCGTCAGAAACGGTATCATACGATCAGTCGAAACCATGTTCAGCACTCGATGCAATGTCGCAGTTACGAGACGCTTTCCACACGTCAAACCATGCAACAATTTCAGACTAAAGTCACCAGAATCACCTTGATGCTCTGCATGAGCAGCATTTTCGTGACCCCCAACGTGTACGCTGAGAACAAGAGCACGTTTGACGCCGTCGCCCCCATCTTCATTCGTCACTGCCTGCAATGCCACCAAGGCAATGAACCCAGCGGCGGCTTGAATCTGACAACGTCAGTAACATTCACATCTGGTGGTGATAATGGCAAGCCGACCGAAAACAGCGACTCAGGTATCAGCCTTTTATGGGATCGCATCTCAAGCGGTGAAATGCCACCTGACTCGAAGTTGACCAATACTGAGTTAGCCAACGTAAAAGACTGGATTAGGGCCGGATCGCCTTGGCCAGAACGCAAGTTGCATCTGTTCGACATGACAACCGAACAACGAGCCGGAATTGACTGGTGGTCACTGCAACCGCTGAATCAAACCGTCATTCCACCAGAGTTCCGGGACGAACCCAACCCGATTGACGCTTTTGTCAAAGCAAAACTAAAAGATACTGGGCTTGCGATTTCACCTGCGGTTGGTTCAGCCACACTTTTTCGCCGATTGTCGTTGCACCTTCATGGGATGAATCCCTCACAACAAAACAACATCGACTTGTTCGATTTCAAAAACAGATACAACGAACACGTGTCTGATTTCCTTGACTCTCCCAGATACGGAGAACGATGGGCACGGCACTGGCTAGACATTGCACGCTTCGGTGAAAGCAACGGATTTGAACGTGACAAATCTCGCCCTGACGCCTGGCGTTACCGCGACTGGGTCATCAAAGCTTTTAACAAAAATATGCCCTACGATCAATTTTGCCGAATGCAAATTGCGGGTGACTGCCTACCGCGAATGGGCAACGAGGGGACCATTGCCACAGGTTTCCTTGTTGCCGGAGCCTATGACGATGTCGGCCAAAGCCAGCAGAGTGCTGCCATGCGAGCAGTCGTTCGCCAAGACGAATTGGAAGATTATGTTGGCACCGTCAGCCAAGCTTTCTTAGGACTGACGACAAATTGCGCTCGTTGCCATGACCACAAGTTCGATCCCATCCTGCAATCCGAGTACTACGCTTTGTGCGCCGCATTGGATGGAGTGAAACCAGGACGACGAGAGGTGACACCCGCTGCTGTACTTGCAGAAACCAAAAAGCAGGTCGATGATCTCAAACTGAAAATTAAAAAGACGACCAGTCAACTATTGGACTTGGAAAATACGATTCGTCGAGAAGCCAGCAATCAGATTCTGGGTAATGACAAGTCCCAATCCCTGATCCTACAACCAATCGCACACTGGGACTTTGAGCAAGACTTCAACGACAAATTGGGCAATCTTCACGGTAAGGCAAAAGGTGGAGCGCACCTGGAAAATGGAAAACTGGTCCTCAATGGTAAACAAGCTCATGTGCTGACAGAACCATTGGAGCAGCCACTTCACGCAAAGACTTTGGTGGCGACTGTTCACCTGCAGAATCTTGAGCAGCAGGGAGGCGCGGCAATTTCACTGCTGTCAAATTCACCCAATCACTTTGATGCAATTGTCTACGGTGAACGCCAAAGGGGAAAATGGATTGCGGGAAGCGAAAATTTCATTCGAACGAAAGATGTATCTGCACTCCCCGAATCTTTGGATAACGATTCTGCACAGCCAATTCACATGGCCATCACCTACGCAACGGACGGCACGATTTCGATCTACCGAAATGGTGAGGCTTACGGAACGTCATACGAGCGACCCAATCCGATTTACTATCCCGGCAAGACCAGAATTGGTTTTGGTATTCGCTTGCTTCCAGTTGGGGGAAATCGAATGCTGACAGGTCATATTCATGAGGCAAGCCTTTATGATCGCGTCCTCAGCAAGGACGAAATTCGCAGTTTGTCAAACGGAGACAAATTCCTCAGCAATCAAAAACTTGCGGGCTTGATTCCGGATGAACAGAACAGATCACGTACACGTCTTCGAAGCGAATTGCACCGGTTATTGAACAAAAACATCCAAGTCCAAAAACAGTTCACTTACGCTGTTCAACCAAAACAGCCCCAACCCACGCACCGGCTGATTCGCGGGAATACAGCCACACCAGCGGAGCTTGTGATGCCGGCGGGAATAGCAAGCATTCAGGGTGGCGATCCAATGTTTGAACTATCAGCGGATTCGACAGACAGAGACCGAAGAATAAAACTGGCAGAATGGATCACCAGCGCGAAGAATCCACTTTTTTCACGCGTGATTGTGAACCGGGTTTGGCAGCACCATTTCGGTGCTGGCATCGTGCGCACCTCCAGCGACTTCGGGTTCACTGGTGGAAAACCCTCACACCCTGAATTATTAGACTTCCTAGCGAATCATTTGATCAAATCGGGTTGGGATCTGAAGGAACTGCATCGGCTAATTGTGACATCCAAGACATGGCAACAGGCCGTTACCGAGGATCCGCGCGGCGACCGAATCGACGTCGACAATCGTTTGCTGTGGCGTGGCAATCGCAGCCGCCTGGACGCAGAATCCATTCGAGACTCAATTCTTCAGATGGCCGGCCAATTGAATGAATCCGGAGGGGGCCCCTCCTATCAGGATTTCCGAACCTTCAATTTCAACAGCCAGTTTTATGAAGTACTTGATCGCGAAGGGGAGCAATACAACCGTCGCACGATCTATCGAATGATCATTCGCTCGGGAAGACATCGACTTCTGGATGCATTCGATTGTCCTGATCCGTCCGCCACCGCTCCCAAACGGAGTCGCACAACCACTCCTTTGCAGTCGCTTTCGTTAATGAATCACCCCTTCACCATTCGGATGTCAAGTCATTTTTCGAATCGTGTGCGCAGTGAGGCGGGCCAACGTCCAGCAGAGCAGGTCAAACGTGCTATCCAACTGGCATGGTTTCGGTTGCCTACTTCCGAGGAACAGAAAAAATTCACCGACTTTGTACACGAGCATGACCTCGAATCACTTTGCCGCGTGCTCATCAATAGCAACGAGTTTCTTTATGTCGACTGAAACCAAACTCGATCGCCGGTCGTGGCTGTCATTCGCCTCATCTGGAGTGGGCAGTATTGCGCTGGCAAATTTACTGAGCAAGGATTCACCTCTGAATGCGGGTAGTATTTCACCTGAAGCCTCAGATCCCGCTCCACACCATCTTCCGCGTGCCAAGCGGGTGATACACATTTGCATGTTTGGCGGACTCAGTCAGGTAGATTCCTTTGACTACAAACCCGAGCTCACCAAGTTGCACGGCAAGTCGCTTTCAAGCGAGGAAAAGCCCGACGTTTTCTTTGGCAAGGTTGGCTTGCTGAGAAAAAGTGATTGGAAATTTCAACAGCGAGGGGAAAACGGTCTTTGGGTCTCTGATCTGTTCCCACATCTTGGTCAGGTTGCTGACGAGCTGACCGTTGTCAACTCGATGTTCGCTGAAACTTCCAACCATACTCCAGCAACCTTTCAGGAGAACACCGGTTTTCGACTCAACGGCTTTCCAACATTTGGCGCATGGATGTCCTATGGAATGGGAAGCGAAACCGATGAACTGCCATCCTATCTAGTGATACCGGATACCCGCGGGCTGCCTGCAGGCGGATCCATCAATTGGAGCAACGGGTTTCTTCCCGCTCGACATCAAGGTGTGATCATGCGTAGCAAAGGTCAACCAGTCGACGATCTGTTTCCGCCCAAAAACATTTCCGCTATCCGTGATCTGGAAAGTCGACGCCTACTGAATGAAATCAATCGCAAGCATTACAGCAAGCGTGCCGCGGACGATGAACTCTCTGCCAGAATCGCCAGCTATGGCCTAGCCGCAAAGATGCAAATGGCAGTTCCCGAAGTCACTGATCTGACCAAAGAATCAGAATCAACACACCAGTTGTACGGTCTCGATAAACCCGAAACAGTGGACTTTGGACGAAGTTGCCTGCTGGCACGTCGATTGTTGGAAAAAGGTGTGCGATTCGTGCAACTGTACTCGGGTGGTGCCTTCGGTTCGCCACGAATCAATTGGGATGGACACGAAAACATGAAGCAAAATCATGGACGTGAAGCCGGCCGCGCAGACAAACCCTTGGCTGGCTTGATTCAAGATCTCCGTCAGCGCGGAATGCTGGATGACACCATCGTCATCTGCACTTCGGAGTTTGGACGTACTCCTTTCACGCAATCAGCCTCCGATAAACTTGGAACCGGGCGTGACCACAATCAAAATGGATTTTCGATATGGATGGCAGGTGCCAAAATGCCGGGAGGACGCACCTACGGTTCCACTGATGAGATCGGATGGCAGGCAACAGAAGAACGCACGAGTTGGCCCGATCTGCATGCAAACCTGCTGCACCTGCTGGGTATCGATCATGAACGTCTTACGTACTACCACAACGGTATCCAACGGCGTCTTACCAATGTGCACGGATCAGTGCTACCAGAGTTGGTCGGCTAGTTCACCATTGGATGGCAGAACCCGTACTGTGTTGTTTCCAATCAACGATAACGTTGACGCCAAGCTTCTGGGAAAAACAACTCAACAGCAGTCGCTGCGTCTGACACTTACTCGCCACGGTAACTTCGTTCTGCCACGAGTTGCGGAGACATCCTCATTCGCGTCTATCTCGACTAGGCTCCGTGACATGGATGGCAATGCAGATTTGCAAGGCAGAAACACTGCCAACCCAGGCTGTTCGAGGATTACGGCTCTTCGCCCGAAATTGTCGTCAATCACTGCAACAGAACCCACAAAATACCGTTTCCTATTGATAGCAAAGCAAGGGCTGATTGGTGGTCTCGTTGGTTCCAAAGCTGGGCGGTGGGACCAACCACATGGTGAAACTGATCCCACAAATGATTGCAAAACCGCCAGTGACTCCAGAAAACGCCCTTAACCGCGGGATTCTGGCAATATCGGTGTCGAGATGGCTCGAGACACAATCAAATGCAAAAGCATTCCACAATCGACGCTTCGCCGAGCTTTCCGACGAACCTCCGCAACTCAAAACGACCTATCGGTGATTCCGCCCGTGGATCTAAGATCGTCATGCTCTACAGGAAAGCCGTTTGCCTTCCCTCTGGCCTCTACCATTCCGCGCGGACAGGTTCTCACCTGACGGATTGGGCGATTCGCCAACAGGACGAACCATGCACGAACGAACTCAACGAACGACCGCAAGATTGCTGTTCGTGTTCTGCTGCGCGGTTCCCACTTGCTTTACCTGCCTGTGCATATTGATGACGTGGACGCCATGGTATCACCACCGAGCGCTCAAAAAACTCGAAGCTGAACTTTCTCATACGACTGGTCTCGTCATCGAGATAGAAGATTTTGAAAAAGAAACGCCATCGAGTTTCCGGTTGCTGGGTGTCACAATACGGGAACCAGAAACGGCACATGAAATCGCACACATCCGCGAGATTGAACACGTTGAGGAAGGTGGCGAAGTAACGCTTCTGCTGCAACAACCTGAGGTTCAGGCGGCAGAACTCAAGGGCATCTGGCAACTGCTTCACCAACGCTTCCTCTGCCGCCCTGATTTGACAGCAACGCCCATGCGGGCATCAGCCAACGACTTAACAATGCACAGTCGCACAGGGGCAGTGACGTTCAAAGATGTGGACGCTTGGATTGTTCCGCGTGCAGACATGGTAGAAGCGACGCTCGCTTGCCTTCCTGCAAACTCAATCCATGACACTCCCATTAACATCATGGTTCGTCGTGACCGAAGCAGCAAACGCCCCGTTACCAGGTGGTCATTGGACACACGAGGCACTGCCCTACCCTGCTCTGCCATTTCTGATTTCTTGCCCGAAATGGAAAAGCTTGGTGTTAACGCTGAATTCGCTGGCACGATGACATGGCAGATCGACACAAATCACTGGTGGATTGATCTTGGTGGCTCACGTTTCACTGACGTATCGCTCGATCGTATTTTTGAACAGAACTCTCATCGCCTTAGTGGTACTGCCAACATTCAGTTTGATCGCTGTCGCATTGACCCCCACTCAAAACGAAGCGACATCTCCGGGTCCATTTTGGCAAAGAATGGCCAAATGGGTCGTAGCCTGCTAGTGGCTGCCACCCAGAATTGCGGATTCGACATTCGACTTCAGGATCGCCTAATCGATCAACATGGTGACATCCCCTATGACCTACTTGGTCTCGGATTCAACGTGAACAATGCCCAAATCAATCTTGCTGGAATCTGTCGCAGCGAAGTTGGCTACGAAGGGTTCCCAACCGACGTAGTACTTTGCCTGGACGGTTTCCCAATTGTATTTTCAACACCACAACCGTTGGACTCATTGAACGTTTTGCGGGTGGTTGCACCGAGCTACAGCGTCTCAGTACCAATGTCTGACCAAACCGACTGGTTGATGAATGTTCTGATCCCTCCCAGTCGCCCAATGCCACTTAATAAATCTCGGATTCGCTCAGCTGAAAACTGGCGTGGCGGCCCCACCATTTCCCAGCCCCGTTAATTCCCCGGCCTCCGTTCAGACTGTGCGCATGGGATACCTCGGACGTGTCACCCCATTCACCTCAATGGTGGGAGGCGGGAGAGTGCGAAGACACTTCGTCAGTCGGGTTAGTGGAAAGGGGCAGCAAACACGAACGTACGCGTGGACTCAGAGCCGATCTCGACACCCTCCCTCAGGCGGCCCTACTTGGACGCCTGAGCCAAGCCCAAAAACCTCACGAGACTGACATACGGCCGATCGCCCACCTCAAGCCTCATCGAACGCGAGCCTGCTACCTCGGCGTAGCGTCAGAGCCAAAACGGATCTTTCGAGACCGCATGATAACATCAGCACCAACCAGGGTAACTTGCGACAAGATATAGATGGTCAGCCACATCAAGACACCAGACGTGAATCCGTAACTGTGCATACCAATTCCCAGTTCATTGGTACCAAACCAACTCCACGCCGTAACGATGTTGCCACCGATTGCCAAAGCTGCAAATCCTCGGCCGCTCACCATTCCGTCCCAACGAGCATGCAGCATCAGTGCATTCCAGATCACGATCAATAGTGCGCCGTTCTCTTTCGGATCCCAACCCCAGAAGCGTCCCCAGCTGTCGTCAGCCCAAAGACCACCTAACACGGTACCGACAAAACTGAACAAAATCCCGAAGCAAGTTGCACCATAAATACAGCGGTACACGTCCCTCAGTTTACTCTTTTCGACGCCTACCCAGCCCGCGAGCAGATAACCTGCTCCCAGGGTGCCTGCGACCAAGGTAGCCACATAACCGAGCGAGACGGTGATCACGTGCGTTGCCAGCCAAAACTGGGTATCAAGCACTGCCTGTAGCACGGGCATGGTATCCCCGGTGTTCAAACCGTATGCCACTAACAAGGTCAATACACCAGCGGCTGACGCCAACAGGTTGCCGACACCGTACCGGAAGATTCTTTCAACCAGCACGCCGAACAGCACCGCTGCCCAACCGATAAAGACTGCAGACGAATAGATATTGATCACCGGAGCTCGGCCTGTGATGACAATCCGACATGTGATCGCAACGGTATGCACGATCAGGGCGACGACCAACATTCCCCAAACAGCTTGCCGCAATCTTGGCAGGTTGACGGCAAAGTAGAGCAACCCAAGCACAAGCGTGACCAAGTACAAGATCATCGCTACCCCTGTCGGCCAGGATGCTTGCATCCAACGTTCAAGCGAGACAAGTCGGGGCGAATAACCCACAATTGGGTAATCTGATAAGGCAACATCATGCTCGTCGACAGCGTTGTTGAATTTCTCGGTGTCTTCGTCAGCATAAGCTGAAATCATCTCCCCAAAACTTGCAATCGATTTCGAGCGGTCCGCGTCATCCGTTTCAATTCCCTGAGCTCGCGCGAGCTGTTGAATTTCATTGAAGAACGCGACTGAGAAGGCACTCCACTTCGGTTGGTCAACTGTTTCAGAGGCCAGCTCAGCAGCGGGGGGAATGATGGCCGCGGCCGGCATTTTTTTCAGTTGCTCCATTCTGCCAGCAAGCTCTCTCATGGCAAACATGGCCCGTGACGGGGAATCCGATGGTTGTCCGGGTCGAAACCTCTTAAAATCTTCCTCAGTCATCACTATCGGGCTGGGGAACTGAAACGCCGCTTTAGCAATGGTGTATTGGCGGATACGCCGATCGAGTTCCAGTAACTTTCGTTCCTTGAAGGACTGCTCTGCCCCGTCTTTCCCCCTTGCATCATCAACCATGGCGTTAACACGCCCCATCTCACCTCTGATTTCGGCGAGCGAATAAAGCTTACTCTTACGCCTGGGAAGCTCAAATTCACTGCGAACTTCCTCAGCATCGATTCGGAACATTCGAAGTCTTTCGATTTCTTTGCTGTCACTAGCGACTTCCATCAACCACTGCATTGCCGATAGTTTCTTTCCATCCACTCGATCCTTGAGTTCGGTAGATGCTCCCTCAACTGGTATAGATTCCTTACTGCTAATGGCCTTGACTGTCTGCCTTGCATAGGCATCTAGCGGCATCACTCGACCACCAAACTGCGTTGGAATTTTTCCAGCGGTGTAGAAATCGAATTTGGTATTTCGCTCGGCAGGACGCATGTCGTTCTTGAGGGCACTCCAAGGAACCAGCATCACACCGGCAAGAAGACCAAATCCCGCGACGCTTACAATAACTGGCAATATTGAAGTCTTACCCGAATTCGCATCTTGACTCGCTGCCATCTCAGCATTCTGTTTCCGTGTCTCTCGCTCACGCCGCTTCAGGAAGCGGGTGAGAGTCCCGAAAAAGTGCGCCAGCATGCCGAGGGCAGTAATACTGCAAGCCAAATACGGGATCAACCAACCTGAGTTTTGCACCACTTGGATGCCCGTCATTTCCTTGCCATTTGGGAGCGGCGTGTAATTGCTTTGATAAAAAGTCTCGCCACGATACCGCAACGGATTATTCATCCAAACTCGTTCACGACGATCTTCACCGGTATCTTCATCAACAATACGGATGAACGAAGAATAGTCGCGTGGCGTGTCCGTGCCGCTATAATTGACCCTGCGTACGTCTACCAACTGCACCCAATAAGGTTTCACTTCCCGGTGGAATTTCAAACCGATGTCGTAAGAAGTATCGCCGATCGTGACCGAATCGTAGCGATCTTTGCTTTTGCCATCAGACAAAAGCATCACGCGGTCAGATAACAACTGGCTAACCAAATGAACACCCAGCGACTCTCCCGTTTCTTTATCGATAAGATCGACATAGGCAGAGGCCAAATCCAGTTCACTGTCGGTTCCACCAGACTTTCTGGCGCGAACAGCCTCCGCCTCCAATCCAAATCCCGCAGTCGCCAAGTTCTCGCCTTGCGCGGTGCGAAGGTTTGAGTTTTCATAAAACTCGACGACACCAACATCCACAGGCAGCGACTCATCGCTGATCACCATACCTGTCTCGGCAGCTGTTCGCAAACGGCTCCCAGGGATCGCAATCACCTCATCGCCAGCCTCACCCTTCGCAATCAGATCCAATTCGATCAAATCGAGATTCACAAGTGTGTTGGATGACTCACCCTCGATCAAACTAAGCCTCTGCTCCAACTGACGATCGCCAAAAGCGAATTGCCCAAACATCAGCAAGCCAACGCCCAGATGCAACAGGACATTTCCGCCCTGTTTACCAAACACCATGAGACAACCAACCAGCAGGATGATGCCCGCACCCAGTCCCTTCGCTAATTGCCACACGATTCGCAACCCGGGATCACCAATGCGGAAATCTTTCGCAATGGAGTAGGCAACAAAGGCAACAAATAAGGCTGCAAAACAAAAAGCCAATGTCTTCATCGTTCCCTGCGAAACTTGAACACCCGCGTAAACGCAGCCGAATGCCATGACAGTCAGGCTCGCTAGTATTGAGGCCCACAGAGCTTCATAGCTGATCGGGGGTGTGCCCTGCAGACCTTCGCTGCTGTGCCCTGCAGCCACTACGAAAAAGGCCAAGAGCGATCCAAGAGCGATCAGCCCAACCCCAGCAAGCAGTTGTGATCCTTTCCCACTAACCCGAAACCGCGTTGCTTTTGCAGCTACGAGGTTGATCATCAGCAGCACACCAATCAATGCTCCTCCTGGGAATGGAATGCGGCCATAGATCGGCTCGTCATGAGGGTAGAAGGCTTGGGGAAAAAAATCATCGACATAAAGTTGTGTGAACCAACAGGTGAAGTACTGCTGCTTGACCTCGAACATGTTCTTTTCATCCTGCGCCAGCGTGCCTACCAGAACGGTAACCAACGACAGAGCAAACAGAACCACAGTGAACTTCAGTGAACCTATCGCGGCAAAAACACCCGACAGTGTGAAGTTGGCTGCCCGATCTTTTGGGTCTTGTGCGGAGTCTACAAACGTCGACATAATTTCATCACGTTTCGAGTGTGAACGAATCGTTTACAAATTCAATTTCAAAGATTTCAAGAACAAGGCAATTTCATCAGCCTGTTTCTCAACTGTTTCAGCAGGGCCAGTCATCTTCACGAACAGACTGCTCGTTCCATCGGAACCTAGCGGGATAATCGTTGCGTCAATCGCCATTCGATCAGCAGCATCACTTTTCTCGCCTATTAGCAGAAACCGTTTTCCTGCCACACCGGCAACGGTGACGTCCTGAGCATCTTTCAAAGCCTGATCGACAACCTGTTCAGGAGCAGTACCTTTTCTGACCTGCCCTAACCATCTGGCAACATTTCCACGAAGATCGCCGCCTGCTGGGATAACAGTGATCTCTGCTGACTTGTCTTCAGGACCGACATTGAAGGCCGCCAATCGCATGCTACTCATGCGGCCATCACGCCATCCCTTTGGACGGTCATAGGATACGGGTGCATCTTCATTGCCAGTATCCGTGTCACCTGCCTTAGGTTTGCTAGTCACCGGCGGCGCAACTGGTTGCTTTATAATGCTGCTGTCGTCATCCCCTGACAAATTCACCCAGACGGAACCTTCGTCTGCCGCTTTTACACTCAGTGGCTGTCCACCGGCCCATTTCTTTGTCGAAGCTTGCAACCCCATCTGACCACGCCAACGATTCACATTCATCACAACTTGCTCTGCCCATGGCTTGTCTTGCTGGCGTAGTTTTGAAATGCTGATATCCAATTTTCCTGAAGGTGTCGCTACATCCAAAGTTGCATAACGGAACGGTCTTTCTCCCCCACGCGTCCATGTTGTCGGAAGATCATCTAGCTCAGGCACACCTTGCTCGAACTGAATGCCCTCGACGAAAGACCGAAAAGTACCCAGCAGCGAAGCGACGGATTCCTTTGCGCCTTTGACCTTGAAAAACCAAACATCAGATCCCATCGGGACCATGGCAGCCAGCATCTGCTCGTCAGCAACAGAGGCGGCCGATGCAAGTGGCGGCATCGCTGGCAGCTTTCCTGAGGGACTGGGCGGTGGGACACGATTCGCAAAAGGTGGTGCCATCGAATTGGTTCCGCCAGTTTCGCCAACAATGTCAACCCAAACAGAGTTCGGATCTGCGTCCTTCACGGTGAGCGTTTGAGCGTCAGCCCATTTCTGGTCGGACTTCGGCAATCCCAACTGCCCTCGCCAACGGTTGACATTATCTTGCACTTGTTGATCCCATGAATCTTCTCGAAGCGGCAGCGACGAGACACTTATTCCAAGCTGCTTATCTGGCGTCTCCACATCTAATGTCGCATAGCGGAATGGTTTCTCACCCCCGCGCCGCCACCCTGCAGGTAAATCAGCGAGCTCTGGAGAACCATCCTCGAACTTTATTCCCTCGACAAAGTTCCGAAAATCAGCGCGAATTGAGTCGACTGCGTTCTCTGGACCAGTGACCTTGAAGAACCAGATATTTTTCCCCTTGGGAAGCATCGCGGCCAACATTCGGTCCTGACCGGGCACCAACTGTGCGGGGAGCTTGGTTGGCACTGTGTAGGTGACGATCGGATCCACTCGCTCACAGCCAATGAAACCCAACACAAAACAGGCTAAGATCGGCAATGTACATTTAAAACGCATTGCAAATAGCCGCTGAAACAGATTCTGAAAGCTAATGGTTGAGTCCAACATTTCTACTTCTACCTACTCGTGCATGATCAAACCGGCCAAATCTAGCCGAAGCCCTGACAGCGACCGAAGAATCCCTCAAACGCCTGCCGCAAATACCCAAAGGCCAGCTGTTCAGGCAGGTAACGCTTCCTTTGATCTGGTGAGAGACTCGACTGGGGAAGCCGATCACCTGAGAGGGCACATGTTACCTATGCAGTACTATAAAGGGCAATCCACTCTGGTTCGTACCCAACATTATGCAGGGAAGCCGGAATGGACGCAGATTTGCAGAATCGCGACAGTATGACCTAGGTAGAAAATCCTAAACCAACCCAAAAAGACTCCAGACCGAGCACTCAAGTCTCGATCCATTGGCCACAAGCACGACATTTACTGCTTGTTTTCGAGCCAAGCCGTCAACGAATCGGTTAGCGAGCTCACGGGGGCTGCTGTTTCGCTGTAACTCCACATGTTGAACATGAGGTCCGTGACCAACATTCCTCCAACACTGAGAACAGCCAAGACCATGCACAGTGTGACGCACTGCATGATGGTGAACGGCACCTCGTAAGCGTTGTATCCACCGCCACCGCCAATCGCAGAAACAGCCGCAGCTTCATCGACAGAAATACCTTCGACCTCGCCGCCGTCCATACCGAGGACTTCAACTGCCTCGGGCTCGCTGCCGAATACGTCACCACCTTCGGCAACACCGGGATCGCCGAACTCAATTGGCTCTCCGATCGCTTCAGATTCCTCTATTTCAATGACTTGTGAACCGCTTTCAAAGTCAGGTTCCAAGCTGATCCCAGAAGGTGATAGCTGGAATTCCTCGTCAGCCTGAAAATCGACCATCGATCCGCTACCGCTGCTACCACCCTCGGACATTTCCTGCCCCAAATCGAGGGCTGAAATACTGCTGCCGGCGAGATCCAGTGGTTCACTCTCCAACGACAAACCACTATCAGACGGGCTCATCAAGTTGATCCCACTATCACCAGCAACGGAGATATCACTTCCGGCGCCACTGATGACCAAATCGTCGTCGTCGTCAGCAATGACCAAATCGTCGTCGTCGGCCAGAACGTCTCCCAGACTCGATCCCAAGCCCGACCCGACCCCACTACCAAGCCCAGAGCCGAGCAGACTTCCACTGTCCCCAGAAATGACACCACTACCGGACTGTTCCGACCCGAGTAAATCAAGCTCACTTAAGACATCTGCACCGCGCGAACCCGTCAGATCCGCTGGTTCATCTAAATCGCTCATGAGCTCCAAACTGCTGACGCCAGCCGAACTTGCTTGCGAACCGGCAGGATCAACATCACTACCAAGAACATCCATGGCACTGTCTTCGTCAGCACCGATCAGCTCGTCACCACTGTCCTCATCCGGCTCACCAGAGGCAAAACTGAGGTCGCTGCCGGCCTGCAAGCTCAACTCGCTTTCAAGATCCAACATGCTGCCGCTTCCCTCGCCAGCACCAGTCTCGGGGGCGATGGCATCAGGATGAGAATCCGATATTTCTTTTAACTCTTCATCGGTCACTGGGCCCGTGCTTCCTGCGTTCGGCTCAATGGCTAAATCAAGCTGAGCGGAATCGTGCATGATCGCAGGGTCGTTGAGTTGCAACTCAGCCGAATCGATCTCGAGTAATTCATCAGAGACATCTAAATCACTTTCACCTGAAACGACCTGCACATCTGCGTTGTCTCCGTGAGCAGCAACGAGGTTGACGTCGCTTCCTGGTCCAGAGGCAACTGGATCGCCTCCGATGCCTAAATCGCTTCCTTCGCCCTCTAGCAGCCCTCCAGCACTCAATTCATCGGTAAGGCGGTCAATTTCGTCTTCCGGGAATTTCCAACTCGCTCCATCACGAAAACCACGCACTTTCCCCTGACTGCGCAAATCAACGAGTTGATCAGCGGGGACTCCGAGCTTTTGGGCAGCTTCTTCTAACGACAGATAGTTAGCCATTCGATCTTCGGCTCCGATAGACCCCGATAAGCCGGGATCGTCGATTGGTAGTTGTGGACACGGAAAAACTGACTTTATGTAACATACGTCAAGGATTCACCGCTGCAGCCCAACACCAACTACCATCACCGTCGATTGATTTCGCGAATCTCGTCAGGCAGTGGGGACGTGGCGTTCAGTTGCAATGAAAAATCAGCATCAATTGGACGACTGCTGACAAGCCGGACCTTCCCCGACCTGTCAATATGATACACGGCCATCCAAGATTTGCCGGTATGAACTAGCGTAATTGTCTGAGTTCCCGAACTGTCAGAATGGGAAAATCCGATCATGTCGCCCGAAGCACCCACCCTTGCCACCGTTTCGGCGATCGACAGGTCGGAAAGTTCGGAATTTATCGGCAATCCATCAGTCTGCGGCGTCGGGCTTTGGCTCACCGCCACTGTCGCAATGCCAATCACCATCAAAAGCACCAAACCAGTGCGGATTATACGGTTTCCGGCATCACGAGTCGTGACTTGGGTAGTTTCGACCATTTCGGCGTTGATCATCACAAATGCTCTAATTCCTGCAGGATACGGGCAATTTCTGGTCGTTTGATGCGAGAAAACGACTAGCGGCGCCCGGAATCAATCACGTTCGATATTAAGAAGATGGTGGAATTCGCCGCAAGATGAACTTGTGGGCGACAAATTCCCCCGGCCTGATCTGCCTGAAAGACAGACCGGATCAGATGGCAAATTCTGACGATTGGATAAAGTTTTTGGGTCCTGACGGTCGATCCGTTTGGTACGGGGCGTTGCCCTCTCGCCGAAGGTCAGCCTTTGGCGGAGGGACGACTGCGGCAACTTGGTCAATCTCATTGGCCGCTTGCAGGCTCGCACCCGAGAAAAAACTCCCGAGAGAGGTTGACCGTGGGAATTGATGTGAAGAATCCAGGTTTTGAGTCCAATGTGCGGCCAACAGAAAACGCCATTGGCGAGGAGGCTACCGAACCGAACCGGTCGCAAACTGCAGGAAACGCTGCTTTAGCGGCCCTGACAGGCACCGCTCTGAATGCTGGCTTTTACAGCCTTGTTTACGCAACCTCTTGGGAACCCCTGAAGCGATACTTCCTAGGTCACCCTATTGCGATTGCAGCGACCATTCTTTTTTGGTTTGCCGTCGCTGTTCTCTTCACAAAATGGCTGGACGTGCTCACGCAGGTCAAGCAACTAAATGCGATCAGAGACGAGGATCTGCTACCACCGACAGCTGAAGAATCGCCAGCCGATCGTTGGCTAACGGATAACGATGCAGGATTCGTTTCCAAGCGATGGCTTCAGGAACTCTGTCGATTACCAATTCAAACGCGGAAGAACCGGCTCGTATCCAGACTGGAAGAATTACTTACACGACAATCCCAACGCGGCACAACGAAACATCTGGCTGATGATCTCAGAGAGCTTTCTGGGCGAGATGCTGATGTTGCCCACGACTCACTTGGACTTGTGAGAATCATCATCTGGGCCATCCCAATGCTCGGTTTTCTTGGAACCGTCATCGGCATCACCCAAACATTGGGTGGTCTGGACTTTGCCAACGGCAGCGCGGCGGTTGAAAACCTCAAGAGCGGTTTGTACGTTGCATTTGACACAACGGCCTTGGGTCTCGTTTTATCCGTGGTCGCAATCTTTGTGCAATTTCCGATCGAGCGAAGCGAGCAGCGGCTTCTTGCAGATATCGATGCCCGCGTCGGACATCTTGTCTCTGCAAGCTTGCCCAGTGATGAAACGTCTGACAACCAGACTGCCTTGATCGCTGATTTGTGCCGCGGCGTGCAGGCTGCAGTTGCCGAATCGCTGGACAACCAAACACGCCTTTGGGCAAAGACCATTGATGAGGCCCAACTACATTGGCAACGAGTACAGGAAGATAGTGCCAATAAGATCAGCGAAGCTCTGGAACGAACCCTCCTGCCTGCATTGAATAACCACGCGGCAAGTATCGCCGGAGCATCGGAACAGGTAGGGACTCAGATCGTAAGCGAGTGTGATCGTTGGCACGATCTGATGACGACGAGTCATCAGGCATCCACGCGAACACACGAACAAATGTGTCGCCAATTACTGACGGACATCGAAACGCGACTTTCCCCCGCTCTCACCGAACATGCACAAACAATCAAAACAGTGACTGACAAAACATCGCTCCACTTTGATGAGCAATGCCAGCACCATGCAGGTGTGCTAACTCAGCACTCTGACCAGTTGAAATCAGTTTTGAATGCTCTTTCCCGTCAGTATGAAGACCTTGCAGAAACCCAGGGCAGCGCTGCAGCTGTCACAATGTTGCAAAAATCTCTCGACTCGAACCTGCAAAGGCTTGTCGCCACGAACGCCTCTGTTGACCGAAGCGTCGCCGCAGCTGGTGGCGATGGAATGGCGGATGCGATGCGCATTCTTGCTCGCGCAGTCGACGTTCTTTCAACTCGAATTGCGTCTCCCAGTCGACCAGCTGATAATTCTACGTCAAGGCAGGCAGCATGAGTCGGCGAGATCGCAAAGGGCTATCACCATCCTTGTTCCCTTTCTTAGCGGTACTCGTTTGCACCCTTGGAACATTAATTCTGCTACTGGCGTTGGTTGCACAGAATGCGACCAATGCAGCAGAACAGACGGCACGCAAAGAAATGCCGAAGATGCCGGCAGCCCAAAGCGAAGGTCTTTCAGTCAGTGATGCTGAGTCATTATTGAAAGAACAGATCTTTCGCGTGAACGAGCTTGTTTCTTTTCGTGAAGAGCAAACTGAAGAATTGGGCGAACGCCGTGATGCGCTCACGTATATCGAGGAACAGCTAGCACGCACACGTGAGAGACTAAAAGAACTAAATGACGAAATATCCAGATTAAATGATAAAAACCCTGATACTGCAGAGATCGATCAGCAAATGCTGCAGACCGTTCTTCAACAAGTTGATTCGGAAAAGAAAACGCTCGCCAAGCTGAGAGAGGAAAACGAAAACCAGTCACCTCGTATCGTCATCGTTCCTCACAAGGGCCCCAACGGCACAGATAGGCGGCCGATCTATTTGGAATGCACCAGTGAGGGAGTGACTATTTTCCCTGAGGGAAATCGAATCAAACTCTCCGAACTTGAAAGTTCAGCACAGTCCACCAACCCGCTGGATGCAGCGTTGAGAACCATCCGGCTTCACGCCTTGGGGCAGTACAGCGACGCTGCACCACCCTACCCTCTTCTGGTTGTCCGGCCCGATGGAATTGAGTCCTACGCTGCCGCGCGGGGTGCGATGCAAGATTGGGACGATCAGTTTGGCTACGAGCTGGTGCCTGCTGAAATCGAGCTTGCATATGCTGAACCAGATCCTGTTTTAAAACAGAAAGTCGATTTGGTAATTCGCCAAACCACAGCGCAGCAACGCAATCAAAATTACTATGCTGGGAACAACGGACGAAACCCAAGAGGTTATGCGCCGGGGGCCATTGCCAGCAGACAACAGACCAATCGTCGCTTGCCAGTTTTGTCGGCTGCTTCTCTGGATCGTGAGGGGAGAGCAAATGGTTTTCGCTCTCAAAACGATCCAGCAACCGCAGCAGGTTCCCAAAATATCTATCCGCGAACATCAGACTACGGAAACTCCAGTTATCAGGCTCGATCAACTTACGCCAATCGGGCTCTGGTAGCCGCGCAGGGGGAAATCGATGCGGGTGATGAAGCCAGACAATGGGCTGCAAAAATTCAATCGGCCACGAGCGAAATGAAGCGAGTGGCAAAAAGCGACGAATTTCGAGAAGAATCCAACTCCTTGCTCTCAGCCAGATCTCCCTCAGGATTTGGCGACTTGGACTCTAATGCCAAAGAGAACGTCGGAACATTTCCGGGATCTTTGCCGAACGGGGCGGAGCAGAATGGCCTTGCAACCGCGACTCATGCGTATCCGGATGATTCAACATCTAACAACAAATCTTCTACTGGTACTGCTGAACGATCGAATGGCGACGAACAAGCCAGCACCAGTCGGGAAGCGGTTGTCGACCAAGGTAGCGGTCGAACAAATTCACAACTCACGCAAACCAGGCAAAGCGGGGAAGGCGGCACCCAAATCTCGGGGGGTCCGACCAACAACCAAGCGGAATCTGCTCGTTACAAGAAGCAGGGGAGTTCACCGCCGATGCCACGATCGGCAAACAAAACCAAGTCACGAGAACCATTACGTCGTGAAGGTAGAAATTGGGCAATACCAAGACGAATGGTCGGTATGCAGGGCAACGCCATCGTCCGAGCAATCCGCATCGAGTGTCACCCCGACCACTTTGTGCTGCTTGCATCCGGGGCAGCTGGCACAACAGAAGTGTTTGGGTTCAATGGTGGGAATGTAAATCTCGATCAGGCAACTTTGCAACTTGCTGCCGCAATACGAGAACGAATTGACCGCTGGGGCCCTGCATTACCTGGTGGGCGTTGGGAACCGCAAGTACAAGTAACGATCATGCCCGGCAGCGAACGTCGTTACAACGAATTGGAAAACGGATTTCGTGGAAGCGGCATCGAGGTCATCGGGAGACGTTCACAATGAGCCAGCACCGTAAGAAAAGAACAATGCTCGAGATGGGGCACGATGCGTTTCTTGACATCGTCGCCAATCTCGTTGGAATTCTGATCATCTTAGTCGTGATCCTAGGAGCACAATCAACCGCAGTCATTGAGGAAATGCAGGATCAAGTCGAGCAGGAGTATGAGGATGACTCACGGCTCGCATCCGAAGAGCAAATAACAGAATTAGCGACCCATTCCATGCGGGCAGCAAGTGCTCAAGCAGATTCAACTCGTTTAGAAAATACGATTCGTGAATACGACGCAAAAATACAGCGCCGTGAACAACAGCGGGCATTGATGCTGGACCTGCTGGCACAGGTCGAAACCGCATGGGAAGACAAAAAGAAAGAGTTCGATGAACAGGCAGTTCAAAACGCTCATCGCGTGACCGAACTCAAATCAGCACAGAAGCAATTAGAGCAGCTTGTTGGTGCGCGGCAGCATTTGGAAAATCAGCCCGACCCAGTTGTCGCGATAGATCATCTTCCAACTCCGATGGCGAAGACTGTTTTCGGTGATGAAATCCATTTTCGCCTAAAAGGCAATCGGTTGTCCATCGTTCCAATCAAACAACTTCTCGATGAAATCAAACGCGATTTTGAGAGAATGGCAGCCGGTGCACGCAATGGGCAGACCGAAGCCGCGGTGGGTCCCATCCGAGGATTTGTAGCAAGATATCATATGGATAAGGGCCGCGAGATGATTTCCAGAGGTGGCCAACTGCAGATGGCAACGCGAATTCAATTGACCAGCATGACCGTCGAGCCGCTCCAAACACCACACGGTCAGACACTCAATCAGATTTTGGCCAATAGCAGTGAACTAGACGTTGAACTGGCCGGTCGTGACCCCAATGCGACCACGATTACGGTTTGGGTCTATCCAAATAGCTTCGCCGCTTTCAGAAAACTCAAGGAACACCTCTACGCCCGCGGCTTTGCGACTGCGGCGCGTCCACTCCCCCTTGGCCAAGAAATCACCGGTGGACCACAGGGCTCACGGTCCCGCGCACAGTGAGTTTGAATCACTGATTTTTAGCTGCAACAAACATGACTGCGGATGCAGCATGCGTAGCCGGTCTAGCTTATTGTAGGTAGCGGAAAACAAACAGCAACAAATGTCTCGGCAATTCCAAAACTCCATGGCATCACCATGAAAAAACCCTGACCCAACGGCTTGATTGGAATCAAAAAGAGCGTTTTCGGAACTAAGGCTGTTCCTGTTTGGTGATTTCCTGCTTCGCCCACGCACAAGCTCCAAGCACACCGGCATCGTCACCCAATTCGGCTGCAACCACATCAAAGCGATCCCGGTAGACACCCATGACACTTTCTCGCGCCGTCTTGCGAACAGTGCCAACGACAATGTCTTCCATTGCTTCCACCAAGCCACCACCGAGAACAATTTTATCTGGGGCCAGCAAATGAACAATATTCACGACAGCCAAACCGATTGCAGTTGCCGCCTCCTCAACCAGATCCTGAATCACCTTGTCACCATTGGCGATTGAGGTTGCGAGAGCACCACTTCGAATCTCGGCAAGATCAGTGCCAACCGTCTTCGCCAAATAGGGTGCGTCTCCACGATGCGCCGCCTTGGCTGCTTCAGCGGCGATGGTTAGACGGCTGCCTTCTGCCTCAACGGTGCCAGGCAGTTTGTACCCGCTAGATCTACTACTGCTGCTGATCCGTGTATGCCCGACTTCCATGCAACTGACACCGGCGCCCTGCAAGATGCGTCCCTCATATACACAACCACCACCAACCCCTGTACCCGGAAAAATTCCTACTGCACAGCGTGAATCCTTTGCGGCCCCAAAACGGTACTCCCCAAACACACCAGCATCAACGTCGTTGATGACTCGTACAGGACAACCAAACTCCTTTTTCAAACTCTTCCCAATCTCAACGTCATCCCACCCCAAATTCGGCGTGGTTAGAATACAGCCAGTGTCCAAGTCGATTGGGCCCGGACAGCCAATGCCAATGCCGGCGATTCTGTCAGAGTCAATTTCACTTTCTGCCAGCAAACGATGGATCGTGCTGATGATTCGCTGCACACCATTTTCTGCCCCATCCCGCCCCCGCGTCTTGCGACGTCGTCTACCAATGACCTTCCAGTCATCTTGATACGCGATCGCTAGCATCTTGGTGCCACCGAGATCGAATCCAATCCAAACGTCTTTTTCCGTTTCAGCCATCAATCCATTTACCTTCAAAAAAACAGCGAACAGGCATTTTCTGCACGTTTGACCAGGCGTGATTGACGCAGATGGGAAGTGCCCCCATCACGCCGGATGCTCCGACAGCCTGTTGGCAAAGCAGACCGCAAGACCCACCCGCATTCAACCCGTCTGATCATGGCAAGCATTGAACCTGCCCACCCCACACAAACTCGGCAAATCTGGTCACTTCACGTCGTAAGTCGACGCATTCATTTGAAAAAGCACTGACTCCAGCGTCTTCGCCATCCTGTCATGCTGCTTACCAATCGCCTAAGAATGTGATGTCAACAATGCCGTGCCCCGGAATTTTTTGGCTGGAACAGAAATAATCGCCCACGATGGCGCATCCTTGTTAATGACCACTCAGAGATGACACCGGACCAATCCCCCCAAAACGACCGTGATTCCACTGCTGAAACGGCAGACGAGGGAATTGCTCGCAGAAGGATGGTGTTTGAAGAAACAGAATGTGGCCTGAGAGCTTTTCTGAGCAAGAGGCTCCCTCAGGATTCAGATATTGACGACTGTCTTCAGGTGGTTTTTGTCAAACTGATGGAGAAAGGCGGCTCAGTTACCCCAGCAGCGTTAAGATCGTGGCTCTACAGAGTTGCATCCAATGAGTCGGCGAGACTGTGGCGGAGCAAAGCGGCACTTGAGAAGATGTATCAGAAGCACGGTGGAACGGGAATTCCCATTCTTGACCCCACAACCGTAGCAATGCAGGCAGAAGCTACTGAACAACTGAAGATAGCCCTCAAAGAACTCCCCGAGTCTTGGCAGCAGATCGTATCATTGCGGATTTACGAGAACCTTACATTTCAGCAGATCGCGGACCAACTCGGTATTCCCTTGGGGACGGCCCTGACGCGAATGCGACGAGCCCTGGAACGACTGAAAAACGACTTGAGCCAGTGAAAAGCGATGCATAGCCTTAATCCAAACAGTAACGAACCACGGTGGGGTGACGTCGATCTGACGGATGACTGCAAGAACCAATGTTTGCAATACCTGCTGAACGAACTGGAACCCGATCAGATTACGTTGTTTGAAGAAAAACTGTGCAATTCAGAGCGGGTGGCTGATGAACTGCAACGGCAAGCAGAAATGATTGTCAAGCTTTCCGAAGTAGCAGCCGTATCGGAAGCATCAGCAAAGGACGGCACCCCGATCACCGTCCCGCATGTTCATCGTCGATCGCAGAACTTCGTTGTTAAGGCGGTCTGGATCGCACTTGCCGTTTGCATCGGGGGTCTCGCATTCCGCACTTGGTGGTCAACAACCAAACCATCACAAGAACAGGAAGCGGCTAATGACAATTTGGCTGGCCTTCTCATCGAGAACGACGCGACCACGGCGACGGTGTCAGAATTCACGCTCATCGCTAGAGCTTGGGCCGCTAGCCAAATGGAAAAAGACCGGAGTGAACTTGCCGATTCCACTCCCACAGGAACGGACGTGCAGTTCATTAACACCCTCGGTGATGAATTAGAATGGCATCAAGAAGAGGCAGAAGGTAACTCAGAGGAGGCATTCTCGTGGATGTTCACAGCCGCAATTGAAATTCATGAAGTGGAAACCAATGATGGCTAACTTTTCACAAAAACGTTTGCTGTCCGGCATCTGTTTTTGCCTCTTTGTCGCTGGTACTTCGCTACTACCTAGTACTTCACTACTACACAGTGAAGATCCTCGGACAGATGCAAACAGCAAAAGTGGCAAGGATACACAGAAGCTCACGCAACAACCCAAAAACCGCGAGTTGAATATTCAGAACGAGCAACTCGCTCAAGAACTGGCACGTGAACATTTGCCACAACTGATGCCCGTCTTGAAACAATTAAAAACTGATCAGCCACGACAATATGAGCGCGCGGTTTGGGATTTGTCTCGGTCAGCAAAGAGACTGAAAGCTGCTCAGAAGCGGGACGAGCAATTTTTTGAAGTAGATCTGAAGCTACTGAAAGCGGAAACTGACGCCAACCTACTCGCAGCAAGACTTAAAGTGCGTGACAACTCGCAGGATAGAGAGAAGCTGCGTGACGCCGTTGCTCGCGTGCTTTCAGCCAAACAAACCAAAATGCAATACGAAATAGATTCATTGCAGAAACGCCTCGCTCGTGATCAGGCATCGCTCGCAACAGCTGAACAACGTCTATCGGATTTCGAGGAAGATTCGAATAACACTGTAAGTGCATCCTATCTTTCGATGCTGCGTAAAGCAGGTCGCCAACTAAATGCCAGTGAACCGAAGAAGAAAAGACAGAAGACAGTAACCACATCATCGGACCGATGAATGCGGCCCGCCCTACCCTTCCCCTACCAGCTCCCTTTGATGACCAAGCCAATGATCCTTCTCTGCCAGAAACATCTGTCGGTCGGAATTCTATCCTTCGTCTGCGGATGCATGATTGTAAGTCATGCTGCCATATCAACGGCCTTCGCTGAGCCAGCAAAGGTCAAATCCAAATCTGCAGAAAAGTTGGATGAAGCAGATGCGACCCTGCAGCCACTTAGCAAACGGTTCGTCAACAAGGACACGACCGAGGTTCCTGACTTTCAGAAGCATGTGGTTCCTCTTTTGGGTCGCCTTGGGTGCAATGGGAGAGCCTGTCACGGATCCTTTCAGGGACGAGGAGGATTCCAACTATCACTCTTTGGTTATGACTTCAAAGCAGATCATGATGCGTTACTTGACGACGCCTCGGGACGCATCGACATCGACGATGTAGCTGAAAGCCTGGTTCTTTCCAAGCCAAGTGACGCAGATCTTCACGAGGGGGGAAAGCGTTTCGACAAGGGCACGTGGCAGCACCACGTACTTCAACGGTGGATTGAAGCCGGTGCACCGCACGATGCCAAAACTATTCGTGAGCTGGATCGTGTAGACATCAGCCCTGCGGAAATACTGTTTTCCGACAAAGGTGAAACTGTAAATCTCACCGTGGTCGCCCACTGGAGGGACGGAAGCTCTGAAAATGTAACGGAGCTATGTCGATTCAGCTCGAATAATGATGCCATCGCCGAAATCGACAACACAGGGCAAATTCAATCCGGAGGCCGAGGTGATACTCACGTGGTTGTTTATTACGACAAAGCAGTGATTCCCGTCCCTGTCGTAAGACCGGTTGGTGCCTCGATCAAGTCGACAACGTCCGAGCCCAAACATTCCATTGACCGCCTCGTCAAACAAAAGCTTGACAAACTGGGGATCATTTCCTCAGGGCTCTGCACTGATTCTGAATTCATACGTAGAGCCTCTCTGGACATCACAGGAATTCTCCCCGATGCCGAAGCAGTTCGTCAGTTCCTGGCTGACGACTCTGCCAACAAACGTAAACAACTAATTGATCGTTTACTTGAGTCCCCCGGCTACGCCGCTTGGTGGGCAACAAGATTCTCCGACTGGACCGGCAACAGCGACGAACAACTGACGAATGTCTTTCCGATTCGAAATGCGGCAACCCGACTTTGGTACGAATGGCTACGTGCACGCCTTCAAAAGAATATGCCGTATGATGAAATCGTTGAGGGAATTGTTACTGCCGACAATCGTCAACCCAATGAAGACTACGTCAGCTACTGTGAAACCATGACGCAGGCATGCAAACCGGGGAATGAGCAACTGTTCGCTGAGCGTGATGGGCTGCCCATATTTTGGGGACGCCGTAATTTCGCAAAGCCTGAAGAACGAGCCATTGGCTTCGCCTACACCTTTTTGGGTGTCCGAATCGAATGTGCGCAATGCCACAAGCACCCGTTCGACAAGTGGTCAAAGAATGATTTCGAGAGTTTTTCAAAACTGTTCACTCCCATCCGTTACAGCGCGACTCTAGTTAACAGGGACGCGAAACAAGAGCGTCAGGAACTATTGGATGCCCTTACCAATGGCGAAAAACTACGGGGTGGTGAACTGAGACGAGCAGTTCAAAAGGGTGCTCAACAAGGAAAAATCGTTCCATTTGGTGAATTGATTTTTGACGATAGCAATATCCAACGACTACGAAAGGCGCAGGCACAAGCTCAGCGCAAGGGTGGTAAATCCAAGTCGGTAAAAATCCCTACTGGAAAAATTCTCGGCGAAGAAGGGTTGGTACCACTTGATGCGGACCCGCGGGATGCATTGATGGCTTGGCTGCGGGCCACTAACAACCCTTACTTTGCCAAAGCAATCGTCAATCGCGTCTGGAGTAACTATTTCGGCAATGGCATTGTCAACCCAACTGATGACATGAATCTCGCCAACCCTCCCGTCAACCAACCGTTGATGGATCATCTGGCAGACGAATTCATCAAACACAACTTTGATCTGAAATGGTTGCACCACAAAATTGTGACCAGTGAGACCTACCAACGATCGTCTGACACGAACGCGACCAACGCTATGGATCGTACTAATTTTTCTCATCATGTTCCGCGTCGGCTACCCGCCGAAGTCGTTTATGATGCTGTGATTCTGGCGACTGGTTCGGATCAACACGCTGAGAAACTTCGAACTGATCTCAATCAGATGGCCATCGCAGAAGGCAAACCAAATCGTCGGAATCAGCAGGATTTCGCACTCGAAGTATTTGGGCAGTCCATGCGTGAATCCAATTGCGACTGCGATCGCAGTGATGCACCCAGCCTGCTTCAATCAATCTATCTTCGAAATGACGCGGATATGCACAAGCGTCTCAGTGACAAGAATGGATGGGTGGCTCAAGCATGTTCAGAACTTGGAGTTGCTGGACCTCGGAGCAACCCTGACCCTCGCGCAGCTGCCGCGCAGAAGCGAGCAGAAAACTCCCGAAAGCTTTTTCTTTCACGAGTGGCCCAATACAAAAAGCTGCCCGCAGAGAGGCAAGCGAAGGCCAAGTCACAGCTTCTACGAGAATACAACCGGATGACTGCGAAACTGAAATCCATGAAGTTTGATGTGCCAAAACTTTCAAGGCTGTTACAAGATAAAAACGCATGGCCAGAGCTGAACGCCCCAACTTCGATAGAGACACCTAGTAAAACAGTTCAAGAATTGATTGAAGAAGCATACCTGCGAACGCTGAGTCGCTTTCCGGAACCTGAGGAGACGGAAATATCCGTCTCCTTCATTGAAGAATCCAAGACTCCAGCCGATGGCATGCAATCACTGCTTTGGGCACTTGTGAACACGAAAGAATTCATCCTCAGTCATTGAGCTGACTCTTTCTCCCACCATCTATTTGGACCTGAAAGGGTCATTCCTACGCCAAAAACCGATCTTTACTCAACGCAAACTGACAGAGAACGAGTTACTTTCATGAAACTACATCGCACATGTGACGGAATGCAACGTCGAGACATGTTGAAAACCGGAGTGTTGTCGCTCGGCGGATTGACTCTTAGTAATTACATGCAAATGGCACATGCTGGGCAAGTCCAGGCAGGCCGTGCCGATCGTGCTATTTTTATCGAGTTACCCGGTGGTCCATCGCATTTGGACACATTCGACATGAAACCTGATGCGGCCAGTGAGTACCGCGGCAGTTTCAATCCTATCGCGACCAACGTGCCAGGCATCCAAATATCGGAACACTTGCCAAAACTGGCAACGGTCGCCGACAAGTTCGCAATTCTTCGCGGTGTCAGTCACACGCTGGCCGCACACCGACTTGGACGTGAGTATGTGAACACTGGCAGCAAGCCGATCCCAGCTCTCGAGTATCCCAGCTATGGCTCGGTCATCTCCAAGGAGCAGCCTAGTGAGAATGACATTCCAAGCCTCGTTGCCGTTCCAAAGGCCGGCCAAGGTGCTGGATTCCTGGGCATCCGCTATGCAGCACTGGAAACGAACTCTTCACCAAACTTTGGAGAACCATTCTCTGTTCGTGGTATCTCCCTAGGCGGAGGAATTGGCGTCGACGAAGTCCAACGACGCCAAAGCCTGCTTAGGAAACTTGACCGCAGGTTTGCAGAGCTTGAAAAGAATGATCAGTTGCTCGAAGGTTTGGATAAATTTGGCGATCAAGCCTATTCAATGATTACCTCAACTCGGGCACGAGAAGCATTTGATATCAGCCGAGAACCTGAAAGCTTTTCAAAACAATTCGGTGAAGAGTCGTTCGGACAAAGCTGTATGTTGGCACTACGCCTTGTGGAATCTGGGGTACGACTGGTCAGTGTGCAACTTGGTGGATGGGATACTCACGCCGACAACTTCAGCAAGCTGAAGGATAACAATCTACCTAAACTTGATGCCGGACTCAGTGGCTTACTGACCGGCTTGGAACAACGAGGACTACTGGAAACAACTGCTGTATTTGTCACCGGAGAATTCGGACGAACACCGAAAATCAACTCCAGAAGTGCAGAAGGTGGGCGAGATCACTACCCTCGCTGCATGTTCATGCTCATGGCCGGCGGTGCCGTTAAAGGTGGCCAAGTGATCGGTGAAAGCGACGACAATGCATCAGGGCCGAGGCACGAAGGTATCTCACCTGATGATGTTGCAGCGAGCTTCTACCACAACCTCGGTATCGATCCAACGATGGAATATGACACCAGCACAGGAAGACCGATCACTCTAGTACGTGACGGCGGGATCATCGACGAACTGTTTTCGTGATTCCAAGTTGACTTCATGACTCATGAAAAGCCGTCGGTGGCTCTAAGCACCGGCGGCTTTTTTGGTTTTGCATGCTTTGTCGCGTTGGCAAGCAAATTCGTCATGCCGGAAAGGCGATGGTTGATTTGCCCAATACCGCCGGTCATAACGAAAAGAGTGAGGACCAAATAGAGAAGGGCCATGGTGAAGCCCTCCCTGCCTCACCATGGCCCATCAATGCTGGAACGATGGCACCGATCGTTCCACCCTCCCAATCCATGGTATGAGTGTCATCGGCAAATTCAGTGAGGCAGCTGAACCAGAACTGGACCAGAGCGGAATTTTTTTTGTCAGAGCTGAATATGGCTGTCAAGTGAGCGGACCATCAGCGGGCTCTGCTGTCACAGTTGTCACAACCTGCATTCTTCCCTTTGAAGCAGTCACACTCGCCGTGCAGGTGGGCGTGATGTGAGCCGCAATCATAGCGATATCCATCCCATGCATTCGAATAACACGGATTACCACGGAAATACTGCAAGAAAGTAGAGGTGGGCAGATTGGGCGTGACTCGCGGTCGACAGACGACTCCCGTCTCATAAACACGAGGGCTACAAACCTGACTGTGATGGCGATGACCGATCGATTTGGACTCGACTGGCTGAACGAAGACCGCCTTCGGCGGGCTGGTAGCCTCGACCTCCAGTACAGCCACAACTGCAAGTGGCTCTACATTGGGTACCGGATTCTCTAATACAGCCGTGGGTGCAGGCTCAGGCGGCAGTACCAAACCAGGCTCTGTTGCAATCAGTTCTGAAAACGCTGGAAAATTTGAAAATTTGGTAGTAGGAACTACTTTCTCCACCTCGAGCGTTTTGGCCGGCATAGGAGCTGATTGGCTTTTTTCTGATACAGAAGAAGAGCTATCAGCCGTCATTGTGTCCCCAAAACTGAGGTCAGCCAGCAGTCGGTTGATCTCGTCATTGGCAGAGGCACTATTAACCAAGGAGACCAAGACCAAGAGCGTGAGAGCTTGAGTACGCATAGAAAGACCGTCCGTGTCTGGAGAAACGTAAAATTCCGAGGTTCACTGAATGTCAACTTCGCGTTCGACCTAACCATGGCTATCAGCCTTTGGTCGCACCGTTGCTTTTGATGATTGATCAGCCGAGCTCTCTATCAATGATTGAGAAATCTCGACTCACGGCTGCATTAAAGTTCCAGCCTGCAATCACGAAAAATGAACCAATGAAGAATTGCCGCGCCCGCAAGAGGTTGCAAGCGAAACCCGACCAAAGAATTGCAAACCGATAGAGAGTCGAATGACTGATCCTTCTGACACGCCATCTCAACCTACGCGTTAACACAGTCAGGCTTTACCTAACCAGAACGCCCGTTAACCGCTACCCGCCGATTATGACACACGGTTCTCATCGTTCTGACGCTATAGGTCAGCCCACTAGGACTGCATGTTTAACAGTTCATTTCTGATCTCTGCTCGCCTATCCGAGTCGGTGAACTTCGAGCCATCCGGCTCGGAAACGTAGAACACATCGGCTACCTGATCGAGATGCGTATCAATTTTGGCGAAATGAAGCACAACGTTCATCTTCGCCAACGTTGCCGCGATTCGATACAACAAACCAACCTCGTCGTAAGCAAAAAACGAGAGAATTGTGTAGCGTTCAACTGTCTCGTTATCAAACACCACTTTGGTTGGAAGAACATTCACACTATCTCCCTCTCGAGGATTCTGGGAATCCCACTTTTGTCGATGAGCGGGAAGTGGCTCACTGGGTGAATCCAATAGATGACAAACGTGAGCACAAATGCTGTCAGCCCGAGAGTCGACTGGCTGCCCGTCAGGACACTCAAGATCCGTTACCCAATAATTATCCCATGCCAGATCTCCAACCATTTCGATCTGTGCACGCAAGATAGTCAAACCACTGGTACTGAGCACACCAGTCGCACGTGCGAATGTGCCAATGGAATGTTCATCCTCACGTCTGACAACTGTGTAGCGAATCGCATTGAATCGTGGATCGTAACTACTAGTACAAAGAGCTCCATCCCCGAGATTGCAGGCGACCAATTCGATCTGCTTTGCAAGTTGATCGGGATCTGCACGACTAAGCAGTGACAGTGGCATTCGGTCGAGTAGTTCTACACACTGTTCATAAGAATGCAGTTGTCGCAGTTGTTCGCGAACTTCGGAACGTTTTGATTCAATTTCGGGATCATCAGGGCTGCCGGGCAAACTGCCTGAATCAAAGTATCGGCGTGTGCGTTTATAAAGATCTTCGATCAGATTGACCTTCCAGTCAGTTGCAACACCTGGTCCAACGGCAACGAGGTCGGCATAGGTATGAACAACCAACAACTCTAACCGTCGAATGGATCCAACTTCTGCTGCAAATGCCAGCACGATCTGAGGGTCACTGAGATCATGCCGGAAGGCCACCACATTGACGGCGAGATGTTTCAGAACCAACCATTCAAGCGTTTCTGCGGTGACCGGATCAAGATTTAATCTTTCAGCAGTTTTTTTTGCAATCCTTGCTCCAACAATGGAATGATCTTCCTCGTAACCTTTGCCAATATCATGGATCAGCAGGGCTAAATGCAGCAATCGTTTATCGGCAAGTCGGCGGTATCGCCGCCCCATACCCCCCTTATCACTCTGCAGCTCAGTAGCGGCTTCAACCGCCCGAAAACTGTGGGCGTCGACTGTGTACTTGTGATAAGCGTTGAACTGAAGCAATCCTCGCATATGTTTGAATTCAGGGATCAACTGCTCAATGACTCTCAACTCATGTAACCGCCGTAACAGCGGAGCAAGCCGCCCGGGTCGACTAAGTAACGACAAAAACGCGTCAATCGTTTCAGCATCAGGCGGTGCTGAAACGCGATCCTGCATCGCCTGCCTGATCGCCTGCCAAGTTTGGTGTGTAATTCGGCGGCAATGCTGATTGGCGAGACTCATCAATCGCAAAATATCGGGAAGACTTGCAGCAAACTGCTCGAGGTAATCCTTAGGAACCCAAATATGAGTCGGTCCCATGCGGATGTGCTCCGCAATCTGTTTTGACAGCACGGATTCAACCGCTCGATGAATCAGCGGTCGGCTTTGTGCATCATCAACAAAGTAAGCAGCGGCATAACGAACATTGCGAGTATTGTCGAAATAATCCTGCATGAATTGCTCAACCGGCAATATGCCCTCGCTGCCCTCGTACCCCCAAGACTCAGCAATTTCTAATTGTGTCCCTCGATCAAGCACATCGAGGCTCTTTCCCTCACGAAAGTGCAGTTCATGTCGAAGACGTAACATGAACGCATAGGCTTTCCGCAAATATCGATAATCTTCTTCCGGCAAAGCCCCAAGTTTGACCAGTCTTTCCAAGTCAGTCTCACCATAACGTGCAAATCCAATCCAGCGGATAAGCTGTATATCTCGCAAGGCTCCACGGGATCGCTTGACGTTTGGCCTCAATAGATACGCCGTATCTCCCCATTTGCCTCGTTCCCCACGGCGAGCCGCAACGACATTTTTGACGATCTCAGAACTGCGCCGCATCGCACCATGCCGGAACGCATAAAAATACTTGCTGTACAATCGCAAACTACCCGCCAGCAAACGCGACTCGGAGAGCGACGAATAAATGACGGGATCCTCCCAGGACATCCGGCATGCTTCGCTCGAAGTACGAAATGAGAATCCAGGATCGATTCCCGAGTCCCCAATGTCTTTTTGCAGATTGCCCGCGATTTTTATTGCCAAGCTCTCCGCTTTTGGCGTAGTTAGCAGCATCAGATCAGCGTCGCTGTATGGAGCCAAATCGCGTCTACCAAACCCTCCGTGAGCGATCAACGAAAGGCCAGTCAGGCGTTCATCAGTCGCATGTTCGCGGATAGCTTCGTGCCAAATGTCGAGTACGACATCATCATAAAGATCAGCCAACAGTGTCGATACCTGCATGCCGGGCGTGCCCGAACGATGCTGGTCAAGAGCTTTCTGACGCCCCTCTTCGAGTGCCGCGCGACAGCGTAAGACGATCGGTCTCATCGACATGGGAAGATACTCAGAACGGACGTAGAGAAGGGCATCTTCGTCCTAACACCGACATTGTATGGAACTATGCATCACCCGCTGGTGCAACCGCCCCGCAAAGCGATCTCCACCCGGCGTTCAGGAATCGCCACGAAGCTTCGCCCCTCCAATCCCATGCCACAGGGAGCACTGTGCATTGAAAAATGTGCTTTGAAAAATGTGCCTTTAAAGGGCGTCTTCGCCTCGCTCACCGGTACGAATTCGAATCGAATCCTGAAGATCCGTGACGAAGATTTTACCATCACCAATCTGACCCGTCTGAGCAGTTTGCAAAACGGTATCGACAACCATCTGCAGATTGTCATCAGTACAAATGACCTCAATCTTTACCTTGGGAACAAAGTCAATGGCGTACTCGGTACCCCGGTAGATTTCAGTGTGACCTTTCTGGCGACCAAAGCCCCGAACTTCGCTCACCGTCATCCCATGAATCCCCTGGTCTGTGAGGGCATTTTTCACATCTTCTAATTTGAAGTGACGAACAATTGCTTCGACTTTTTTCACGATTATTACCTCACATCGGGCAAAGGTAGCTGCTCTCCGATGCCCCATTGTACACCCGACCGGCCATCGAACCAGACGGGCAAACAGGTGGGCAGGAACTTCAAAACCAAAAATCGATGGATAGCGAGAACCTGTCCCCCCATCAGTGATCGAAAAGCCAAAAGTGGAATTCTACCCGCAAATTTCAGCAGATTAGGAACTCTGCGTTACGCTATTGGGCTTCACCCATTGCACATCTTCCACACCCTTCGTTTGATTCACGGAACGAGTGAGCACAAAAAGTAAGTCACTCAGACGATTCAAATAGATGATCAACTCCTCAGAAACGCTCGTTTCATGCCTACGAACGAGCGTCACGACCCGACGTTCTGCCCGGCGGCAGATCGCTCTGGCAAGGTGTAAATGGGTAGCACCAGCGTCTCCTGCGGGCAGGATAAATTGCTGCAGCGGCGTTAAGTTGCCCTCGTGCTCATCAATCCACTGCTCAAGTTGACCGATATGAGCGTTCGAAATGATTCTCATGCTGTGATCATCAGGCTCGGGAGTCGCCAATTCGGCCCCAATCGCGAAAAGCGCATGCTGGATACTCGCCAGTTGAGCATCGACGACATCGCCTAATTCGGCTGATCTAGCGGTGCCAATCGCGGCATTCAACTCGTCCACAGTGCCATAAGCTTCGATTCGATCATCATCCTTTGCCACTCGTGGTCCACCAAATAGACCAGTGCTTCCAGTATCGCCAGTTCGTGTATAAATCTTCATAGATGACTCATCAGGTAAAACAGAGCTCAGCCACCGTTGGCTGTAGATCTCTTGAGAATAGTCTTTTGTAGGGAACTCCTGATAAACGACAAGGCATGAAAATCCCTTCCGGAAAAAGAGTTACCGCTGCGGGTATCTTATTGATGACCAAATCTCCAGATTCGGTCGAATTTCTACTCATGCGTCATCCGAACCGCTGGGATCTGCCAAAAGGTCACTGCGATACGGGCGAATCGTTTCTGGAAACTGCTCTGAGGGAAACGGAGGAAGAAACCGGAATCACTGCTGATACGATCGAGATCGACGCTCAATTTGAATTTGAACTGTTCTATCAAGTGCAGTATCCCGAGACGGGTGACCAACTTTTTGAGAAGCAAGTTCGGTACTTCTTGGGTTTCCTGAAGCAGAAACCTGAGTTAATTCTGACGGAGCATTCCTCCGCATCTTGGCATCTCTGGCAACCACCTCACCGAATCCAAACACAAACGATTGATCCTTTGTTGGAATCTGTGGCTCGTCATTTTGGCCAACATTGAGCCGAGCCGATCTCGGGGTAAATCCGTCCCTGCTATCCGGATACCACCGTCCAGATTGGCTGATAGATTCGGAGACCTCGCTTGTTGTGCTCCCGTAAAGTCCCCGTAGAACACGGCTCATTCCCACGTTGCCATTTCCCTCAGTGGTCTCTTTCCCTCACCTCCTTCCATTCATGCGGATTTTGCAGGTAGTAACCTCTGAAACGGTTATGCAATTTCTGCCAATAGGGTTCGCTAACCTTTCCGGGAAGCTGGCGACGGTTCGGCAAACCTGCACGCGGACGTGACCTAATGTTGGGTGTAAGCGATTCGATATTGACGCCAACGTGAAGATCCAATCGCCCCTTCATTTCTCATTCGCGACCGAAATCGGCAATTCATTATGGGCTTTCTGAAACGCATCCTTCGCAGTGGAGTGACCGACGACGCAATCAAAGGCAATTCACACGGTAGCTTTGAGTCACTCTCTGACGATGAACTGCAGACCCACATGGGAATTGACTCCTACGGTGTGTTTGACCTCACCGATGCGATTCGACCATCCTACGATCTTCAGATCGTACCCAAACAAGGTTACCGATTCGACGAGTACATTGATGAAGCCAGTGGTACGCGAACTCCCGTCATCATGGCCTCAGCCACGCGACACGCCCTGCTGGACTTGTTCTTGGACCTGATTGAACCTCTCGGAACAACCGTCGATGTGGTGCTGGAAACGAGCCATCATGCAGGAAACGATCAAGAAGACCTCTATCGTGAACATATTGATGTCCCCGTTTTGAAGAGTATTCTCCTCGATTTCGAGGATCTTTTACTCAATGATGGGTGTACTGGTATCGCCGTGATCAACCCGACTAAACGGCAAGAGGTTCAGCTGGATGAGCACAAACTACTCATCGTTTATGGTGATCCATTGGCCGAATTTGAGCAAACTCTGATTAGAGGTGACGTCTATCCTGACGACGACATTCAGTTCGTCACTGAAGCGGAACATGTACACAGCAGCAGCGAACGAATGTTTCGCCAGTTCAGCATGCTTAAAAATCGTCTCGGAATGGACGGTGAATCAACCCAAGACTCCTGGTAATGGAATGATTGGCGATCTATTGAAGTGCATTGAAAAGTCACGCAAAAGAAGACGCAGTCTGGTCGACAACTTGATCAACTTTTGCGAGCATGAATACCGATCCCATTTCAATCCACGGGCAAGGTAATCCTCCAATGATCCTGGTGATCAGCTCCAGCCTCCATCCAGGCAGTCGCAGCCGTATCATGGCACGTGCCTGTGTGAGTCGACTGCAAGAATTAGAGACTGATGTCACATTGTTTGACGTAGCCGAATCACCGCTCCCATTATGCGATGGCGCGACAGCCTATGGTGACAGTAACGTCCAGTTGCTCAGTGGATTGGTCGAGAATGCAGACGCTATTTTACTAGCGTCTCCTGTCTATAATTACGATGTGAATTCAGCTGCAAAAAATGCAGTGGAACTGACAGGCAGAGCCTGGACGGGAAAGATTGTGGGCATGTTGCTTGCTGCCGGTGGTCAGGGTAGCTACATGTCAGCGATGGGGATTGCCAACAGCTTGATGCTTGATTTCCGTTGCCTTATCGTTCCCCGCTTCATCTACGCGACCGGCGAATCGTTTGAAGGGGAAAAGCTGGCTGATGAAAGCATTCAGGAACGCGTGCACATTCTCATTGATGACACGCTTCGCCTCGTTAATGGCCTCAAGCAAGTTTCTTGATTTCGATTACCCTCAACTATCGTTTTCCGATGGTGCTTGGTAAAGCTTCTCGGCTTTAATGAAGGCCTCGACAGATCTTGGTGTTCGAAAACGGATGCTCTGCCCATTCCTTACTCGCTCGCGTATTTGACTGCTGGACAGTTCAATCAATGGCATGCTCACCTGTGATTCGCGAATCCTTTGAATTTGTGTTTCACTTGCTAGTCCCGACAACACGTCGAAGTCGACATCAGCGTCTGCGCCTCGCTGCAAGACCACCAAGGTTACAAGTTCAAGCAAGCGTTCTGGCTGATGCCATTGCCGTATCGATGCGAGTGAATCACTGCCGATAATCAGAAAAAACTCTGCGTTGGAAAATTCCGTTTTCAACCCTTGCAACGTATCGACCGTGTAACTGACATCTCCTCGAATGAGTTCACGATCGTCAACCGGATAGCACTGGCATCCGGAGACAGCGAGAGCAACCATTTGTTTTCTCTGCTCATTGGAAGCGACTGGTCCCCCGGGCTTGAGAGGAGAAATCGCGGCGGGTATCCAACGGATTTCGTCGAGTTTCAGAGATTCACGAACTGCCTCGGCAATCCACAGATGCCCGATGTGAGGAGGGTCAAAAGAACCTCCCAGTATTCCGATTCGCATGGAGTCTGCCATTTTCTGCCAGAAATTCACGTATTTCACAGGTTCAGTGACCGAACTTGTCCAACCCGAGTATCACGCTGTAGGACAGCCACGCTAGGTAAAAAACCAATATTCGCTGCCCACGGCGCAGAATTACGGCGGTCAAGCAGGAAGCAAACACTCAACGGGTTGGAACATTCACTATGTTGACGGATAACTTGGCTCTTACCAATCAGCCTTCTCATTTTCTTTCTGATCTTATGACCAGCCCAATT
>Ga0315320_10000348_pt1 | contig 37448 bp, 13 predicted proteins | sample M140m21515metaG_FD_203458 | JGI IMG/M metagenome (GOLD analysis project Ga0315320, IMG submission 203458) | Ammonia-oxidizing marine archaeal communities from Monterey Bay, California, United States - M1 40m 21515 | ecosystem: Environmental > Aquatic > Marine > Coastal | place: USA: California... | reverse complement strand
CGATGACGAGGGTGAGGACGATGACGATGAGGCGACGGGGAGCAAACCCAAGAAGGGTTCCGTTGACGATGATGAGAATGAGGACGAGTAGTCATGTGATCCAACAAAAGAAATCTCCCGAGGGCATTTCATAGATTACCCGCAATGGCGGTGAACGCGTAGGTTCGGTAGTCTTAAAAAGCGACGATGATATCTTCGGGACAGAATCGACTCGTCGCATTCGGCGTCGTGCTCCATGCACTGCTCATCTATGCCATGTTCGACGTTCATTTTACTAGCCCTCTCGTGCACGGCATCGAGCCTGTGACGGCAAACTTTGCCGGCCCAGCATCGCGCTTGGTGGTCATCGTCGCCGACGGACTTCGTGCGGATCGGCTATTCGAATTGGAGAATCGTAATGGCGGAATAACCGAAGTACCGACGGGCGAGATGGCTCCTAGGGCTCCTTTCCTCCACCAGGTTGCACGCGAGATTGGAAGCTGGGGAGTCAGCCACGCGAGGCCCCCGACGGAGTCTCGACCCGGGCACGTCGCCCTGCTCGCCGGGTTTTGGGAGGATCCGAGCGCCATCACAAAGGGTTGGCAGGCGAATGCGGTTGAGTTCGACCATCTCCTCAACCAATCTTCGGCGGCGTGGGCCATCGGAGCTCCATCGGTCGTGCCTCTGTTCTCGAAGGGGATCCCGCACGTGCGTAGCCGGATGTACGCGGAGGAGCTCGAGGACTTCGCAGCCTCGAACGATCACGCCGCCCTTGACGAATGGGTGTTCGATCGGGCTATCGAGGTGCTCACAGGTAACGTCACGGAGCACGAGCTGCGGGCAGGTGCCACCTTGGAGACGGAACGACGCGCGCTGGAGGGCGACAAGGTGGTGTTCTTACTGCACCTCCTCGGGCTGGACAGCGCAGGGCACGCACACAAGCCAAGCGGGGAAGGGTACGCCGAAAACATCAGGGTCGTGGACGCGGGTGTTCGAAGACTCGCCGCGGCGTTGGAGGAGCGGTTCGGCCCGGAGGACGGGGGTACGGCGTTCCTGTTCACGGCTGACCACGGCATGAGCAACAGGGGTGCGCACGGCGACGGGGACCCGGGATGCACGGAAACCCCCATCGTCGCCTGGGGCGCGGGTGTAGCGTCCACGGCCACCGAGACCGAAAGAGATATCGCGTGTACGTCACGGGGGAAGGATGCACCAACTCCAGAGGCGAAGTGGGGTCTCACAGACAGGGAGAGATGCGACATTGAACAAGCCGACCTGGCCTCCTTGGGTGCTGCCTTGCTCGGTATCCCGCCACCCATACATAATGCAGGTGTGCTCCCTGTGTCTTACTTGGACTCAACGCGCACGGGTCTGCGCTCGGGGGGCGCCGTTTCGAATGCCGCGCAGCTGCTGTCGGTGTATCGAAGGAAATCGGCCGTCACTGCCGAGTCCTCACTCACCGCGTACCTCGCGCCGGGTGGGTTGCAAGCATACGAACCTCTGGCCGTCGCCGAGGACAGGCTAGGCGAGGCTGTGTCAGCGCACCAAAACGGGCGTCACATCCATGCGGTTGATATGGCACAGAAACTGGCGCGTGAATGTCTCGATGGTCTGACATACCTCCACCTGTACGATCGCTGGCTGCTTTTGGGCACCATCACCGCTTGTTTCTTGGGATGGATACTTTTCCTCGGGTCAAGGCTAGTTCTCGAGCAAACGGATACGACAACACCAGATCACGGCAAAGATATCGACGCACGCAAGATACATTCAATGGTTGCTATCGCAGTCGCAGGTGTAGTTTGCGCTGTCTTAGCGGTGAGAAGATCGCCTGTAACGTTCTATGCCTATTTCAATCTGCCTTTGTACTTTGTGTGGTATTCATCGGCGGTCCTGTCGAAAAGTTCTGCGAGGAGAAGTGCTCGAATGGGATTTTATCAGGCTTGTCGAGCGTTTGCTACCGTCGCTACCGCCGTGGCAGCCACACAGCTGTTGTGTCACGGGTTTCACGAGAGAATCGTGTTCTCTTGGATGTTTTGTGCCGCTTCTGGCGTTTTGTTGCTGCTTTCTGGATGGCTAGGGGTTAGAGGCTGGACATCTGAAACTTCTCGAGATCGACGCCGTGTGGTGATGAGGGCGTCTGCTGCTTCTGCGGTGGCTGCCCTGGCGTTTGCAGCACTCGCACCTTTCACGACATTTCCCATTGAGCTGGATGCGGACTCCAAACTCGTTCTCGCCGGCGTTGTGTGCACCACGGCTGTGGCGTTGATCATCCAGTTCATTATACGACCTGCTGATATTTTCGGCGATGACCCGCCAGACTCGAATCCAAAGAGGGGACGCCCAGGAAGCGCCCTGCTCTTAGTTCAACTATCAGTGTTATGTGCCGCTGGTCTGGTCGTTTGGGAAGTGGACGGGCTTCAAGCGGCCAAGGTTGAAATTCCTGGGCTCCTGCATGCTGCCTCTTGGGGTGTCGCTGCCCTGGCTGCACCTCTGCCCTTCTTTTCTCCGACGAGAACTTTACCACGATTCACGTCAGTGTATCTCGCAGCTGCGGCGGTATACGCATTGTTTTCCGTTTCTTACGAGAGTTTGTTTTACGCTGCGTTGGGGGTCGCATCGCTCGCCTGGCTGTTCCTAGAGCGATGCATGCAAAAACTGAACGCGATGAATCAGATTGATCACCGAGGAAAGAAAGGCGAACTAACGTTCGCCTCTGTATCACATCCGCGTAAGTTGGAACCAGGGGACATAAGGCACGCAGCCATTTTCCTCGTGCTAATTAACGCGGCCTTCTTCGGGACCGGCAACATTGCAAGCGTCGCATCTTTTGAGATCAGCAGCGTGTATAGGTTTACCACGCGATTCAACCCATTTTTGATGGGCGGCCTCCTGATGCTCAAGGTGCTGATCCCGATGATAACCGTCGCTGTCGCATTCTTAGCGCTTCTGAAGCTTCAGGGAGTGCCGGCTTTCCCGGTGTACCTCGTGTTTGTCGTACTGTCCGATCTGATGGCGGCTCGTTTCTTCTACCAGGTCACCACCGAGGGTAGTTGGCAAGACATTGGCATGAGTATCAGTCGATACGCGCTGATGGGGACCCAGATTGTGTTGATTCAGGTGTTTCTTGGTCTCGCAGATTTGTACACTCACTGTCTTCCCATCAACGGCGTCGCGGCGAAGGCGAAGACACAATGATGACATGTCTAGAATTCTTTTAGCGACTAGCGTTCTAACAAACATGATTCTGGAATCATCACGTCAAATCTACGGTCTCCACACACAACTCCACATCGATCGGCGAAAATATGTCGGGAACTGTGCCCGGCGTGTTAGGCATCGTCAACACCGCATCCTGGAGATCCGATAGATGTGCCACCAGCAGACTGTGAACCGTCTCCATGCTTGAGGCTTTGATGTTGCCCTGCTCTCCGCTCACGTCCGTTTCTTCGAATTCGACGTTTGCAACTGCCTTCACGGCGATCCTTGAAAAGTATTCCGCAATGTCACCAGAGCGAGCCCGATACCACTGTCTGCACTTTCTCTCCAGATCAAGAATGGCGATTACGTCATCCTTCGCATCCGAGGATAACAGTGCAGTCGATACGTCTTCGCCGAGATGTTCCAGGAAGGAACAACCAAGGAAAAACTCCGCGGGGCTCGTCTTCTTACGCTCCTCGTCGAGCTCCCGCTTTTTTTCGGATTCGGCCTCGGCTTCCTGCAGCGACTCCTCCATCACTTTCGCGAGGTCCTTCTCCTCTTTCTCCAGCTCTTGGTGCTCCACGATTAGCATGACGGCTGCGTCGACATCCCCTTCAGCGTTTTCGAGCATCCGTTTGGCCACATCCTCGCTCACCCCCTGCGCTTTGAGCAACTCGACCGGGTCCTCATCCTCGTCAATTTCGATCTCCCCTTCCTCCTCTTCCTCCTCATCCTCTTCCTCTACCTCGGCCTCTTCGGCCGGTTCCTCAGCATCGTCGGCCGTATCTGGTAGTTTGCGATGTTTCTCAGGGACATCGTCAACCTGACCATCCGTGGGCCTGGCACGGCGACCTGCCATCGCCCTCCGATGTCTGTTTTTCCGGGTTCACTCACTTTAAGATATCATATCGGATCAGCCGAGGGGCCACCAATCGTCATTCGTCGGCTCCCCGAGATGCAGAGGCAACGGGGGCGGAGTCGCCCGCGCGCCGTAGTTAGGTTCTTGGTGGTGTTGGGTTTCGTCCTATGGATCGCCCACAGTCTGCTCGTGTTGCATCACAAGAAGCAGCGCACGCTGGTGGACAGGCTTGTCGATCGCGTCCACCAGGATTCCGATGCCGGGTTGAAGGGCGCGGTACCGAGGACGAGTGCGCTTCCCAGCGATGAGGGTGGGTTCGATGTCGATTTTGACGACAGTAGACACGACGAAGATCACCTCGGGAACGAAGAAGAGGAGGTAGGGTCCACGTCGCGCTCGCTTGAGCCGCCCGAGCCCTCGTCCGTCCAGGCTGCAACGGGGCCGGAGGAGTTCACTCCCGTCTCGCGACGGAACGAGGCGAACGGAGGCGGCGTCTGGATGCCTCGGGATTGGGGCACACGTGAGCAGAGTAAGAACGCGGAGAAGAACGCTGAGGCCGATGCGGAGTGCTTCCCGGGAGACCGCGATGCCGGCAACGGAGACCGCGTCGTGAATCCGGTCGACTCTCTGTACAGCAAGGGGGGCTCAAGTTGCAACGAACTGGAGACAATCCCGGGGCTGTGCGACGTTCTTAGTGCCTTACTTCCTAGCGATGGCGTCGAACGTGCGGTGATGCTCGTGTTTGGAGGCGAGAAGCCTCAGGATACGATCGCACTGGCCCTCGCCGCCGTGGATGAGACCGGCGCGAAGGCCGTCCTCATGGTCGCCGGCGATGACGATGCGGCTGCTGCGGCTGCGAAGGAAAACGTTCCTTACATCCAGCCGGATTGCGACGGGCCGTGTGGACGCCCCGAGTTCGCCGTCGCGGCGGCTGTTCTCGGTCTCGGCGCTGACGTCCTCCTCGTCGGCCGCGGTGTCGAGCTTCGCGGTCCAAACCCGCTGACGAACATTCCAACGCCGCGCGGGGCGGACGTAGAGGGCGTGACGTACCGCGAGGGCATGTTCGGTGACGTGGTCGGTATGAGCGACCCCGACATGGGATGGTCTGCGTACAGCCAATCCATGGCGGTTCCGCACATTGTCTCCTCGCTTGTACTCCTACGTGCGACCGAAGAATCGATCAGGCTGGCGGCCTGGCTTGCAGAGCGCCGGGACGATGTCGACGCCGATGTGGCACTCACGGATGAGTTGCTCATGCCGGCGCACGACGCAAGGCAACGCTCAGGTGCCACATTCAGGCTGTTACCACCAAAATGTTTCAGACACCATAAAAGTGGCGCTGCGGTAGTGGAAGCGGCGGAGGGATTCGCGGTCAAATCCTGGCACGGGGACGAGAAGAGCCTGTTCAGTTTCGGGAACAAAGCCGAGGACCCCAACAAGATTTTGTCATCGGAAACATTCGACGCAGCGCGCTCGGTTGTGCTACGAGATGGACCGATCGGTGACGGAGACAAGAGCGGTAATTGCGCCGCTGTAGACTCGCACGATCGTCTCGGCCCTAAGCCCCGTGCTTTACGCTACATTGCCGCCACTGATGGTGAATTCCCAGTGAACTGCGATGGTGACCTCTCACAGCTTTGCAAAGTTGTTAGCCGCGTGGCTGTCAAGCGTCAGGTGCTCGCAGCCGTGTCGAACTCCAATATTCTGTACATGCTTGGTCTGTTCCTGGACGGGGTCGCTGCGGCGAATATCACCAATACTATCGTGGTAGCTCTCGATCAGAAAACAGCGGATTGGTGCAAGGATCGCGGTGCGCCCTATTATTATCGAGAGTTGAAGTCTTTGACTGGCGCGACCGACAACCACGCAACATCCGGACTCAAATTCAGAGTTTTGCACGAGTTTCTCAGTGTTGGTGTGTCGGCTCTTCTTTCGGATGTCGATGTGGTTTGGATGCGTAATCCCTTTGGTGGATCGCGGCTGGTGGTGCCTGCGATTGAGTCTGATCCCGACAGGGTCCACGTGGACGCGCCGGCAATTTACGGCGACTCGGACGTGGAGGGTATGACTGACGGTTGGGACGACGTTTCCGCGTATGGATTTGAGTACCCAGGGGTCGGGGGTACTCCGATGCGTCGCCTCGCAGCTCGTAACAGCGGGTTGTTTTACCTCGCCGCCACCAAAGAGTCCCTGCGAATGGTTGCGCGGTTGGCGGAGCGCATGGCGACGGAGCGCAACACCTGGGACCAGACGGCGTACAACGAGGAGCAGGTGTGGATGTGGACGTCGGAGGCACCCACGGCGGGAAATAGGAGATCGGTTCCGGCGGGGGTGTCCCAGCGCGTGATGAACTACGCGTGCTTTCAGAACACCAAGTATCTGTTTCGATACATGAGGTACGATCCTGAGTTGTACGACGGGGCATCCGGTCGCTCCCTGCGGCCCATCAGCGCCCACGTTAATTATCACCCGGAGAAGCCGCAAAGGATGGTGACCCTCATCGAGCAATATCTGAAGGGAGAGCGCGACGCGATATCGAAGTGGAACTGGGGAGAGGGCATGGCATTCGCGAAGCCTTGTCTCGCTCGACCCAAAAATTCCAAGGAGGCGGACGCTTTGATGGAAGAATCTGATCTTGCTCGACAGATTCTGGAGCGTATATCCGTCAGCGGTGATTCGGGCACGTGGGCGGGTATCCAAGGTTTCGCACCCAGGGAGAAAGGTGCGCTGGCTACGCCGTGGGGTGATGGTAAATGGGGTGTCATTCCCCCGAAGGAGGTTGACGGCGGTGATCGGCTTTTTGTCGACTTCAGCGGCGCGAAACACATGGTGCACGGCAACCAGGACAGAAACAAGGGTTCCAGCGAGAAGCTCCATCTCACATCCACGCGTTGTACCGACGGAGAGAAGGTGGATATAGTCATCTGAGAAGTAGAGGCTAGCGTCTAATTGAATGTCTAAGTCAGGCGGAGCGGGTTGAACTAGCTAGCTGCTAAATGTGATGTCCGCTCGCTTCTCTGCCAGATCGTTGAGCTTCTCGGTCCACCTCAACGCATCTTCGGGCGTTTTCCCCGCGAATGTGTGCGTGCGATTATCACACACAAGATGAAACGCGCAGTTATCGCCAGGCTGCCCGTTCAGACCCTGAGGTGCCACCTTCAACCGAGAGACGGCCAGCCCACCTCCCTGTCTCGCAGGAAGCTTTTCAAGAAGAATATACTTAACGTCCGGTTTAACGTTGTCCGTGCTCGTCGCGCTGCCGTAGCAGAGTCTATCTTCCAGCAGGTACACCCATCGTGGCCTCCAACTCTTTGTCCCTCGGTCGTCGCAGTAGTATTTATCCAACCATCCGCACATGTGTATGGAATCCTTCGTTTGAGAAGGTCCAGTGAACAGGTCCGGCATCAGATGCTTTGAAAACTGCTCGTAGTCGTGATGGCCAAGAAGGTTCTCGCTCGCCGGGTGTCTATCCTCGAACTCGAGAGCATCTTCACGCGTTGTGTTTGATGTCATCGTGATTCGAACATCTAAAACGTCGAAAGTTCCGACTCTTCGTCCTGGGCCGATGTCACGAGCAAGCGCAGGTGCACAGTGGCCGTCAACCAGAACAGTTTGTCGGTTGCTCGCGAAATTGCTCGAAGTCCGCTCCAAATCGGGTTCAAGTGTCCGTAAGAATCTTAGTTTTTGAGGTGTCAGGAGCCGGGCCCACCCCCGAAGGTTGGCGCGCGCCGGAAGGAGACGCACGCCAACTTGATTCGCGAATAGACTGCTGCAACGCCTGTCCGGGGAAGGCGCTTGAGCAGGACCCATGGTGCGTCCCCGGCCAGTCCCTACCGAACCCCGCGCCATCCGATCGCCCCCATTTCTCATTTCAAGGAAGGCGAGCATCGGTCAGGATCCGTTTGGAGAACCACGGGGCTTTCCGGCCGCTGGGTCGCCGACGCGAGCCAACCGACGGCCGTATGGACCTCGCGTCCGTGTCGTGGACACAAATAGACAGTAGTGCTGACCTGAACCCCTCTCCCGCCCATCCATCCGCAGTCTGTGACGTGGGAGGAGGCTCCCCTGAAGGGGGAGTCGCCCGAGGCTCGCTCCGGGCACACGTTGACGGTAGTGGACACCAAGGCGTACCTGCTCGGAGGTACCGGACGTAAGGATGGTAAGTGTCCGATCTAAGCCCTGAGATGTCGTTTGGCCCGTGTTGGTTCTCGCTGCGCCCCAAATAGCGGTACATTCTGTTCGCGCGCTCCCACCGGGCCGTTCGCCGGCGGCGATGGACCCCACGGCAAATCTTTCTTGGCTCTCCCACCGCGCTCGGGAGAGTTTTTGGCATCTGGTTGACCCCGGGCTTCGTTTCACCGAAACTCGCACTTCCCTGACCTACGATTGCGATTCCCACTCCCGCAGGCAAACCTTGCGTCTTCGGTTCGATGCACACGCTGGACCTGAACAACTCGGAGCAGCTGGTCTGGTCCGAGGTTGACGGCGAGAGCCTGCCGCCGCGCTCGAGGCACAGTTGCGTCGTGGTGAAGCACTACCTCGTCGTCTTCGGAGGTTTGAACCATCGCGCCAGGTACGATGACGTGTGGATCCACGACACGAAGAAGAACGCGTGGCACGAGCTGAAGTGCGGCGGGGCTGCCGAGGACAGGCCTTCCCCCAGGGCGCACCACACGGCGACGATTGTCGGGAACCAGATGTTTGTGTTTGGCGGGTACAGCGGCCACGGCAAGTCCTCGAACGAGCTGTTCGTGCTGGACTTTGGTACCGTCTTCGAGGAGATTGAGACGCCCGATGACGTGGATATTCCCACGCCCGCGACGTGGTCCAAACCCGTGCTGAACGGCAACGGCCCGACGGCGCGGTTCGATCACGGAGCGTCGTGGTTCCCGAACAAGCTCGTGGTCCTCGGCGGCCGCGATAACATATCCATGTTCAACGACACCCACTTCCTCGACCTGGACACGATGACGTGGGTGGAGGAAGGCACGTCGGCCCCTTCGCCTTACACCATGGAGATTTCGAACCATCAGCTGAGCGCCATCGAGTCAGTGCCAAAGTACAAGATGTTCTGCCTCACCGGAAAGAAAGGGCAGAACGAGTACATGAACCACGTTGACGTGATGGACTGCGGCACCTTGGTTTGGAACACGCCTAAGGCGATCGGTAGCCCGCCTGTGGTGCGCGAGGATACCGCGATGGCTTACGATCCGAAGACCTGCAAGGTGATTCTGTTCGGAGGATGGAGCAACCGCTGGCTCGGCGATACGTGGACTCTGAACGTCTCGCCCATCATCGGCCCGCCTTATGCTTGCTCCAAGGTTGTTCCGGACATTGGCCCCGTGTTTGGCGAATCCGAGATTGTCATCCATGGTCTGCAGTTCAAGGAATCGGACAAGATCGAAGTGTCCTTCAGGAGTGGCAAGAACGAGGAGATTGCGCCGGGTCACTTTGTCGACGAGCACACTCTCACTTGCCAGACGCCCAACTTCGAGGACTTCGGCGCCCTCGAGGTCGATCTGCGGGTCAACATCAACGACGAGGGCTGGACTGTGAACAAGCTGAAGTTCAGGTACTTTGCGAACACCTCCGCCGAGAACTGCATCGCGTACGGTCCCGGTGTCAACGCAGACGTGGAGGGTGTCTTTGGAGTTGAGATTCCGTTCTTCATCTGTGCCAAGGACACCTGCGGCGCGAAGCGTACCTCAGGTGACGATGAGTTCATCATTGAGGTCACCAACGATGAGAACCCCAAGGCGCTCAAGGGTTCGGTGCGCCTCGTCGACTACGACAACGGCACGCACGAGGTGTACTACACGGTGCCCACGCCGGGACGTTATCGCATCGACGTCGGCTACGACGACCTCGGCGAGCCCCAGGAGATTATCCCCATCCGCGGTTCTCCCTTCTACATGAACTTTGGAGATCCTTGGACGTATCAGCGCACGTCGGGTCCCGCGCCGCTCAAGCGCAAGCACGGCGGGCTCACGTCAGTCGGACCTCAGCAGGTGTGCCTGTACGGCGGCGACGATAGCGGGGTTAGCGTGCTCAGGACAAAACAAGATGCTTGGACCTGGGGCACCGCTCCAACCGATGGCCAACCCGAGCCGCGCAAGATCCAGGGGCAGGATTCGGGCGGTGCCGGCAAGATGGTTATTTTCGGCGGCACCGGTGCTGCTGCCAAGGGCGAAGAGCTCGGAGACCTGGCCACCTTCCAGGCTGACCCCGACGGCGTGTCGGGCTCATGGAAAATCATCGATGGGATCAAGGGTTACGTGCCTTTGCGCCCACGCCATGCGAAGGACTCCGGATCTTCGGGTGAAGCATCGCCGCATCAGACCCCTCGCGAATCAGAGATGTCTGCGAAATCAGAGATTTTCATTCCGATGGAGTCTCCTGCTCCAGTCGAGGAAGCCGAGCCTGCTGATGTAGCTGAAGAACCCGAGCCCGCCGCGCCTGTTGACGCTGAGGATCCTGCTGCGCCTGCTGAGAGTGAGGAGCCCGCTGCTGATGGCGAAGAGGCGACTCCCGCTGAGGGCGACGCTGAGCCTCCTGCTGAGGGCGAGGCTGAGCCTCCCGCTGACGGCGAGGCTGAGCCTCCCGCCGACGGCGAGGCTGAGCCTCCCGCCGAAGGCGATGAGGCGAAATCTGCCGATGGCGATGAAGTCGGTTCTGTGAAGAGCGAGGGCGCATCGGGTGTTAGCACGCCCGCCCCGAGCACTCCCGTGCGGCCGCTTTCACCCGAAGCCGCGGGTGCCACGCAGCCCGTCGCACGCTCGGCTCCCGCCGTTGCTATGATCGGTCAGAGCAAGGTTGTGATCTTTGGCGGTGAGACGGAAGGCGAGGACGGAAAAGTTAGCCTCGAGGACTTCCTCACCGTCGACCTGAGCGCCGGTAGATTGAGGTGGAACGAGATCCCGGTCGAGGGAGATATGTTCCTGCCCCGCAAGGGCGCTGCGATTTGCACCGTCGGTGATGTTGTTTATATCTTCGGTGGCATTCACAAGGACGAGGAGGAAGACAAGGAGATCGTTCTCGAGGACTTCGTGATGCTGAAGCCTGAAGGAGATGTGATGGTTGCGGAGTTGATTCCTCTCATGGGATCTGCCATCCCTGATGCCCGCGCATTTGCCATGATGGAATCTATCAGCGATTCTTCCCTGATGCTCTACGGAGGCGTGAACGAGGATCCGCTCAACGACGCGTTCATCTTCGACTGCAACAAGCGTCAGTGGAAGCTGGTGTATCGTGCGGACCCGTCCACGTGCGAGCCCACTGGCGCTCTGGCGACGATCCACGCCGGGAAGCTTTTGACCGTTTCATCCACGGGTGGCAACCGATTCGACGTCGTGGCGACACTGGATCCTGACTTGTCGGACAACTATTCCTTCGCTAGCTGCATGAAGAATGGCGTGTCCAAGCAGCTCGATCATCTGGAGAAATTCTTCAACATGACCGAGGGTGCATTCGGCATGGCCGATGACGCCGAGAAGTTGAGTGAATCTTTCGACGTGCTCATGAAGGTCATGGCGGCTTTGTTCAATGCCAGGTCGCGCAAAGAAGCAATCGAGCTCGAGCTTGATTGCATTGAGGAGACCCTCTTCATGCTCAACAAGTCCAAGATACCGACAACAGCGAACGATAAGCGCCTCGAGGAAGCCAGGGTGCAGTGGGAGACGATTGCGAATCTCACTCCCGAAGTCAAGGAGGCTGTCACGCCCGTCCAGGAGGCCCGCTCTGAGGGCATCAAGAAGCAGATCAAGGAGGGCACCGAAAAGGCGGCCGCCTACCGCAAAGAATTCCTCGAGAGTCCCATATTCAAGTACGAGACCGGTTTCAAGGGTGCATATCCATTGCTCGACGCTGCTCACAGCAAGCTGGGCGGTTTCGATGAGAGTGTGAAGGAGCTCACTCACCTAGCCAACATGTTTGAGTTCCCCGAGGCTGTCGAGGATCTGACCGCCTGTGTGGCTGAGTGCCACGAAGATCTTCGCAACGCGAAGGACGTGTGGGACTTCTCCTCTCTCGTGGAGGTGCAGTTTACCAAGTGGCGCTCGACCCTCTGGGACAGCATCAACTGCGAGGAGATGGAGGACCAGACCAAGGGGTTCCAGAAGGACTCCAAGACGCTTCCGAAGAAGATTCGCGACGCCGACTGCTACAAGGGCCTGGACGATGCCGTCAAGAACTTCCTCACCTCCGTGCCGCTGGTTGCCGACCTGCGCTCGCCGGATATGCGCGACCGTCACTGGTCGTCTCTCATGAAGGTGACCGGCAAGGAGTTCACCATCGACGAGAAGTTCAGCCTCGACAACCTCCTGGCGCTGGAGCTGCACAAATTTGCAGACGAGGTTGGCGAGATTGTCGACTGCGCCAACAAGGAGGCCAAGATGGAAGTGTCCCTCGCGAAGCTCGACCAGGTTTGGGCCAAGGTGGAGTGGGTACAGATCAAGCACAAGGATACCGACTACAACACCATCAAGCTCGGCGAGGAAGACTTCGAGGGCCTCGAGGACAACCAGGTCATGGTGCAGGGCATGATGGCCAACAAGTACATGAAGACCTTCGAGGAACCCATCACCAGCTGGAACAAGAAGCTCATGATGGTCGCGGACGTCAACAACATCATGTCGGAGATCCAGCGCACCTGGGCCTACCTCGAATCGCTCTTCATCTACTCCGACGAGGTCAAGAAGGAGCTCCCGGAGGCCGCGGCTCGATTCAAGAAGATCGACACGATGATCAAGAGCATCCTCAAGGAGGCGTGCGCTACCAAGAACGTCGTCGAATCCTCCTGCAAGGAGGGGCTCTACAAGGAGCTCGAGAACCAGCAGGGCGAGCTCGAAAAATGCGAGAAGGCTCTCGCCGACTACATGGAGTCCAAGCGACGTGCATTCCCGCGCTTCTACTTCGTGTCCACCGCTGATCTCCTCGATATCCTCTCGAACGGAAACAACCCGGTCAAGGTTATGATCCACATGAACAAATGTTTCCAGGCGATCGAGAAACTTACCTTGGACACTGAAAACCCCGGAGCGGGCAAGCGTCCTAAGGCAAAGGCTATCATCTCTTGCGTCGGCAAGGAGACGATCCCCTTCAAGAGCGACATGGGTCTCGACGGCAAGGTTGAAGATTACATGAACCTGATCATCGACAAGATGAGAAGCGAGCTCAAGCTTCACTGCTTCGACTCGATGCAGGCGTACAACAACCCGAAGCCTCGACACGAGTGGTGCTTCGACTGGTCCTCCCAGCTCGGTTTGGTGGTTAACCAGATCTACTGGTGCTCGGAGGTCGAGGAGGCTTTCGACAAGATGGCTGCGGGCGACGCGGGTGCCATGAAGAAGTACAGCGAGCAGCAGGTTCAGCAGATCACGGACCTCATCGCCACCACTCGTCGCGACCTCGACAAACCGTCTCGACAGAAAATCATGAACATGATTACGATCGATGCGCACTCTCGCGACATGGTCATCAGTATCGTCGAGAACGGCGAGAACAGCAAGAAGTGCTTCAAGTGGATGTCGCAGCTGCGCACCTACTGGGACGCGGATATTGACGATTCCGTCATCAAGATCTGCGACGCCTTTTTCCCTTACGGTTACGAGTACCTCGGTAACGGTGGTCGCCTCGTCATCACGCCGCTCACTGATCGAATTTACATCACCGCCACACAGGCGTGCTGGCTGTCCATGGGCACCGCACCCGCCGGCCCGGCTGGTACCGGCAAGACGGAGACTTCGAAGGATCTCTCCGCTCAGCTCGGAAAATCGATGTACGTGTTCAACTGCTCACCCGAGATGGACTACCGCACCATGGGCGACATCTTCAAAGGTTTGGCCGCGTCCGGCTCTTGGGGTTGCTTCGATGAGTTCAACCGACTTGTCCCCGAGGTGCTCTCGGTGTGCTCTGTCCAGTACAAGTGTGTCACGGATGCGCAGAAGCGGAAGGCTAACATGCCCGGCCGCGGTCTCGAGTTTATTGACAAGGAGGGCGTGAAGCACGAAGCGATCCAGAACTACAAGTTCATCGCCGCAGACGGCGTCGAGATGCCTCTCGAGGAAGGCTGCTCGGGCTTCATCACCATGAACCCGGGTTACATCGGTCGTGCTGAGCTCCCTGAGTCCCTCAAGGCCCTGTTCCGGCCGATCACCGTGATGGTGCCGGACCGCCAGCTCATCATGGAGAACATGCTCATGGCTGAGGGTTTCGTCGAGGCGAAGATGCTCGCGAAGAAGTTCGCTTCGCTCTACTACCTCCTGGAGGACATGCTTTCGCCGCAGACCCACTACGATTGGGGTCTCCGTGCGATCAAGTCCGTGCTGGTCGTCGCCGGTTCTCTCCTCCGTGCGGAGGAAGGCCAGGACGAGTCGGATGTGCTGTTCCGCGCCCTGCGTGATTTCAACATCCCCAAGATTCTCGCGGCGGATATGGTCATCTTCAGTGGTCTGCTGAACGATCTGTTCCTCGGCGTCGATCCCCCTCGTAAGCGCGACATGACCTTCGAGAAGGTTATCGAGGAGACCGCCGCCGAGATGGGCCTCACCGTGGAGGATGATTTCATCCTTCGCGTCGTCCAGTTGAGCGAGCTCATGGCGATTCGCCACTGCATCTTCTTGATGGGCGTGACGGGAGGCGGGCGCACCGAGGCGTACCGCGTCCTCGCCAAGGCCATGCAAAAGGGCGTCAACCAGCCTGAAAAAGATATCATCAACGACTATCTCCGCCCGAACAACAAGAAGAAGGTTGTGATCCGCGACATCAACCCCAAGTCCATCTCTACCCAGGAGTTCTACGGTTATGTGAACCTCTCCACCCGCGAGTGGAAGGATGGCATGATGTCGTACTACATGCGCGAGCTTGCCACCATCCCCGACGAGGACCCCAAGTGGATCATCCTCGACGGTGATCTCGACGCGAACTGGATCGAATCCATGAACTCCACCATGGACGATAACCGCCTGCTCACGCTGCCCTCCAACGAGCGAATCCGTCTCTTGCCACACATGAAGCTCATCTTCGAGATTCGCAACTTGAAGTTTGCAACGCCGGCGACAGCTACTCGCGCGGGTATCCTCTACATTTCCGAGAAGCTGCAGTGGAAGAACATGATCACATCATGGACGAAACGCGTGGTCCCTGATTACGCCGTGAAGGCGAAGTTCAAGGACCCCACCCAGCCTGTGCAATGGCTCACAGAGCTCGTGGACAAGTACCTGCCCGACACCATCTTCGAGATGAAGAAATCCTTCCAGCATATCACGCCGCTGGAGACGATGAACTTCTGCACCACGTTGGTCAATATTCTCGAAGGAATGCTCAAGCCGGAGAACCTTAACGCCAAGGCTGACCAGGAGGCTTTCGAGACCTACTTCGTGCTCGCCTGTGTGTGGGCGTTTGGTGGAGGACTTGCGCCCAAGGACGGTATCGATTACCGCAGGAACTTTGACAAATGGTGGAAGAAGAAATGGACCACGATCAAGTTCCCCCAAAAGGGCACGGTGTTCGACTACTACATCAACGCCAAAACGGGAGCATTCGCCCCGTGGGCTGACCTGGTGACGGACGTGGCGTACGACTCAAAGCTCACCCCGATGACATCTGTCTTTGTGCCCACTGCCGAGACGTCCTCGTTCACGTATTTCCTTGACATGATGTTAGAGCTACGTGCGCCCATCATGTTCGTTGGCCCCGCCGGTACTGGCAAGACCCAGTTGGTGAAGGGTAAGCTCGCATCGCTGCCAGAGGGGAACATGAGCCTGAACATCAACTTCAACTACTTCACCGATGTCATCTCTTTCCAGAAGATCCTGGAGTCCCAGCTGGAGAAGAAAGCTGGCGTCAACTACGGGCCCCCCGGAAACAACAAGCTCATTTACTTTGTTGACGACCTCAACATGCCCAAGCTGGACGCTTACGACACCGCGATGCCCATCTCTCACATTCGCCAACACCTCGGCTGGGGACACTGGTTCGATCGCGCGAAGCTCTCTCCCAAGGTGATTCATAACACGCAGTACGTCGCGTGCATGAATCCCACCGCCGGTGCTTTCGTCATCAACCCGCGCCTGCAGCGCCTGTTCATGACCCTGGCGGTGGACATGCCGGCCCAGGATTCGCTCATGAAGATCTACGGCACCTTCCTCAACGGGCACCTGAAGCATTTCAGCGCTGATTGCCAGGAGCTTGGCATGAAGCTGATCCAGGCTTCTCTGGCGAACCACGAGAAGGTTGTGCAGAGCTTCCGCAAGACTGCCATCAACTTCCACTACGAGTTCACTGTCCGCCACCTCACGAACGTGTTCCAGGGTCTCCTCTTCTCGACCCCTGATAACTTCAATAACGTTGCGAAGCTGTCCAAGCTGTGGCTTCACGAGTCTGAGCGTGTATACGCCGATCGTCTGGTCAGCCAAAAGGATCTGGAGACTTACAACAGGAACGTTGTGCAAATCGCCAACAAATTCTTCAAGATCCCCGGCATCGATGACTTCTATGCTCGCGAAAAGGCCAAGCCTCTCATTTTCTGCCACTTTGCCGGTGGTATCGAGGAGAAGATCTACAACGACATCGCCGAGTACTCCAAGCTGCAGAAGATCCTGGAGGACACGCTCGCAGAGTACAACGAAACCAACGCCGTGATGGATTTAGTGTTGTTCGAGGACGCTATGAAGCACATCTGCCGCATCAGCCGCATCATCTCCAACCCCGGTGGCCACGCGCTTCTCGTCGGTGTTGGAGGTTCGGGTAAGCAGTCGCTCTCGAAGCTCGCTGCTCACCTGTGCGGCATGACGACGTACATGATTGTGATTTCTGGATCCTACAACGTCAGCTCCCTCAAGGAAGATCTTCAGAAGATGTACAAGCGCGCCGGTCTCAAGGGTGAGGGCATCCTCTTCCTCTTCACAGACTCGCAGATCACAGATGAGAAGTTCTTGGTCCTCATCAACGACTTGCTGTCGTCGGGTGAGATTCCTGACCTCTTCCCCTTGGAGGACAAGGATGAGATCATCAACTCGATGCGCGGCGAGGTGAAGGCGGCGGGGCTGAACGCGGACAACCGCGACACCTGCTGGGACTTTTTCATCCAGAAGACTCGCGAGAACCTGCACATGGTGTTCACCTGCTCGCCCGTCGGCGAACAGTTCCGCACCCGCGCGCAGCGCTTCTTGGCTATGGTCAACTCCACTGTCATCGACTGGTTCCAGCCTTGGCCGGAGCAGGCGCTGCTCGGTGTGTCCAAACGCTTCCTCGGCGAGCTCGATCTGGGCACCGAAGAGGTTGCCAAGGCAGTCATGGAGTTTATGCCATTCAGCTTCAACCTCGTGGGCAAGGTGAGCGAGAAGTTCAAGGATTCTGAGCGCAGGTACAACTACACCACGCCCAAGACATTCCTTGAGCTGATCAAGCTGTACAAGAACCTTCTCGCTTCCAAGCGCGAGGTGACCGAGGGACAGATCGACAGGCTCGAGAACGGTCTCGAAAAGCTGGTGAAGACCCAGAAGGATGTCGACATCCTCGTTGAACAGGCCAAGGTTAAGGCAATCGAGGTTGCGGAGAAGGTTGCGTCCTCCGAGACGTTCGCCGCCCAGGTTCAGATTGAAAAGGAGAAGGCGAACGTCGAGAACGAGGCGGCTCAGGTTGAGGCCGAAAAGTGTGGGGTTATCCAAGAGCAGGTGTTGGCCAAGCAGGTATCCGTGCAGGGTGATCTCGATGCAGCTGAGCCGCTCGTCGATGCCGCGCTTGCGGCGCTGGATACCCTCAACAAGAAGGATCTCGGGGAGGCGAAGTCTCTCAAGAAGCCTCCCGCTGGTGTCGACGACATCACAGCCGTCATCGTTATTCTTCTCCAGAACAACCCGAGGGATAAGTCATGGAACGCGGCCACCAAGATGATGAACAACGTCGAGCGATTCATGGAGACCCTCAAGGGTTTCAAGGCTCAGATTGACGATGGCAAGGTTCCCAAGAAAAACGTGGACGCGTGCCGCCCTTACCTCGAGCTGCCGCACTTTAACAGGGACACGATTTACAACAAATCTCGTGCCGCCGCCGGTTTGTGCGAGTTCGCCATCAACATCGTCAAATATTATGACGTGATCTCGATGATCGAGCCCAAGCGTAAGGAGCTCGCCGATGCAAACGATCAGCTCAACGAAGCGAACGCAACTCTTCAGGCTGTGCAGGACAAGGTGGCAGGACTCAACGCCCTCGTTGCCGACCTCGAGCGCCAGTTCAACGAGGCCGAGTCGGACAAGAACGCCGCCATCAACGAGAAGGAAAGGCTCGAGGTTAAGCTCGGCCTGGCCACACGTCTCGTGAACGCGCTCGCTGCGTCCGGAGAGCAGTGGAAGAACGACGTCGCCCAGCTCAAGATTGACAACGATCTGCTCGTGGGCGACTGCCTGTACGCGGCGTCATTCGTCACGTACAACGGACCGTTCACCGCGAAATTCCGCACCGAGCTGAACACCGCGTTCGAGAAGAGACTGATGGAGCACAACATCCCCATGACTGAGGGAATCGATGTCCTCAGGGTTCTTGTCGACCCCGCGACGATCGCCGGCTGGGTCAGTGAGGGTCTCCCCTCTGACCGCACCTCTGTCGAGAACGGCACCATCACGTGCAACTCCGAACGCTGGCCACTCATGTGCGACCCGCAGCTACAGGGTATCGCTTGGATCAAGGAGCGTGAGTCCAAGAACAACCTTCAGGTTGTCCGTATGGGCGCGGCAAAGACTGCCGACATCATGGAGAAGGCGATCGAGGCTGGCCATTCCGTCCTCATCGAGAACATGGGTGAGAGCATCGACGCGGTGCTCATGCCGACGGTGACCCGATCCACGTACAAGAAGGGCCGTGCCCTTTTCGTGAAGATGGGTGATAAGGATGTGGAGTACAACCCCAACTTCAAGTTGTTCCTTCACACCAAGATGTCCAACCCTCACTACCCTCCCGAGATTCAGGCGGAGACCACTCTCATCAACTTCACGGTGACCCAGGATGGTCTCGAGGATCAGCTCCTTGCGCTGGTGGTGAACAAGGAGCGCCCGGACCTGGAAGAGACCAAGACGGCCCTCATCATCCAGAACAACGAGTTCACCATCAAGCTCAAGGAGTTGGAGGACACGCTCTTGTTCAAGCTGGCGAACGCTGAGGGCGATCTCACGGAGGATGTCGAGCTCATCGAGTCCCTGGAGGAGGCGAAGCGTGTTGCCGATGAGATTGTTCTCAAGGTGGAAGAGTCCAAGGAGACGGAGGAGAAGATCAACATCTCACGTGAGAAGTACCGCGTGGCCGCGACTCGCGGAGCGTTGCTCTTCTTCATGCTGAACTCCCTCAACAAGGTTCACGCCTTCTACGCCTTCTCCTTGAACGCCTTCGTGACGGTGTTCTCCCGTGGTATTGATCTCGCCCCCGGCGGGAAGAAGCGTGCGGCCAAATTATCGTTCCGCACCGTCGCCAAGCGAGTCATGGGCAAGTTCGACTGGAACATGGACTTGCTCAAGACGCTCATCCCGTCGGTCAAGGGTGGAGACCCCAGGAAGTCTGAAACATCTGAGGAGCCGTCGGATGAGGCGATGGCCAAGCGCCTCAACGCGCTCCTCGAGACGACCACGTACACCGTGTACAACTATACCCGCCGTGGTCTCTTCGACAAGGACAAGCTCATCGTGTCCACGCTGCTGACGTTCTCCATCATGGTCAAGGATGCACTCCTCGAGGGCGACGAGTATCAGGCTCTCCTCAAGGGCCTGAAGTCCATGAGGGGCACGCCCTGCCCGGATGACCTGGCAGTCTGGATGACTGACGCGCAGTGGGCAGGACTCTGCGGCGCGGAGGAGAAGCTCGCTGCTTTCAAGGGTATCGCTCGTGACATGGAGAAGCGAAACGAGGAGTGGGCAGAGTGGGGCATGCACGAGCTCGCCGAGACCGAGCCGCTCCCCGGCGAGTGGAACAAGAAGCTCACCGAGTTCCAGAAACTGCTGCTCATCCGAGCCGTTCGCCCCGACCGCATCACCTCCGCCCTCTCCCTCTTCGTCGAGAAGACCATGGGCTCGGACTACGTCAACCAGGAGGCGTTCGACGCGCGTAAGATGTACGAGGAGTCTGGACCGTCCACGCCAATTTTCTTTGTCCTGTTCCCCGGCTACTCCCCGTCCAAGGACATCGAGAAGCTGGCGAACGAGATGGGCAAGTCGTCGGACAACGGAAAGCTCACCATCATCTCAATGGGACAGGGTCAGGAGCCCATCGCCGAGGCTGTGCTGGACAAGTACACCCAAGAGGGTGGTTGGGTCTTCTTGGACAACGTCCACCTCATGCAAGGTTGGATCCCACATCTCGAGCGCAAGTTGGAGATTGCCGCAGAGTCTGCGCACAGGGATTTCCGCTGCTTCTTCAGCGCGGAGCCCATCAACGGCGCGCCCTTCGCCAAGATTGTGCCCGAGTCCATCCTGCAGACGTGCATCAAGATTTCCAACGAGCCTCCCTCGGACCTGAAGTCCAACATGCGCCGCGCCCTCGCGCCGTTCAGCCAGGACGTGCTCGACCGCTCCACCACCGACGAGAAGAAGACGGTTCACACCGCCGTCCTCTTTGCGCTGTGTTTCTACCACTCGCTGCTGCTCGGCCGCAAGAAGTTCGGTGTCGGTATCGGCATCGGCCTCGGGTCTGGTCTCGGTTACTGCCGCGGCTACTCCTTCAACATGGGCGACCTCGTCAACTGCACGGAGGTACTGTTCAACTACCTCGAGGGCAACGACAACGTCCCCTGGGAGGATCTCCGGTACATGTTCGGCGAGGTGTTCTACGGCGGACACATCACCGATGCCATGGACAGGCGACTCTGCATCTCCTACCTCGATGTGCTCGTCACCCCGGATCTTCTCCCGGGTGCCGACGGCGAGGCGCCGACCAAGCAGCTGGCTCCCGGCCTCATCGCCCCGAACCCCACCAGCTACGACGAGCTCAAGAACGTGGTGGAGACCAAGCTGCCGCAGGAGACCCCGTCCATCTACGGTCTGCACTTCAACGCGCAGCTCTCGCTCCTCACCGCCGAGGGAGAGATTCTGTTCAAAACCATCGACGACGTGCAGGGCGGCGGCGGCGGTGACGGCGGCGGCGCCGTGGACATGGATTCCATCGTTCGCAGCGGAGTCAACAACATGTACGACTTCTGCCCTGAGCCGTTCAACCTCATCGACATCGAGAGCCGCATCGAGGATAAGAACCCCTACGTCGTGTGCGCGCTTCAGGAGGCGGGTCGCATGACTGACCTGCTCAACTTCATCAAGCGCTCGCTGGAGGAGCTGACCCTCGGTCTCGACGGCGCCCTGAACATGTCTCCCGCGATGGAGGAGGTTCAGAACGGCATCTTCCGCAACAGCGTGCCGCCGAGCTGGATGAAGCAGATGTCCACCCGCGTTCAGGAGGTTTACACCCTGTCTCGCTGGTTCAAGGACGTGCAGGAGCGCCACGCGCAGCTGGACAAGTGGACCGCGAGATCGATTGAGCGCCCCAAGTCGGTTTGGTTGCCCGGTCTCTTCAACGCCAAGGCGTTCATCACCGCCGTCCAGCAGGTGTACGCCCGCGCGAACCAGCTGCCCCTCGACGTCATGAAGTTCCACACCGAAGTGACCAGGCTGCAACCGAGCGACATCGAGGAGTACTCCGAGGAGGGCACGTACATCCACGGCTTGACCATGGAGGGCGCTCGCTGGGACCAGGACCAAGGAATGGTGATGGACTCCAAGCCAAAGGAGCTCCGTTGCCTGCTCCCGGTGATCAAGGTCATCCCAGTCACCGCGGACAAGTACGACACGGACGGTTACTACATGTGCCCCGTGTACATGAACATGCAGCGCGCCAACGTGTACTCTGCGCAGGTGTCCACGTTTACGCTGAAGCATCCCGAGGATCAGCCCCCGGTGAAGTGGACGCTCGCGTCCGTGGCGCTGCTCATGCAGGACGAGCTCGCGTAAGCGAGGCACCCTGCCTGTTACATACCAAACTAACCAAAAGACGTAAAGCCTTACACACAGGTTGTCGAACAAGACCCCGCCGGTGTCCTCGGCGGGGTCCTACTATAGCTAGCTCTAGAAAGACTTTGATTCCACTCCAAAAAGTTGCCTCATCACGCCTGCTCTCGCTGAACCTGTTCTGGCAAAATCCGTTTCTTGTCAAGCTTGCTCCGATTTTGGGATTGAGCGAGGAAAGTAAACCGTCGTTTACGGTTCCCGCGTCATCGTATTTTCACCAATCACTTTATTCCTGCCATCTTCCAGCTGGCATCTTCGCTGGATCTCCTGCCCCAGATTGGCTCCGGGATAGAGTGCACCGGAAGCACCGATCGGATTGTGGTGGTGGATATAGCGGGTTCCGGACCACCGGTGTGCTCACTTCACGTCGTCGCGTCGTTACATTTACACGCACACTAAACACAAAGATGGCCTCCATGACCATGTCCGCCGCGTGCGCGCAGCCCCTTGCGGCCCGCAAGTTCCAGGGTTCCCGCGTCTCCGGGAAGTCCGTCGTTCGCGCTGCCAAGCGCAACGTTACCGTCAAGGCGGAGCGTGAGGGCCCCGTCCTCATCGGTCTCGCCGCTGACTCCGGCTGCGGCAAGTCCACTTTCATGCGCCGCATGACCTCCCTCTTCGGCGGCAAGGCCTCCCCCCCCGAGGGCGGCAACCCCGACTCCAACACCCTCATCTCCGACACCACCACCGTGCTGTGCCTCGATGACTACCACCTGAACGACCGCAATGGTCGCAAGGAGTCCGGCCTCACTGCCCTCAACCTCAAGGAGCAGAACTTCGGTGAGTTTATTTCCCCGCATTCCCAACATATCATAGCATCACAAACCGCCCCGAGATGCGCGCCGGGATCGTCGCGTACCGCACGGGGTGACGCCTACGGCACCGGGGTGGGCCTCATTTTTTCGCGATGCGAGCAATTCCCTAGGGCTTATCCACTTGGCCAGACTGGTCGGGCTCCACGCCCGCGCCGAGCCGGTGGCCCGCCGTGGGAACGGGCACGTCGCCGCCGTTGAGTCCGGTCGTATGGACCGCCCTCGGCGCTGACGTACCGTCGGACGACAGTCCGTGCCGCCTCGTGGCGATGCCGAGGCTCACCCCGCGCGCCCTTGCACACGACCGGCCAGCCCCTTTGGATATTCTCGATCGCGCCAAAAAATGGCTTGTCAATCATTATCCACGACTGACCCGGCTTCCCTCCTCGTCCCTCTTTCCAGACCTCATGTACGAGCAGACCAAGGCTCTCATGGCCGGCGATGCCGTCGAGAAGCCCATCTACAACCACGTCACTGGCGTGATGGACCCCGCCGAGAAGATCGAGTCCCCCGACATCCTTATCCTCGAGGGTCTCCACCCCTTCGCCGACGAGCGCGTCCGCGAAATGTTCGACTTCAAGATCTACCTCGACATCTCCGACGACGTCAAGTTCGCCTGGAAGATCCAGCGTGACATGGCCGAGCGTGGTCACTCCCTCGAGTCCATCAAGGCTTCCATCGAGGCGCGCAAGCCCGACTTTGACGAGTTTGTCGACCCCCAGAAGCAGTACGCCGACGTCGTGATCCAGGTGCTCCCCACCCAGCTCATCCCCGACGACAACGAGGGCAAGATCCTCCGCGTGCGCATGATCATGAAGGAGGGTGTCGAGAACTTTGACGCCCCCTACCTGTTCGACGAGGGCTCCACCATCTCTTGGATCCCCTGCGGCCGCAAGCTCACCTGCTCCTACCCCGGCATCAAGTTCTTCTACGGCCCCGACACCTTCTTCGGCGAGGAGGTCTCCGTCCTCGAGATGGACGGCCAGTTCGACAAGCTCGAGGAGCTCATCTACGTCGAGTCCCACCTCTCCAGCACCTCCACCAAGTTCTACGGTGAGATCACCCAGCAGATGCTCAAGTACCAGAACGGCCCCGGCTCCAACAACGGTACCGGCCTCTTCCAGACCCTCTGCGGCCTCAAGGTGCGCGAGCTCTACGAGCGCATCTCCGAGAAGGAGGTCGTCACCGCCGCTTAAATCTGATGCACTGGGTGCTGGAGTTGGTTTAGTGGGTGTCTCGTGGCGAGATCGCCGTTTGGATCTAAGGTTGGTAAGCTGCTGGCGCAAACTGACTGGAGTTCTCGATTTGGTTTTAGGAGAACGGGCGGCGTTCTGCCACGAGGGGGTGGCAGCTGCAAGTTGGGCAGCTGCTACATTGAACGGTGTATAGAGAAATAGCGTACGCTTGTGTATCGTATCCAACAAATTCTTTCCTGTCGTCTCGTGCTCCAGTCGTAAGGATCCAGAGAGTGGATTGCCAATTCGTCCCGTCGATTCACACCCAATCCTCAGCCTGTAACCCCGCAGCCGCCGCGCTCGGATTCGAACCTCCCGCACCTCTCCCCGCGGCGCCCAGGAGCGAGTTCACCAACACGCGAGCTCCGCCCCGACCCCCGCCCACCGCTTCACCCGGCGTGTGCGAGCGGCCGCGGGGTGGAGCGTCGTCGGCGTACCCGACCATCTGTTGCGACTCCATCATCTGCGACCCGATCACGCCGCCGATGCCCCCGGCCATGCCACCCGGCGTCGTATCCTCCGGAACCCGTCGACGCTTTCCGCGACCGGCGCCCCCGGGCGACGCCATGCCGTCCCGCACCGCCGCGACAGCCGCCTCCGTCTGCACCGGGTCGGGAACACGGAACCCGTCGAACCCGTCGTCAAACTGCGTCTCGCCCCCGTCAAACATACCCGCGGCGACCGTGTCGATGAGGTTGGCGACCATCTGGCTCCCATCCGCCGCCGGCTGCGCGGCCCTGCCTCCAGCAGTCGGCCGCTGAGGCGCGGACGCGGGAGGCTCGTGCTCCAAGTCGACGCCGAGAGCAACCGGGCTCCGGTCCGAACCGAGGGGCCGCTTCACGCCCGTCGCCGGAGCCGGAGCGGCGGCGGTGGGCGCGGCGACAGACTCCCCGCGCCTCTGTTTGGACCTCACGCCCGCCTTGGGCTGCGCCGGCGTCTTGGACATGGGCCGCGTGGACTTCCTCGACGGGGGCGGCGGCTGGGTTGAACCCTTGGCTGCGCGTTGGACCTCGCTCCCGACCAGGTTGAGAGCCCCGCGCTGCGACCCGCCGCACACGCCGCCGCCGCCGATGTCGATGCCCGCGGAGCGACGGCGATCGGACCCGGCGGTGGCCGGCGGTGCAGCCTCTTGCGTGTTACCGCCGTCCGCCGTGAACGCGCCCGCTTTCCCGTCGTCCCCGTTTCCATCGTCGTCTTCTGACGGAGGAGGCGGGGGATGGAAGGCGCGCTCGTCAACCTTGCGTCCCGCCTCGATGCACGCGTGCAGCCACTCCACGGTCACCGCGTGGAGTCCCCATCCGACCGCCGCCTCGTACTTCTTACCTTCGGCGTAGGGTACCACGAGGTGGGTGTTCTTGTTCCTGCCCAGCCTCTCCGTGTACTTGGCGCCCAGCAGGTGGCACAGCATGTTGACGGATGACTTGACGTCCTCGTCGTAGAGGGAGGTGCTGATCCTGAGTCCGTGCATGGAGTCGAACGGCGCGTCGCAGGGCAGAGGTCGGCAGGCGGGGTTACCGCCGCGGTTGCTGTCGAGTGGGACGACGTACCCGAGCTCGCACGAAATCTCCAGCCAGTGGCAGGTGACGTGCCGTTTCCTCTCGGATTCGGGAGCGGAGTTCAGGATGGCTCGTTCCTCCCGAGTGGGAGCAGCCGGACAGACGATGTACGCCGACGACGCCGTCTTCTTCTTCGTCGCGGTTCCCGAACCACGAGACACGAGGTCGCTCGCCGCTTCCTCCTCTTCCTTGCTCAGCAGCGGGCTCAACACGATGCGCATGCCCCTGAACACGGTGGAGTAGTCCTCCCCGTCACCCGCGCCAGCCCCGAACTCGTTGGTCTCCAGGATGGCAACCGCAGTAGCGGGAAGCTCCGTCCCGGTTCCCGGGTCGAACGAGCACCCCGGGTCAGCCGCGGGAGACAGAGGCTGGTGTAAATGAGGCGGCATGTTCTGATCCGCGGGGGCAGCCTTGCTCGCCGCCGCAGCCTCCTCCGCCGCCGCCTTTGCAGCCTCCGCGGCGAGCGCCTGACGAGTCAGCGGGTTCGGCGACGCCGGCCCGTTCTGCTTCCGCCGCCGCCTGTCCGCCGTCTCGGACGCCTTCGACGCGATCGGCTTCCCCTTCCCCTTGTCGTGCGTCGACGCGGCCTCCTGGCTGAGAACCAACCCGTCCACCCTGTTCAACTTTGAAGTTTTGTTCGGCTCCCGGCGCGCGGCGAACAGAGCCGCCGGCGTCGCGTGGTCACCGATCGGCGCGGGCGCACCCTGCACCTTGCACGCGTCCAGCCATGTGCTGAACACCACCTTGTCCCTGTCGACGCGTAGGTCCCGCAGGCTCCCCGCCACCGAGTTGACGCTGACCACCACGTGCGTCGCCTTGCTCGCGTTGGAGGTGGTCATGGCGGAGCCGTGTCGCACGGCTTGCGTGGCCCGCGCCCACTCGGTCGATTCTTTCGGGTTGCCCAGCTCGTGCAGGTACACCGTGCACCCCATCAGATAGCACGAGTCCCACGCCACCGCCGCGTCCGCAGCCTCGTCCGCGTCGTTGTTCGCCCTCGCCGCGGCAGCCGCCGCCTCCGGGGTCCCCTCCACCGGGAACCGCACCTCGTTCGCCTTGACGCGCTCACCCGCGCTCTCCCGCACCCACTCCCTGCTCACGATCTTGATGAACTCCCACTTTTTCGCGTGCGTGTACTTTCCGCTCGTCGTGCCGGACGCCACCAGATGCGTGCACTTTCCCTTGACCAGGTCGGACATGTACACCCCCCCGTTCTTGGTCACCATCGCCTCGAGCTCGGCGCGCTCATCTTGCGTGTATCCCGTGACACATACGCACAGCCCGAGGAAAGCCTTGGGTACGTGGCCGACTTCCTCCACCGGCAGGAGCTCGCCAGCCTCGGCGCTGTCGCGGAGCCATGCGGAGGTGACCACGGGCTTGAACAGCTTCACCGCGAGGTCGTACTTGGGCGAGTTGGTGTTCTTCGTGACGCAGTAGTCGAACGGACTCGCCGCGGTGAAGTCCTGATCTCCGAAGGTGGCGCCGAGCTTCTCGATCAGCGCTTTGATCTCGCGCTGCGATGGAGAAGAAGGGATGGAAGATGGGGTCAGATGTGCGTCGAGGGGGCGGAACCACGGGAAACACGGGATGGATCGGCCGGAGCGCGGGCCGAACGTCGTCTCTTCGCCCGGCAAGTTGGGCACCCCTCTCGAGGTGCCACGGATGCCGAGGAGTGGGCCCTTCGCAGGGCGGATCGCTCACCTTTTCGTTCGGATCGAACCCCGTCGTGATGATTATCGCGCTCATGAATCCACGCGTGTCGCCTCTGCGCACACGGTGGCCCTCCGTCTGGGCGCCTCCGAGTCGGGGCGCCTCCGAGTCTGATGCGAGTTCAAAAAATCGATCGATTCAGTTTCGACACAGCTGTGCGGAAAACCTGAATTGATTCAGAGGGAGTGAGGCGAGAGACGCAGAGGGTGAGGGAGCGGGCATCGATAAAATGTCCGTCGCTCTCTTCGATTGCACATCCGCGTACGACACCACGACCGCGGAGTACTCCGCGGTCGTCAGAGAGGAGCGACTGGCTGCGACGAGAGTGTGCTACGCCAATGTTTTTTTCGGCAAGAGCGAGGGGGGCGCCGGATACCTTGCTTGTGGATCCAGCAGCGGTGCTCTCTCCGTGTTCAACTTGGATGACGTTCTTCGTGCGCAGAGGGGTAGCGGCGGGGACGCATCTAGCTCGGACGCGTCGCCCCGTCCCTCGCTCGTGGTCCCGGACGCTCATCGCGGCGCGTTGTACTCCATCATTGCGTACACCCTGCAGGGATCGGAGATGCTCTGCACCGCGGGCGAGGACGGGCGGAGCGTGCTGTGGCGAGCCGCGGACCTCATCGCGGCCGCGAACGCGAGCGGATCGGATAGGACCGTGAAACCCGCGGGCGAGTTCAGGAACCCCCAGGAGAGTAAGGCGAGGGGCGCGCTCGGACCGGTGCCCGAGACGACGGCGCTCGCGGTGGACCCCACGCGGGGGATTCTCCTGGCCGCGGGAGGAGATGGGGTGTGTTACGGGTGGGACCTCGGCGAAGGTCGCGAGACACCCGCGCTACATCTGCGGGGGCACAATGACCTGCTGCACTGCGTGGCGGCGCGTGTCGGCGCGAACCAAGCGGTGACCGGGTCCGAGGATGGCACGGCTAGGATCCACGACCTCAGGTCCGAGACGTGCTCCCACGTCATCGACGTGTGGCGCGCCAAGGAGGGTAAGAGCGGCGGACACGGGAGCGGCGCGTGGGTCGGGTGCGTCGCCCTGGACAAGGCTGAGAACTGGGCGGCGATGGGATGCGGCGGAGGGTGCATCACCATGTGGTCGTTCGCCGCGGGGGCGTGCGCTTCGAGGGTGCCGACAGCCGCGCCGCCGCAGGCGCTGAGGCTGACGGGCCAGCACGTGATGGCGGCCGGGGCGGAACCCGCGGTGTACCGATGGAACCTCGCGGGTGAACAGATATCGAGGCAGCCGTGCACGCCGAAGAGCGTCTTCGCGCTGGACGTCCAGCCCCGGGGGGGGTTAACCGCCGTCGGGGGCGCGGGGGCCAGCGTCGATCTCTTCTCAGAGTTGGGCACCAGGGTCACCACCCTCAGGTGCCTTTGAGCTTGGGTGATTGATGACATCTTCGTAATTGATGACATCTTCGTAATTGATGACATCTTCGTAATTGATGACATCTTCGTAATTGATGACATCTTCGTAATTGATGACATCTTCGTAATACATACACTACCGTAACTCCCTCACGCGGGTGTGGCCACCCCACACACCGGGGCGGCATCATACGCGCCGTACACACCCGCGAATTTGTCATCCGGGTTGTACAGAGCGTCGCAATCGTACCCCTTCAGGTGGAGCACGTAGCCAATCAGCCTCAGCGCGTGTGCCGCATCGAACTGCACATCCTTGACCGTCCCCGTGCGCCCGTAGTCATCCGTGAACGTCCCGTCAGCCCCGCACTGGGTGCACCGACCGGCGAGGCCGCTCTTCCGCGAGGGATCATCCGGCGCGCGCTCGTCAAACACGAGCGTCGAGCGGTAGGTGACGTTCGCCGCCGCCACGTCCTCGGCGTCCACCAGCGACCCCGCCGCGGCTAGGAACGCGTCCACGTGCGCGGCGGCGACGGCGTGTGCACCCGCCGCGACACCCCCGCCCACGCCATTCGTCTTTCCCGCCGTCGGTCCGCCGTTCAAGCCAGTCTTGACCCCGGAGAACGCCGTGCACAGCTCAGCCGCGAGCGTGGCCGCGGTGGTCGACGTCCCCGCGGGTCCCATCTTCGGGCCGCACGCGCTGACCCCAGCCTTGAGCGTGGTCCGCCCCGTGGCGCACGTGCACGATGCCCTGGGGGTACCCCCGTCGTCGACAGTCGCCGCGGCGCCGTTCTCGCAGCTCACGCAGTGCCCAGAGTACCTGTAGGAGAGCACCTCGTTTGCAGCGCACGCGGCGCACGCGGGCTGGTTGGTCGCGTCGCAGCCTTCGCCGCTGGTCGCCTCCAAGTTCGAGGCGGGAAGGTCGTAGAGGGTCGCGCTCACCGTGGACCGTATGCCGCACACCGCGCCAGCCTTGTCGCCCCGCACCGTGTACGTCACCCTGTTCGACGGCTCCATGCCTCCGGCTCCGTCGGCTTCCGTGGAGGCCGCCGCGGCGTAAGTGATTGGCGCCATCCACCACCCGAGCGCCGTCGCGCCCGTGGACTCCGCCGGGTTTGGGGTCGTGAACTTGAGCTCGTACCGCGTATCCTTGGCCCAGCTGCCGGACAGTAGGGCGCAGTTGCCCGTCGGTCGGTTGAGCTCCGCGAGGGCAGCCATGGCCGTCTGCCGCTCGGTATCGGTTTTCGACGCATCGGAGAGCGTGGTGATGTGAGCGTCGGTGGCGGTGAGGCGCGCCGCCTCGGTCGTGGACCACACCGGGTCCTGGAACACGCCGGACATGCTGGTGCCGGTGGAATCGAAGGCGAGGTCGTCGTATCGTCGCCTTAAGTACGTGGAGGCGTAGTAAGGGTCGGTGCCGAGGACGTCCGCGGCGACGCCCGTCTCCACCGCGCGGTGATTCCAGGTGGTCGCGCCACCAAAGGCGCGCAGGTCGGTGGCCGCATCGCTGCTGACCGTCTGGGCGGTGCCGGACACGAACTGCGAGCCACCCTCCTCGAGCGCTTGCACCGTGAACGATGAACGGTCGAACATGTGGCCCGTCGCGGTGGCGCACAGGAGCATGCCGTTCGGGGCGACGCCGTGGGGCGTGGAGAACTCCAAGGTGACCTGATTGCTGGCGGACCACGCCAGGTTGCTGTAGAACATGACGCTGCACACTGCGCCGGAGAGCGACATGGTGCTGGTGAGCGCGCCCTCGTCGGATATACGATGGGTGCCTCTCCCGTGGCTCTGTGCTCTGCGGCTTCCGGCCCGGCGCTGACGTTTAAACAGATTTATCAACGGTCAGACTACGATCGTCAACATTAATTGTGCTTGCATTTATTTATTGTAATTTCTTCCAACCGAAAAGGCATGGTCAATGGAAACGGGAAAAAAACATCCTCTGACCGTGCCCCACATGATATGATACAATCGTGCAACACGCTGAAGATGTCGTTTCGGGGTTTGCTTTTCCGATCGGAGATAGCGGAGCATTGGCCACACCGAGTGACGCCTCGACACACCGAGATGGCCGCTCAGATTGCATACGCCTCAGCGCGCGCGCCTCTCCGCGTCCGTGCGTCCGCCTCGGAGCAGAACGGCCGCCTCATCAGGCCCAACGCCGTCACGCGCCCCGCCCTTCGCGCCGGCGCCCGAGTCGGCGGATTCTCCGGGAACATCATGGCCGCCGCGGCTGAGCCCGAGCAGATCGAGAAGTTCCTGGACGGCCTGAAGTACGACGACAAGGATTTGGTCGTCGCCATCGCCCAGGATGTGGACACCGGCGCGATTCTCATGCAGGGTTTCGCCGATCGCACCGCCGTGCGCACCACAATCACCAAGCGCAAGGCGACCTTCTTCTCTCGCAGCAGGCAGGCGCAGTGGACCAAGGGCGAGACCTCCGGCAACTTCATCTCCGTGAAGTCCATCCACCTCGACTGCGATAAGGACTCGCTCATCTACCTCGGCGTCCCCGACGGTCCCACCTGCCACACCGGCGCGCACACGTGCTACTACAGCCAGGTGGACGGCACCGACGGAGCCGCCGCGGTGGACGGCGGCGGTCGTCACGGCCAGGAAGAGGCGCTCACCACCCTGTACGAGCTCGAGGAGACCATCGAGAAGCGCAGGACGGATGTCGTGAAGGAGGGTGACAAGCCGTCGTGGACCCGCAAGCTGCTCGATAACCCAACGCTGCTGTGCGAGAAGGTTCGGGAGGAGGCGGGTGAGCTCTGCGAGTCGCTCGAGAACGACGAAGGCAAGGATCGCGCGGCGAGCGAGATGGCCGACGTGCTCTACCACTCCATGGTCCTGCTCAACCTGCAGGGCGTGGGCATGGAGGACGTGCTGGCCAAGCTTCGGGGCAGGTTCGGTACCAGCGGGGTCGAGGAGAAGGCCAACAGGCCGCCCAAGTCGAAGCAGCAGCACAGGACCGGGTAGGAGAGAAGCACCCCGGGGCGAAACTATGATATCCATCACCTTCGATAATAATACACCTCTCATCACTACGCTACATCGCACACGTCTCCACCGTCGGGAAGTCCCGTCAGTCGTAGTCGGGTATCTCCGGGTTCTTGAGCTTGAGGTGTTTCGACTCGTACGACGCGTACAGGTAGTACTGATACACCAGCGTGGGAATGGACGGCATGAACGCCTGCGGCTCCACCCCGAGCAGCTCCTTCATGAACGGCGCGTTCTCCTGAATGGTGCTTCCCATCACGTGCCCGCCGGGCTTCAGCAGCCACCTGGCCGTCTCCGTGTACTTCTCCCAAACCTCGCGGGTGATGAACGGCGGGTCGATGATCACCATGTCGAACGTGCCCTTGAGCTCGTCGGCACCCTCGAAACCGATCGGCTTGTTGAAGTCGTAGCACACGTACCCGGGCTCCTTCTGCCACTGCGTGTCCAGGTCGAAGCACCACGACCTGGCGCGGACCTCCTTGCTGAGGGAGAAGTAGACGCTCGGGGTGGAGAGGAAAGCCGCGCGGGTCTCCGGCGCGGCGCAAACGTCCTCCACGTCCCGAGCCATGGCCGAGATGGTGCGGTTGGAGTACCAGTACTGATTCAAGTCCTCAACCTCCTTCGTGGTGCTCAGGAAGCGGTTCTTCTTGAGAGTCTCCCCATCGCCGTCAGCCCCGAACGCGCCCTTATCGGCGAACACCATCGTGCGGAAGTTTCCCTCTCGCCGAGCCGGCTTTGTGGCTGTCGGTCTTCGCGCGGTCTCGAGCTTTATTTTGAACAGTCGAAAGTTTCAGTTGACTACAAGTGCTAAAATGGGCTATGGGTCCAGATTGGTGGCCTCGCGCCAGGACATCTGCGACACCAGCGAGTACGACGAGTGCAGACGCAGCGCGGGTGGATCAGGCAGGTTCGGCTCGCCCGCCTCCAGCCTCTCCAGCGCCGACGCAAACTTGAACATGGACTTGGCAGTCATGGTCAACGCGTCGCACAGAGCCGAACCAAACGAGCTCGAGCCCGCCCTCCTCTGCGCCAGCTCCTCGCTCAGCGCCACCGCCTGCCCGCTCAGGCTGTCGAGCGTCTCGGTACCTAACGCCGCCGCGGGGTTAGCGCGCGGGAACGACGCCAGGAACGCGGCACACCTCGCGGCCGTCGCGTAGAGTCGACCGGCGATCAACTCCGAGTGCGCGTTACCCGCGGGGGACGATCGGTCGTTGGCGGCGACGGCGGCGGCGATGGCCGCGGCGGGTGTGGCGGCGACGGGCGGGACGCTTCCCAGCGCGCACGAGTGGAACCACCCCGTGGATGCGCCGACGAGCGGTGGACGCTTGGCGGCGGCGGCCTGGGTGCTCCCCCGCGGCGCGCAGCTCACGCCCCGTCTCGGCGGGGGGGGCGCCGCGATCCACCGCAGAAAGTCAACGGCGGAGGCGCGCATGCGAACCTGGTGCGCGGGAGCCTTGAGCTGCCACGGCCCGTTCGATGCCGCCGCGAGCGAGTGAAGGAACGTCGCGGTCGCCTCCGCCTCGGCGAGTGCCGCGACGGTGAGCTCTGCCGGTGCCAGGGCGGCGGCGAACCGATCCGCGAGCTCCGTCGCCAACGCGATGAGCTCGTCGGTCACCTCCGGCTTTGACCCGACGGCGTCGGCGTGGGTGGCGGCGACGCGTAGCGCGAGGCAGTACAACGCCGCGGGGTCCACGTATAGTTCATCCACCGGTTCGTCGGCGGCGTCCAGCGTGTGGCCGTTCCTGCCGCGACCGCGGGTGGGCGAAGGTTGATGCGTCGGCGCCGGGTGGTACGTCGAGCCGCTCAGGGACTTGCACAGCGTCGTGAGCTGCCCAATCAGACCGAGCCTGTGGAGGGATTCCGCGCCTTCCGCGGACCTGCCCAGCACGAGACACAGTCTCAGCGCCGCGGGTACCTCAACGCCGCCGAAGACGCCCGCGTCGAAGGACCCTTCGGCGCCCATGATGTTAGCCTGCAAGTTTTCCTTCCCGTCGGCGCCGTCGATGGCCGCGTTGAGCTCCAGGAACGGACGCAACGCCATCGTCGGCGCGTCACCGAGGTACTTGAACGGAACCGACACGAGCGACGTCTGACCGACGGAGTCCCCGAGCGATCCCCCGGGGATCGGTGCGAGCGGCGAGGGACTCCTGGGCGGCCGCGGCGGCTCGAGCGGCGGCAACGGAGCTCGGCTCTGCATCGCCGCCGCCAACTGGGGCGTCGACAGCAAACCGTCGGCGAGCTCGCGCAGCACCGACAGCGCAATCACCGAGTCGGTACCCCCGTTCGGCGTGGACGCTGCGCCGCACAGCATGGGCACGAGCGGCCACAGGATCTGACCCAGCCGGTTACCCTCGCGGAGGGGCGAACCGTCCCGCCCGGGAGTCCCAGCCTCCGAACCGCTGCGCCCGGGAGTCCCAGCCGGCGCCGACTCGGCTCGGGCCCGCCACGCGCGTACGGACGCCAGCACGGCGGCGAGCAGCGCCCTCGTGATGTCCACCGTGTCGCCGTCCATGTTGTCCGACCTCTTGGCCAGGGCCTCGACGGCGACCCGCGCGACGTCCGCCGCGACGGTGAAGGCGTTGATCGCGCCGTCGTCGGGATCCGCCGAGGACGCCGGCAGGTTCAGCGAACTACCAAACCCGACAGCCTTCGTGGGCGAGACGGCCGCCGGCGACTCCATCGCGTGGCCCCACAGCCTGACGAGGACCGCGAGGACCTCGGCGAGCTCGACGGCGAGTGCCTTGGCGTGGTCTGCGCCCTCCTCGTTCGCGGCCACCATCGCAGACTCGAGCGCCTCCAGCGCCAACCGCACGGCGGCGCGGCGCTCCTTGGCGGGCCACGACGAGAGCATGCCGTCGTCGTGGGGCGGAGCCTCGATGGCCTCCTCGTCGTCCATGGTCACCGCGGGGACGGTACCCGCCGCCGCGTCGAGGAACCCCAGGCAGGCGTTGAGCGCGGACAGCTGTGAGCTCTCGCGGGAGGCGGCGCGACCCGCCAGCCTGAGCGCTTCAGCCGCGGCGTGACCGGCTCGAGCGAGCGGCCCGTCCGCCTCGGCCGATCCGAACGCGCCTTCGCCGACACCGTCAACGGGCCGCGCGTACCCGGTGGCGGCCTCGATCCAGCCGGTGTTGTACAAGAAGTCCCCGCCGATCTCCGGGTCGAAGCCCGGGAGCGGCGCCGGGGTGGGCGGCGCGAGGACGGCGCGTTCAAGCCGGAGCGTCCTCGCCGCCTCGAGCAGGCGACCCACGGGATCACCGGGCGATCGCGGCCTCTCCTGCCCGGCCGCGCTGGCGGCAGCCCCCGCGGCGATCGCGTCCAGGACGGCGGCTCGGGGAGCGCCCCCCATGAGGATCTGTTGCGCAGCCGCGTGGGACAGAAGCGCCGTCGCGGCGTCAGCGGCTCCGTCCCTGAGGGACGCGTCGGGCAGGTCAACGGCACCCGCACGCTCCGTCTCGGCCGCCGCGAGCAACACGACGGCGTGCGCGTGCGACCTGGCCCTCGAGAACGTCCCGGGGTTGTGGCGGATCTTCATCCACCGACGGAGCCAGCGGAGCAACAGACTCTCGCCGCCGCTCGCGTCGCACCACGCCCGCACCGACTTTGCTATGGCGGTGTCCCTCGCCGGGATCACCCCGTCCGCCGCGCTGGCAGTCTCGGACGCTAGTATGGACATCGCCGATGCCTCCACGGAGAAACGGAACGCCTCGACCTCGTCGTCGGCCTCGGCCTCGTCATCCGCGGTGGGAAGGCAATTTTCGAGACGGGACACCAAGGAACTTTCACCCCTCAGCGTCGCGATGGCGCCCCCGAGCAGGCGGTCACCGTCCCACACGGAGAACAAGGACTTGAGCGCGGATGCGAGCGATCGTGGGTCGTTCGCCCGCATCTCCTTCGCCTCGCCCAGGCACTCGTACAGCGAATCGAGCATACTCGCCTCCGTCTCGTCCGGCTTCTCGGCACCCAGCTTGGCGGGGATGAGCATGGACTCCGCGAGCATGGGCTGTCGCACGGCGGCGGCGGTGACCAGCGCGGCGGCGGCGCGGAACCCGTCGGGGTCACCGCGAGCCGCATGCGGTTTGAGCGCGTTGACGATCGCCGCGCGCACGTCCAGTTTCGCGTCCCCTTCACCCTTCTTCCCGACATCCGTGTCGTTGTACGGCAAGGCAAAGGCGGAGTGGGCACCCGACGCGGGCGCCAGCGACGGAAGCGCGCACGCCAGCGGCGGGTCCACGGGCGCCGCCGCACACAGCGCAGCCAGCGCGGGGAGCGCGAGCGGGCGGAAGGTGGCGTCGAACGGGTACGCCGCGTACGACGCGACCGCAGCCGCGAGCGGGGAACTTCCTCCCGGACCCTCCACGAGAAGCGCGTGGGTCAGGGGTCCGGGCTCCAGCGGCGAAGGGGAGTTTTTCTCCTTGGCCACCTCGGCAAACACCGACATCAGCGGGGGAAGCATACCGAGCGTGGCAGCCACGGCGTCCTCCGCGGCCCCAACCTCCGCCGCGTGGACGTCGTGCATGCGTCGAAGCGTGTCCGCGTCCATCGTCAGCGGAGCCAGCGTCGCCGCCGCGGCAGCCGCGTCCGAGGAGACAAAGCCCGCGACGGCGGCTCGGCGCGACCCGTTGGCGGGCCCGGGCCGAGGCGCGAGCGCGGCGGCGATGACGCGCACCAGCGCCGCGTGCATGGCCCACCGGTCCGCCCTGCGACGGTACCTCCACATGCCGTGCTGCACGAGGACCTCCTGGAAGACGTGCTGCAGGATCGGGGTCATCATCGGCGCCGCGCCCGCGCCGGCCCAGAGCAGCTTCGCCGTGAGCCCGAGCAGCGCGAGCGTCACCGGATACTCCCCGGTGGTGCACTCAGCGGGAAGGACGGACCTTTCGAACATCGCCAGGCCGATGGCGGGCCCGGGGGCGTGCATCGACGCCAGCGCGCCCCGCGCCATTCCCGTGTCCGCGTGAAGAAGGGGCGTCGCCGAGAGCTGAGCGAGCGCGCTGCTGGGCACGGCGGCTGCGAGCGGCGCCGCGGCGGAGAGCGCCAGCGCGGTTCTCTCCAGCCCCGGGTGGTTCTTTCCCCCGAGCTTGCACGGTAACGTGGACCACGCCCTACCCGGTGTCATCGCGGTGGATATCACCGCGGTGAGCGCGGCGAGTATGGTGGTGGGTGTCCCCTGCGGCACGCCCTCGGACACGTCCACCGCCGCAAACTTGGCGGCAAACGAAGGAGCCGACGCGAGAACCTTGGCGATGAAGCAGAGGATGGCGTCGAGTTCACCCGCATCCGCATCGGTCACCGCGCCCGCGGTGGACAGGACGCAGAGGCGCGCGATCGTGATCGCGAATCCATCCGCGGGCGCGTCCCAGGTGACGATATCGGCCCCCGGCCCCGAGGTGGACGGACCCGCCGTGGCCATCACCGCGTTCTCGTCATCCTCATCCTCCTCACCCTCGCCTTCGTCCGCGGCGTCTTGTGTGGATCCCATGCGGGCGATCGCCACGCCCCTCGTGCCCGCGGGGATGGCCGCGCCGGGAAGGTAGGCACTGGCCAGCGGCACGTTCGCGCGGACAGGACCTGCGGGTAAAGGCGGCGCGGGGGGCGCGTCGTTGCTCCAGCCCATCGAGGCTCTCTGTTCGTAGTCGGCGTACTCCCCTTCCCACCGCTCGATCGTGTTCTTCCACCGGCGTGTGGGTTCACCGTCG
>Ga0315320_10000346_pt1 | contig 37528 bp, 45 predicted proteins | sample M140m21515metaG_FD_203458 | JGI IMG/M metagenome (GOLD analysis project Ga0315320, IMG submission 203458) | Ammonia-oxidizing marine archaeal communities from Monterey Bay, California, United States - M1 40m 21515 | ecosystem: Environmental > Aquatic > Marine > Coastal | place: USA: California... | reverse complement strand
ACCAAGGAACAAATCTGAGGGGCCACCTTGTTTGGGCGCGATTACAACATTTTAGAAGACTTTTAGCAATTAGAAACATATCGCCTGATGATGAGGATCTTGATATATTACAATTTTTTACAGAACACCACGATCCAGATTTATTTATGGAAAGAAATGCTATGAAAAGAGCTGAATTTAGAAAATTAATTTCCCCATTAGTACGCAGTGGCTTATTGATACAAGATTATAGGGGTGGTTTCAAAACAGTCCACCATACTGAAAAATCCGATTTATGGGAGATAAAACGAGATTATCTCAGAGAACTTGTCAGTAACTACCCAGTAATTTCATTAAAACAAGTAGAAAAACTAGCCGGAACTCCATTTTCTGCAGAAGAAATAAGCGATGTAATGCGTGAATTTGAAGATGATGGAACATTAATCAAAGGTTTTTTGGTAGATGATTTACAGGATATTTGTTGGGGGCGTCAGGATATGCTAGAAGGCCTGGGCGGTATTATTCGTACTAGGGATTTGGTCATTCCTCCTTCTGATCCTCTTAATCATTATTTCAGTGGAGTGCTAAGAGAAAAATTTGGATTTGGTTCTGCATATATGGTATTTCATCAAGAAGAACCCATAGCAGCTTTCAAAGCTAATACCCGAGATGGGAAGATAGAAATAACAGATTTTGTAGGTGACTCAAATTTAGAAAAAGAAGCTATTAGGGTCATGAAGGAGTTTGCTTGGGAGCATGATATGCCATTATCCGGTAAGTTATTTGAGAGGATTCGCTCAAGGTCATAAACGGTCATTTGATCTTATTTGGATAAAATAACTTTGTTATGAATTTAGTAATATTATCTATAATTTTTATTATAGGATCCATTACCTTTATTACATTTTTATGTAACTCAGGCAACAAATCAAATAATACTATCGCCATTAAAAACATAGCAAACAAACTAATGACTTTAGCAGCATAACTATGAGTAAAATTAAACATATCAACTCCATAAAGGGACCAATGAACATATGTATCAGTTAACCAGACTATGCCAACATTCCTAAATACGTTTAGCAAATATATTGTAGGTATGGATATTATCAAAGCACGAAGCCGTCTTTTCCACGAAACTGAACTCAATGATACAATAGCTCCTACAAATATTATCATAGATTGTAGAGCAGAACATGCCAATATGAAAATTATGCTCACTGGAGTTCCGTCCGCTTTTTCCATTGGTACAAAAAATCCTGCTTCGCCAAGTGGTTCGGATAATATCCAGCGATTACCTTTCCACTCTGATACTGGTATATCGCTACTTCCATACAAATCTATTCTCATCGAAGCTGATTGGTAACTGCCAAGACCTACGAATTCTAGTACTACTTCTGTACTTATCGCAGTTGTATAGACGAACGCCATATTTAGGATTGGTATACTATAAATCAAATAGTAAGGAATCATGGACCAAACAACACATCCCTTTAGCCATAGTAATGGTTCCGGGATGTTCTCTTTGACATCGATTTCCCAAAGTGCTAACATAACGCCGCAAGGTAATGCAGCAGCTGTCATTAATATTAAAACCGGATCTTCTATTTCTACGTAATGTTCGGAATATAGATAGAAAAATAACCCTACTAAAATCCATCCTATCGCAGAAAATATATAAATACTTTTACCATTTTTTTTATAAAATCCTATTGATAATAAACCTACACCTATTCCTCCAATTATCAACTGCATTGTGATATTTGCGATTCCAAAAGATGACGCTACTGAGTATACAAACATGCCCACTGGGTCTCTCATATTCCCGCTCAACTCATCAATCCGTAAATAGGATGCCCTCTTCCGTTAGGTCGGAGGCGCATATGACATTCAATTTTTCAGATTTTTCAAAAGAATATATATCTAATCTCACAACCACTCTTGAAAAATTATCTATTTCTACATTAGAGGTAATATGGGATATGATTGAAGATGCACGTAATACTGATAATACCATCCATTTAATCGGTAATGGTGGAAGCGCTGGTACTCCTTCACATAGTGCTGGGGATTGGTCAAAAGAACTGAAGTTAAAGACAATCTCTCATACTGATAATGCATCTTCATTAACAGCTTGGAGCAATGATACAGATTTTCAAAATGTCTTTGTTGGACAATTATCGACATTTCTGATGACTGGAGATGTTGTCATCGGTTACAGTGGCTCAGGAAATTCAAAAAATGTAATAAATGGCATATTGTATGCTAAAGATGCAGGCTGCTCGACAATAGCCATAACGGGCAATTTCAGAGGGATGATGGGCGGCGAATTAGCTAAAATTGTAGACGTAGCTTTAATAGTTCCTTCTGAATCAATGGAAAGAATCGAGGACACGCAATTAATTGTTAATCATATTATTAAAGAGGCAATTAAATCTAATAATGGATTGTGATCTATTGCTACCGCCTTTTAGATATGATGCCGAACTTCAAGATTATCTACAACTTCCAGATTTTCCAAACCAATTATGGGATGGTAAAATTGCCTTCTTAGATAGAGACGGAGTAATAAATTTAGGAAGTGAATTTTATATCAATTCACCAGATGAAGTAATTTTGTTACCAAATGCAGGATTATGTATAGGACAATTACGTAGACATGGATATAGGATATGTGTAGTCACAAATCAATCTCCAATTGGACGTGGTTTGTGGACTCATAAGAACCTTCATTTAATTCATAGCAAAATTTCTGAATTATTATTACAAGAGGATAAAGATGCTTTATTAGATTTAATTTTGTACAGCCCATATTCACCAGAAGAAAATTCATGGGCTAGAAAACCAAATCCAGGAATGTTAGAAGCGGGACGACAAATCCTTGGCAATAGCAAAGGAAAAAAAATTAATATATTATATGGCGAAAAATGGATTAACAGGAGAGATGAATCCGATTCAATAATGGTGGGAGATAGAGATACAGATCAATTAGCAGCAGAAAATTATGGCGTTAAATTTTTCAGATGTAATCCAGATATCGGATTGTATGATGTAATAGATTCTATCTTGGGTGAAAATAATGGATAAATATATCCATATCCACATCGGTTTGGATGACACCGATCATCTTGAGTCAGATTGTACCACAAAAAATTTTAATGAATTATTGAATTATCTGGCAGATTATATTAAATTTACAATATTATCAAGGAAGTTAGTTAGATTATGGCCATTTGCAAATAGGAGAACCCGTGGGAATGCTGCATTATCCGGAGTAATTGAAATCAATATGAAAGATGAAGAAAGATTATATAATATTTCTAATGATTGGTTTAAAAAATTATTAATTAATATTTCTTCTCACCCTCCATGTAATTCGCCAGCATCTCCAGTATTAGTAATATCAAGATATATTTTTTCCGAAAAAATATACTGGGATACGGTAAAAGGGCATGTTGACTTGAGTACCAGGCTTAATGAAATTAAAGAATATGAATGCAAGGTGTATGCTGGAGAATCATATTGGGGTCTAATAGGTGCATCTGCTGCTATTTCTTGGGTTCCAAATGAAAATCATTCATATGAATTAATAGCTTGGAGAAAAAGATCAATGATAGGAAAAAAAAGGATAATTGACATAAAAACTATTACTGAATTGGATAGGAAATTTCCTAAAACTTTCGTAAATCGAGATCCTACAAAAAATAGGGGTTTAATCGCTCCTCGTACTCCATGTCCTGTCCTATACGGAATTAGAGGTAAATCGCCTGAAATACTTGAAGAATCTCATAATTGGCTACAATCAAATGATGCTGTAGAAAATTCTACTGATTATGCTATACATTGCACCAATCAGCTCACGGATGATCATGTAATTCCATATTCTGGTACTGTAATTTCTAAACCTGTAATTTCGAGAGGAGCACATGCATCGATAAAGGTAATTTTAGATGGTAAATTAAACACACTAGTTGCCTTTTCACAGGGAGGGTCAGTCAATCGTCTTTTACGTACCTTAGAACCGGGAGATATTATATCTTGGACTGGCCTTTATTCTCCCTTAGATTCATCGATACATTTGGAGAAATTATCACTTTTTGAACCTGTTCCAAGAATCATTTCACGACCATTATGCTGTAATATTTCTATGAAAAGTGTTGGAAATAACCAAGGATTAAGATGTATAAAATGTCATTCATATTCTGAAAAATATTGGATTAGCAAAATTCCAATTATGAAAGGTATTGATATGATTGATAACTGGACTGAACCTACTCCTTCCAATCGTAGACATTTATCAAAACCGCTTGAATTAGGTCCACCTAATTTGAATAATTTAATACCGTAACCTCTGCAGGAAATTATATGACAGACCTATCCACACTACTTCTAATAATCATACTTGTATTTTCAGCCGGTTTTATGATTTGGCAATTATTAAAATTAAGACAAAAAAATATGCTCATTAATGCTGGTCATTTTGATGAAGAATATTCTGGAGATGCAAAACATCCCGATAAATTCATGGAACCCGATGATGACGCATTAGAAGAGATGCAAGATTTACTGGATAAGGCTATGCAATAGTGACTCATTAAATTTTAAACAAAGCCAATTTCTTCTAAAGAAATTTTGATTTCAACCTCTCTATCTTTCATTAATCTGACATTACTCAAATCTGATATCCTGTAAAGAAATACTGTATCTAAATAATCTTTTATTTTTTTCCCTCCTCTGGACTCCCATTGATTGATATTACCGTTGACTTTGGAATAGGAAGTAGAAGTTGCTATAATATTGGTTTTATTATCTGAAATAATTTTTGTTAATGCAGTTACATCGTTTTTATTTGCCTTACCTGTTTTTGCACACCAGTCGTCTACGATAATAATATCTTCATAACCCATATTTTTTGTAAAATATTTTAAACTTTTTGAAGATTCTTCTAAATTGATTTCTACAGGTATAAATATTATATTTTCTAATTCACCATCGTTTAACCCTTGTAATATTTGGGCAGTTCTTTGACTATCTGGTAAAGTTTTACTTAGCCATAGTACTGTATTCCCACGCATTAAGTATTTTTTGGCAATAGTAAGACATAACGAAGTACCCCCCGAACCTTGTTCGTATGACAAATGAAAACTCCTACCTACAGTGTCAATCATGATTGTGCATAGACATGTAGGTGATGGTATTTTCCATTTGAAGGGCCAAGGCTATATCATTAATACACCCCGTTATCAATATGGGAGTTGATGATGGCGTAATAGAAAGAATAAAAAAACGTCCTTTACCAGAATTCCATGATACTGATTCTGGAATAATAGGCGGGATTGTGGAAGATGGTTTACTAAATGTCGCTCTCAATGATTCAAATCAATTTGGCCCGCATGCAATGATAATTTTACTAGGATTAGCCGCATCAATAACTGGAATAGTTTTACTCTTTGCTATGAAATTTTTCTAATTTAAATAATCTCTTGCTTTTTTTACTGTTAAATCTACTATAGAACCACTAAATCCTATGTGATTTTCCGGCTTAAAGACTTCTTTTAATAAATTTAAATTAATTCTATCCATAATTTCAATATTTTCTGAACACACATCAAATAAATTTATATTTTGATCTATTGCTATCATAGAACTGTTCCTAAGTATTTCGTGTGCATCTTCTCTTGCCATTCCTTGTTCTACAAGTACTAACATTACCTTTTCGGCCATAACCAATCCATTCTGTAACTCTATATTTTTGTTCATATTCTTTTTATTTACAACCAAATTTTTCATTACTTTGTCACATTTTATGATTATATCGTCTAACAAAATCATTGAGTGAGACAAAGTAAATCTTTCTGCGGAGGAATTAGCTAAATCTCTTTCATGCCACAATAGCGCATTTTCATACGAAGGTATAATCATAGAACGTACTATTCTGGCCAATCCACAAGCATTCTCGGCCGTTATTGGATTTTTTTTATGAGCCATTGTAGAAGAGCCAACTTGTTTTTCTACATCAAAATACTCTGCTACTTCTGATATTTCACTTCTTTGTAAATTTCGAATCTCTTGCAAAATTTTCTCTATTGTAGTAGCCAAATTAGCCATCCATCCTACCCATTCTATGTATCTATCTCTTCCAACTACTTGAGTAGTAGCCATAGGTGTTTGTAATCCTAAATTTTCCATAATTAATTCTTGTAACTCAAATGCATTATCGCCTTGAGCTGCGCCTGTACCCACGGCCCCTAGAAATTTACCTGTTGTAGCTCTTGGAGTCAATTCTTCTAACCTATCAAGATGCCTTCTTAGTTCGTCTACCCAAACTGCTACTTTTAGGCCAAATGTAATCGGGACAGCCGCCTGTCCATGAGTTCTACCAATCATAACAGTATCTCTTTCCCTTTCAGCTATATCACATAATGTAGATGTTAAATTTCTTAGTGTATTGGATTGCAGATATATGCTATCTTTAATTTGAAGTGCTACTGCAGAATCTACTATATCATTACTAGTTGCTCCAAGATGTATGCACCAACCTGCTTCTCCTGCTACCTCTGCCATTGCCTTTGTCAATGCCATGATATCATGTTTTGTCTCTAGTTCTATTTCATCGACTCTATCAGCCGTTACAATACCCGGATCTGCTATTTCAGCCACGATCTCGTAGTGTTCCGGACTAACCTTTCCTAATTTCGAATGTGCCCAAATTAATGCTCTTTCCACTTCCAGTTGCCTAGAATGGCGGCCTTCTCGAGACCAAATTTCTTTTGCTTCATCTCTTCCATATCGATAGTCTAATGGCGATACCGGCATAATCTTCGGTTCCGACGGGACTAACGACGCGTTTGAGGTTTAGCCTTACTCGATATCCATATACTCTATTTCCCACTCACCTCTTCCAGAGGAAAAAATCGGTGTTCCATGACAACATATTCTTTTACTCATATGTGGACCGTTAGTAGTAATTGTCTCAAATTCTCCACCTTCACCGTCGATATTAAATCTATATTCTTTGGATAGAGATATCAATCTTTCTAGTTTCGATTCATTTAATGTTTCGCCCAGCCATGATGAATCAAGGCCTTCGCAAGAGACTGATACAAATTTAATTTCAAAACCATGCGACAACAAGGATCTCATATGACCTTCTGGGTCCTTATGCCATAAAGGTGAAAATGATTTAATGCCAATTTTATCACACATCCTATCGATTCGGGTTTTTTGGTAATCAGATCTCAAGGCACCAGTAACTAAAGCATCAATTTCTATTTTTCTGTTAATAATTTGTAAATTTTGGGGTTTCGGTATCTTATTAGGCCATATTTCATTAAAGGCTTTTATGTTGTCACTCCTGCCCTCTAATGCTTCCTTTAAATCTAAGATTTCTAATTCTTCTAAACCATTAGACTTTACAGGAAGCCATGGTAAACCCATCGAGACAGATTGAAATCCAGAAATATAGGTACCTTGTAATTGAAACATCATAGAATCTTCTTCTCTTATTCCTACGGTTATCAATGCTACAATTTCCCAACCTTGCATTTGAGCCCACCATGCAGAATAAGCAGAATCCTTTCCTCCTGATGTAAGGACTCCTACTCGCATATTCTTCCGAGTAAGGCATAAGACATGAATGCCTCCCCATATGAGGCTCTTTACGACTAAGATTGATAAGAGAGCGTTGTGGCAAGCGACCGATAGTCATGCAGCCCAGTGGACGCGGATACGATCATGGTGTTTCGACATTTTCGCCAGATGGTCGTCTTTACCAAGTAGAATACGCCAGAGAATCAGTCAAAAGAGGAACAACTACTGTTGGCCTAAAATACAAAGATGGCGTTATATTAATAGTTGATAAAAGAATAGCAAACAAACTAGTTATTACCGACTCAATAGAAAAAATGTATCAAATAGATGATCATATTGGAATGACTACTTCTGGACTTGTAGCAGACGCCAGGCAATTAGTTGACAAAGCACGCATTCAATGCCAAATAAACAGGATGACTTATGGAAGTCCAATTTCTATGATAACTTTGGTAAAAAAGATGTGCGATTATAAGCAATCTTTCACTCAATACGGAGGGGCTAGGCCATTTGGAACTGCTCTATTGATAGCAGGAGTAGATGATGAAGGGGCGCATCTCTTCGAGACAGATCCATCTGGAGCATATCAATCATATCACGCAGGTGCTATAGGGAGGGGAAGATCAACTGTCATAGATAGATTTGAGAAATCATGGAAATCTGGAATGACTTTGAATGCTGCTATAAAACTAGGATTAGAAGCCCTACAAGAATCTCTAGAAGACAGCCTAAATCATGATACGGTGGAAATCTCTGTAGTAAACACCAAAGGTTATAATAAATTAAATAGGGAAGAAACCCTCAAACACCTTTCTAAGGTTTCTTGATCCTGCTAAGATTACTTAAATGCAATCACCTCCCTGACCAGAACAATGGTTAGTCTAGATGATGCTGTTTTGGCCCGTTTGGAAAAAGGTGGATCAAGGTATGAAATACTAGTTGATCCTGATTTAGTTCAAAATTGGAAAAATAATCCTGAATCAGTAAATTTATCTGATTTACTAGCATCTGAGCAAATTTGGTCAGATGTACGCGCAGGAGATAGGCCAAGTTCAGATGCCCTAGTCAAAAATTTTGGAAGTACTAATCTTTACGATTGCGTAGAGAGTATTTTAAAAAATGGATCTATACAATTAACCACAGCCCAAAGGAAAAAGATAATCATAGATAAGAAAAAGAAAATAATCAATGAGATATCTTCTACTGCAACAGACCCCAGAACTAAATTACCTCATCCTGCAACTCGAATAGAAAATGCGTTAAATGAAGCAAGATTTTCTGTCGACCCATTCCTTTCCGTAGAAAAACAAGTTCAAAAAGCAGTTCAAGTACTCAAGCCACTTATCCCATTACAATTCATAACATTCAAACTAGCTTTTAATATTCCTGGAAGTGATTACGGAGGGGTGTACCAATTATTAAGGAGCATCATTATCAAAGAAGAATGGATTAGTGATGGTTCTTGGGTCTGTGTAATTGAGGTACCAGGAGGTATGAAGAATGAAATCATTAGTAGAGTATCTCAACGATCCTCTGAAGCGGTTGTTAAGGAATTAGATTGATATTTTTGAACATAATACTTTCATCAAGGTTATGAAGGCCGGGCATGTCGCGCGGCTTGATAACATGAGTGGTAACAGTAGTGCGGACGGTCCGCAGGACTCTCAATTAGTGGTACCGGGAGATAATCTTGGCAATCTTGGGAGATTTGAAGCAGGTCATGGGGTATTAATAAAGAACGATACTCTTTTGGCAACAAAGAATGGAAAATTAATAATAAAAAATGATGTTCTAACCATAGAACCATCACATACAACCTATATTCCAAGGCCTAGCGACTTAGTAATAGGTTATGTTGAAGGGTGTACAAATAATATTTGGTTCATTGATATAGGCGCACCATTCAATGCAATATTGCCTATGAGTCTCGGTCCATCCAAAGCATCTTTTGGTTCAACAAGAAAAGTTTTAGATATTGGAGAGGCCATTTTGTGTAGAGTACAGGAAGTTGAAGAAACACACTCAAGTGTTGTTACTATGAAGGGAATGGGACTCAGAAAAATTAACACTGGAAGTATTGATGAAATTGATCCACATCTTATTGGTTACTTGAAAATAAATAATAATGTCCTGTTAAAGGAAATTAAAGAAGAAACTGATTGTAGAATAATTACTACAGATAATGGTCGCATATGGATTGATGGCAATGTGTCAGGCATTACATTAGCAAGAAATAAGTTAAATCTTATCTCAGAGAATTACCACAATTTAATTGATGGAGGGAATAAATAATGGGCGGATATGGAGATATTCAAATGATTGATGAAAATGGAATAAGAATGGATGGTAGGACAGCTACTCAGGTCCGTCCAATTTCCATTGAAACAGGCGTTGTACCAGTAGCAGATGGTTCATGTCGTATGACATGGGGCAGTAATGATGTTATTGTAGCAATTTACGGGCCAATGGAAGCGCACCCTAGAAAAATACAAAGACAAGATAGAGCAGTTCTTGATGTTAGGTATAACATGGCACCTTTCTCCACCTCCGATAGAATACGACCCGGTTTTAATCGCCGTAGTAGAGAAATTAGTAAAGTAACCGCCGATGCATTAGAAAGTGTAGTTTTACTGGAATTATATCCTAGATCGAAAATTCGTGTTGAAATTGAAGTCTTGTGTGCCGAAGCTGGAACCCGATGTGTAGGTTTAACAGCTGCATCTGTTGCATTAGCAGATGCAGGAATACCAATGACAGACTTGGTTGTATCTGTCGCCTCAGGTAAAGTTAACGATGTGGTTGTATGTGATTTGAATAAAGAAGAAGATAACTATGGAGAAGCAGATCTTCCAATGGGTGTTCTACCAAATTCCGGAGAATTAGTCTTCTTACAAATGGACGGAGACCTTTCGCCAGAAGAATTTCAAATTGCTTGGGATTATAATGTCCAAGCTGCATCAGAAATTCACAAAATAATGGTTGATGCTTTAAGAAGAGGAGGTGCTAATTAATGGCGATTCCTATGGTTTCTAAACTCCTTCGCAATCATCTTAGTGAACTGGCTTCACACAATCAGAGGATAGACGGGAGAGAGCAATGGGAAGGTAGAGACATATCTCTTGAAGTTGATGTCTTAGCCCGAGCAGAAGGCTCAGCAAAAGTTACAATGGGCGATACAATAGTATACGCTGGTGTAAAATTTCAACTAATGACTCCTTACCCAGATAGGCCTAATGAAGGCGGTTTAATGTGTGGTGCGGAAGTTAGGCCAGTAGCTGGCAGGAATTGGGAGGCAGGCCCACCTAGTGCCGAATCAATAGAATTAGGTAGAGTTGTGGATAGAGGAATAAGGGAATCCGGTTGTATAGATGTGAGTAGTTTATGCATCATTCCAGGTGAAAAGGCCTGGCAAGTAATTTTAGATTTGTTTGCTATTTCCGATGATGGTAATTTATTTGATGCATTCGCATTAGCCGCTATAGCTGCATTGAAAACCGCAACAGTTCCATGTGAAAAATTTGAAGTTGGTGAGAATTATCCACTAAATGTATCAAAGACGCCAATTATGTGTTCATACCATAAAGTAGGCAATAGATTTGTCTATGATGCTAATTCACAAGAAGAACTAGGGGGCGATGAACGAATTCATATCACTTTAGGAGATGATGATCACGTTCATTCACTTCAGAAGGGTCTAAAGGGAATATTCTCGGCGGATGAATTTACTGAAATAATGGAGAAGGCCAAATTAAAATCATTGGAGCTTAGAAAATTAATAGATTCAGTATTAGGTGATTAAAATGTCAAAGAGAACACAAAAAGCTGGTGCAACTGCACGTTATGGAGCAAGATATGGAGTAAGTGTGCGCCGCCGGGCTGGTGCAGCAATAGAGAAGAGATCTAAGAAATACATGTGCCCAGTATGTCAGTATGCTAAGGTAACAAGAAAAGTTTCAGGTATATGGGAATGTCAAAAATGTTCTCATAAATTTACAGGCGGAGTATGGGAGCCTTACACTAGAGCAACAGATGCTAATTCTAGAATAATTAGAAGGTCTGTAGAGGGAGCCACAGCAACAGATATGACAATTATCGCTCAACAAGCAGCATTAGACTATGAAAAGGAACTTTCTGAGAGTGCTTTGAATGAAGAATCAGAAGAATGAGATTTTATCTTTAAATTTGAAGATAATTTCATCTAACGCCAAGCCTTTGTCTGCAAGCATAGCCACAGAGGCATCCTTCAAATTTAATAATAATAATATCATAAATATTCATGAGACTGCAGAGAGTTTTGTAGACTTGCGTGCAAGATGGAATACTATAATGAGAGGTCTTATAGTATCGAAACAAGTACTAGAGACAGTAAAAAAAGAGGGTTAGTATGACTGAAGAGAAAAATAAAGAAGAACTGCAGAAAATTGTACAAGAATTACAAATAATTAGAGGGCAGATACAAACTTTGTCTTCACAAAGTTCAGAATACTCACTTACTATAGAATCTTTAAAATTACAAAGCCCTGAAAATACTGTTTATAAATCAGTTGGCAACTTATTGCTGGAAATAAATAATAGAGAAGAATTATTGGAAGAATTATCACTGTCTAAGGTAAATATAGAAAATCATATTAAATTACTTATTGAAAGAGAAGAATCTCTAAGGGAAGAATATGACAAATTGGTAACTATATTTGAATCGAAGTGATAGTATGTCTGAACATACAGTTAATTCAACATTAATAGAAGATTTTATTATTTTTCAAGGTCTATTACGTGAAGGAGATACAGGAAACGCGTTAATATTATCCGAAGATTTATTATTACGCTCACGCAGTGTTTCCGAACGTAATCACCATTATGAAGCAAGAATAAGGATGGAAAGAGCATTAATTGGGGCTATTAATGAGGATAAAATAGGTGATGAATTACGATGGTGTGTAGATAGGCTGAATGCTACATCTCCTCAGTCCTCCCTGCATGGAATTTCATTACTTAATCTCGCATCTTGGCACCTTAATAATAGTGAATTCATGATGTCTTTAGCCACACATGCAGAAATATCTATTCAGTCTGATTTCCCCGAAGAAATAGTTGCATTATCGCGATTAGAAACATCAAGAATTCTTGCCAAAATGAATGATTATGAGCCTGCTATGAGGCACGCATGGATAGCCCGTACAATATTTTACAAAACATCAATGATTCCAGAATTTTTAGTAAGTAGTATGGAATGGCTAGACATGGCATTGGATAATATAAATCCTGATGCACCCAATATGAATTTTCATATTCGTAATGCCGCACCAAGGGAAAAACCTGGAGCTACGACAATAGACTCAAATCCATCAGATATTAAAATCGTAGTAGAGGATCTTATTCGTATATTATTTCATGATTTATCAGGATTAGAAAGAAATGATCTCGGACTTATTATTGATGCATCGGACATCTTAGAAATACATGAATGGAAAGATATGCTTATTGATAGATTACATGAGATTCAAGATGAAAAGGTTTTAGCAGCACTCCAATCATAATTCTTTATGAGATTCATTTCTTCCACGCTCCAACCTAATTTTTCAGGAAATTTCATGCACCAACCAACTTCCTCTATTGCAACATCGTTAGAATGCCAAGATAAGTGATTAGGTACAGTATCAACTTCAACCCATACTACAACTCCATCTTCTATTAGTGAATCATTATACGACCTAGCAATGCCTAGTAGGCCAGTCTCTTCAAACAATTCTCTCAGTGCTGCTTGATCTATATTTTCTCCAATCTCAATCTTCCCGCCAGGCAATTCCCATCCTCTTTTTTTATTTAATACCATTAACCAACATTCATTTTTTTCTATTTTGGTAGTTGTCCATACTGTTACAAATTTATTACTCACCATTCATCAACTCCAAAATTCTATTTACTAACGATTTAGCTACTTCATTTCCCTCGGCTGCTAACCTTCTTGTCATAAAAAATGCTTCAGATATTCTACCTTGACTAATCATTAATTCTATCTTTTCTGTTAAACCGACTTCGTTCTCTACCTTTTCAATTTCTTGAATATCAATTATAGAGTTTGAAATATCTTCCATCTTTTTTAGGAATTCTACTCTTCTCGTTATTTTAGGAACATTCCATGGTTTACTTTCCAAACCAACTAATTTATCTTCCATTCTTTTTTTGAACTTATCTCTAGATTTAGACATAGGGAAATGCGTTTGAGCCTGATCATAACAAAACCATGCGTGATCGTACTCTCCTCTTCTTTCATGTAACTTCCCCAGTTCTATCCATATTTCAAAATTAGACGAATTATGAGATAATAGATACTTACTCAATTCTAAAAATAAATCCTCATAACCTACATCTCTTAACTTCCTAATACGACTGGAAAACAATATATTAGCCCTAGGATCTCTAATATCTAATTGCTTTAACCTGTCTCCAAATTTTTCTATTTCATAATCATTATCTTTAATCCTGTTCCACCATTCATCTGGGTCTAATGGATCTACACGGAACGCAGATTCTAACAATATACTTCCCGAATCTACAATATTTATTTGATGTAACTGTTCTAGTAAATTTTTATCTCTACCCAGAATATTAAATAAATCTTCAAGAATAAGTTTGATGCCCAAATCATCTTTAACAATCATTTTTATTTTTATCAAAAGTCTCCAATTATCAGGATTAGTGAAATCGTATAATATAGCCTGTTTAGCATTCTGCTCCGCCCACATAATATTATTTTGATTATTTTCCAATTTTAAAAATTTATTACTCTGGCTTCTATGTCTATTTCCTAGACTTCGTCTTGGATGTTGTAAAATATTTTCAATATCTATATTTTCTTTTATCATAATATAATCACAAAACCGACTCATATTCTGTTTTATCTATGCCTGGTGAAAGCGTTGCATCCATTCCAATTTTACTAGTCAATCCTTCCTTTGATCTACTTGGATCTAGACTTGATCCTTTTTGATTAGATAATATTACTGTATCTCTATCTGGTTGCCAACGAGTCATTAATGCCCATTCTACTCTTGTAGGATTTGCAATATCTATATCTGTATCTACTACAATTACTTGTTTCATAGATTTATGTCCGTTTAATGCAGCGTGTATAGCCTTAATCCCGTCCCCTTCATTCTGTGGTTGTATTTGTACCACAGATGATAACCAACCACAACCGCCATCAGTAAGGAAAACATCAGTACACGGGACAACTTCTGACACTGCAGCTTTTATCGTAGGAGCTCTTGGCATGCCCATCAATGTCATATGTTCTACCTCTGCTTGTATCAGAGCGTGAAATATCGGATCATTTCTGTGATGTACAGCATCATATTCAATTACGGGTTCTTGCCTTATCCCATCTATTGTACCCGTAATGTCTACATATGGCCCTTCATCATCTTTAAGAAGAGTTATTCTAGCTTCCATAGCATATTCTGAATCTGCAGGGACTTCTATACCATTATCTAATTTAATTAGTTTAAGTGGTTTTCCATGTAATTTTTGGTGTAAAGCGGCTGCTACTTTTAATTCGTCAATGGGTTCATTAAAAGACATTGCAGCAGCCAAAAGAACGACGGGATCTGGCGCATTGACTACTGCAATTGATACTTCATCATCATTTTCTTGGGCCCTCTCCATCATTGACCGAAGATGTCTTGGGACGAATCTCGATACCGTATGATTTTTATCTCTCAAATATTGTCGATGGAATGACATATTCCTGACTCCCATATATTCAGCTATTATTACAGAGGCTGATTGATATCTTCCTCTATCTTCTTTGTAATGCCATGGAATTGGAATAACGTTTAAATCTACTTCTTTTTGAGTATTTTCCATTACTGGTGCTAGATTTTTTTTAGTAATTTCTGGTTCTGAAGGATTCTTCATAGCCCAAGCCATAGTATCAATCAATTCTCCTGGACTGATATCAAAGGTCTTACAAATACCCTCTCTAGTTAGAACGTTAATAGCAGCTTTATGCCCCTTTGATTCTAAGATGTCCGTAAATAATAAAGGAGGGTTTCCTTTGTTACTAGAATATTCCAACATATCATAAATTAAACTAGTTCTTTCTTCAACATTTTCAACATCATGAAGCAAGTCCCGGAATGCCATACTGTTAACCAACTGCTCAATCTGTTTGAATGTTAGCAATAACAATGACATTTTATGTCAATATCAATTCACTTAAGCCTCTCATTTCTTATACCAAAGGTGGGTCGCCGAGACATCATTTAGAGGGTTATAGTTGGGTCGTGGATTATTTTCAGGTTCGAAAATGAAGAGTGATCGTAAAAAATTTAGATGGAAAGAACGCCAATTCCGAAATCGACAGTTCAAAAGACGCACTGGCGGAGTGCTGAAACATGATCCATTGAAAGGTAGTACACAAGCTAAAGGAATTGTGATTGAAAAAGTAGGTTTTGAAGCAAAACAACCTAACTCGGCCATAAGAAAGGCTGTTAAAATAAGCCTAATAAGAACTGGTAATAAGTTAACGGCGTTTGCTCCAGGAGATGGTGCAATCTCTTTTATCGATGAACATGACGAAGTATTAGTTGAAGGTATTGGAGGCAGTAAAGGTAGGTCGTATGGTGACTTACCAGGTGTGAGATTCAAAGTTATTAAGGTCAATGGAGTCTCTCTTGATGAGATGGTAAGAGGGCGCAAAGAGAAACCAGTAAGGTAGGTATCATGATGTCAGAATCAGAACAAGATGAAAATATAAATCAGGATCCTATAGCCGGGATAGGGACAATGGTTTTTGGAAAATGGGATGCGACAGATGTAGTTTGTGAAGATCCTGGTTTAGCGCCATACATCAATTTACAGACTATAGGAACTCCCCATTCTGGTGGCAGACACGCAAATGAATACTTTGGAAAAGCTAATTTATCTATTATAGAGAGATTTATCAATAATTTAATGCGGTCTGGTAAATTCTCTGGAAAGAAACAACATTGTGCAAAAGCATTTGAAATGGCATTAGACACAATTAATGAAAAAACTAAAGCTAATCCATTACAGAATTTTATCGATGCAATCAAAGAAGCCGCACCATGTGAAGAAATAACAAGGATCAAAATGGGAGCAGTTAGTCAGCCTAAAGCTGTAGATTCATCTCCAATGAGACGTATCGATATCGCACTTCGTAACCTTTCCGTTGGTTGCGCCTCAGCGACCGCCAAAAGTAAGAAATCATTAACTGAAGGCATAGTCTCAGAAATATCAAAAGCTGCACAAGGGGATGCTAGTTCATACTCAGTTGGCAAGAGAGATGAAGTGGAAAGAATAGCATCATCGGCAAGATGATCCGGCTCCCTTTCACACAGCAATCTTCTTCCCTTCATTTATTGTTATATACAATCGTATTTATCAACCTTAGTTAGGTCGCCGATTCAATAGAGGTCATAATATGGGTCGTAAAGAAGATAATATTGCACGTGCTGTTGAAGTAATGCATACAAGAGAAAATATTCGAAATTTAGCTATCGCGGCTCACATAGACCATGGAAAAACTACTTTATCCGATAATCTGATCGCTGGAGCAGGAATGATGTCAGAAGATTTAGCAGGAAAATCTAGAGTTTTAGACTTCGATGATCAAGAAAGTGCCCGCGGAATTACTATTAATGCTGCAAGTGCTTCTATGGTGCATAAAGTAGGTGATTCGGATTACTTAATTAATTTAATCGATACTCCCGGTCACGTAGATTTTGGAGGAGATGTTACACGGGCAATGAGGGCTGTTGATGGTTGCATAATCTTGGCATGTGCAGTTGAAGGTACCATGCCTCAGACAGAAACAGTGGTAAGGCAAGCACTCAAAGAAAAAGTAAGGCCGGTATTATTCATAAACAAAGTAGATCGATTAATTAACGAACTTCAAATCGATGCTGAGGAAATGTTGGCTAGATTTCAGAAAATAATTATTAAAGTTAACAAATTAATTGCCACTTTTGCACCGACAGAAGATTTAGCTAAATTATGGCAAGTAGATGTTTCTAAAGGAACAGTAGCCTTCGGATCCGCTTATTACAATTGGGGGATGTCTATACCATACATGGTAAAGAGCGGAATAAACATGACACAAGTAATGGATTATTGCAAAAATGATAAGCAGAAAGAGCTCGCTAAATTAGCTCCAGTTCACAGTGTTTTATTGGATATGGCAGTAGATAAATTACCATCGCCGCTAGTAGCACAAGAATACAGAATACCTAACATATGGCAAGGAGATTTAGAATCAGACTTTGCTAAATCAATGATCAAGTGTGATGCCAGTGGCCCATTGTCGTTAATGATTGTTAAGATTTGGATGGATCCGCATGCTGGAGAAGTAGCCGTTGGGAGGGTATATTCAGGATCAATCAAGCATGGAGAATCTGTTTGGGCACTTGGTGCTGCAAAGGCAGAAAGAGTACAACAAGTAAGCATGATGGTTGGAGGTGATAGAATAGCAGTATCAGAAGTATCTGCTGGAAATATAGCCGCATTAACAGGTATAAAAAGCGCTGCTGCTGGAGTTACAATAACGCGTAATGAAGATGATACAGGTTTCGAACCTATTCGCCACTACTCTGAGCCTGTTGTTACTGTTGCTGTAGAACCTCAATCAATGAAGGATTTACCAAAATTTATTGATGCACTAAGAAGCTTAGCAAAAGCTGACGCATCATTACAGGTTTCTACTAATGCAGAAACAGGAGAGGCACTTCTAGCAGGTATGGGTGAATTGCACTTAGAAATAACTACCTATAGAATAGAAGAAGAACAAGGAATAAAAGTAAAGGTAAGTGAACCGATTGTAGTCTACAGGGAATCTATAGAAGGGAACAATCATGGTCGTCCATTTGAAGGAAAGTCACCAAATCGCCATAATAGATTCTACATTGAAGTTGAACCATTGCCAGACAACGTAGTCGAAGGTTTGCGTAATGGAGATATGGGCAAAGAAGGGGCAATCAGAACAAAAGATGCGAAAGAAGTAGGAAATAAGTTTGCTGAATTTGGCATGGATAAGGATTTGATGCGTAAAATATATGCAATACACGGAACTAACGTCCTTGTGAATGATACAAAAGGTATCCAGAATCTTCATGAAACTAGGGAATTAATCATCGAAGGTTTTTTGGATTGTTGTAAGAAAGGTCCTGTAGCAGAAGAGCCGTTGATGGGAGTAATGGTTAGATTAGTAGATGCAAAGTTACATGAAGATGCCATACACAGAGGCCCTGCACAGACTATACCTGCAGTAAGAAATTCTATGAAAGGTGCACTAATTAGGGCTAGATCGGTCATTTTTGAGCCAATGCAAAATATACGTATAGATGCTCCTAATGATGTCATTGGTGGAGTAACAAGCGAACTCAATAAGCGTAGAGGTATAATAGAGGATATGCCTGTTGAAGGAGGAACAGCAAGCGTAATTGGTAAAATGCCAGTTGCTGAATCTTTCGGATTCTCTAACAGTGTAAGGGCAGCAAGTCAAGGTAGAGCTGTTTGGAACACAGAAAACGCCGGCTATGTCCACTTGCCTAGAGAATTATTTAACAAAGTTGTAGGTGAAATTAGAGAACGTAAAGGTTTGAAAATCGAACTACCAGGTGAAGCGCAATACATGGATTGATGCAATTAAAAATTTATTTTACATTTCTTAAATAATTAACCTCATCAGATGGTCAGTTATTTATTATGGTGGTTGAATTTAATTTATTCTTATCAATTGAAAATCTGTTAATTCTCTTAAAACTTCTACTTCTGGACAATTATCAAGATAATTTAAACATTCATGCGCTAAAGAATGATGATACATAGCCCTTTTCTTAGCGTAATCAATAGATCCGGATACGTGAAGATTATTTATTGCAGATTCTAATGCTTCTTTACTACACGGCCCGTTGCCAAAGACTTTTTGAAAATCTGAAAGATTAATTTTGCTCTCCAGAGCATGTATTGCTATTAGTGTTCTCTTACCTTGAATAATATCTGACCCGGCGGGTTTTCCCAAAGTTTTAGTATCTCCAGTGATATCTATTAAATCATCCATTAATTGAAAACATAAGCCAAGATTTAATCCCCATTTTGCCATATTAGATACAGTGTCCTTAGACGCACCAGATAATATGGCTCCTGTCCTTGCACAAGTTTCGAACATTGCACTAGTCTTACCAGCTATCATTGCAATATATTCCTCTTCTGATACGGATTCTCTATTCTCAAATTCGATATCTTCTTGTTGGCCCTCGGCAACTTTTCTAACCATCTCACCAATCGCTTTCACTAGATAACGAAGGTTATCTCCAGATATCTCTGATGATTCAGCAAGAATTTCAAATCCTACCGCTAACATTGCATCTCCTGCATTGATGGCCGTTGCATCATCATACGCCACATGCACAGCATCCAATCCTCGTCTAATGGGATCCTGATCTATGATATCATCGTGGACGAGGGTGAAATTATGAATTATCTCTATACAAGCGCCTAAAGTATAGTGACCATCATTTGCGTTTCCAATCGCCTCCCCTACTAATCTAGGTAAAATCGCCCTTAATCGTTTTCCACCTCCAGAAAATAAATGAGTCATCGCTCCGTGTAGCCTTTTTTGTTCCATTTTACTCAAACTAAACATAATTTCATGTTCTACTTTACTTTTGTGTACTTTCAAGGCATCCATTAAGCCACTACCTGGTTTCTCTCTGTCGATATATAATTTTCCACAATTTATTATTTCAGCATTATGTTTGCCTTTTATTGCGTTAATATTAGGATAGTTTTCACTCAAAAAATGATTCCATATCATTATAAACCAAGGTGCAATAAACTCGTTTGACCAATTTCCTTCTCTATTAACCATCTCATAAAGTTGATCTTTATTTAGCCATTTTACAATTTCTATTTCATTTTTATTAATATTCACATTAACGTCACATTTAACTAAAAGCACATGATCTATTTCCTTTTCTATCCAATTATCATCCCATCTACATTCGTACTCAAACCGACCTAATAAGTCAAAATTCCATTTTTCTGATTCAGAAATTGGTATACCTAACTCATGTTCTAACTTTCTCCTTGCTGCACTAATAACGCTTTCCACACCCCCTCCATTTTCCTCATCGTTATTCAGGGGATGGCTACAGCATGCATTTGCCCATACGCCAGGAAAGGTGATTTTTTCTTGAGATCGCTGTTGAACTAACATCTCTCCTTTGTTATTGATGATAATGACGCTGAAGGCACGATGCCTGCGTCCTTCTCCATAATGGCAATCGAGTTTACTCATTTCACCTATCATTTTGTCATCTTTATCTACTAATAAACACATTTCTTCCATCATTTCTGTTTGTAAAGAATCGTGTTTTTGCAAATGCTCTGTTGGGTCCGACATGTAATTCACTCCATCCTGTGGTATCTCGCCTATAATCAATCGTGATTATGGATTAATTTTTGTACCTATTGTGGTGCCTGTTCTAATAAGTTCGAGTATTCTTTCAGGATTATTTCCATTAATAAACCATACATTTTCTATTTTTTTAGCTATTTCCGATGCTCTCATTAATTTCAAATCCATCCCTCCAGTAACATCAATCTTGGAATTATGTAATGTAATTATGGAATCGTATTTGCTCCAGACAGGAACCAAGGTAGCATTATGATGTCTCGGAGGATTATCCATTACTCCATCGACATCTCCTAATAAGAAAATTGTATAAATTACATTTGGTATTTCTCTTGATATCCTATACATCAAATCATCGCCTGATAAAATACCAAATTCCTTCTCATCATTTTTCTGCACTACGTCTCCATAGGAAATTGGAATTTTTTCACCTTTTTCTTTCTTGAACATTTCAATGTTTCCAATAAAATCTTTTCCAGTGTTGGTCGCCCAGTCTGAAGGAGAATACCTATTTGATTCTAAATCTACCTTTTGCAACGAATCTCTAACTTCATCATTTAATTCCTTCATATCATCTCTAATTTGATTTATTGCTATAATCTGTTTTTCATAAATTTCAGGGATAATTCCATCTGAAATTTTCATTTCTTTCGATAATATATGCCCATAAGAGCCAGCTCCATGAACAATGATAATTCTGTATCCATCATCAAATAATACTTTCAATATATTACAAACCCTATCTATTGCAGTTTTATCTAAAGTCTTTGCATGATTTTTGTTAGTAATCAAGCCACCACCTAATTTTAAGACTATTCTTCCTTTGACGCTCACAAATTAGTCGAAGAGGTAAGATTATTCAATACTTGCATTGATATTCATTATAGAACAAGTTAATGATACATACATGCTGGGATGAGTTATGAGTGATTCTGGAGACATTGTAAAATTTCAGAGGTGGTTACAATCACAACTTTCAGATGCTGAAAATATTGAGGATACCGAAGAAAGGAATAGAAGGATTCTCAGATTAGATGCTGCATTATCTGAAACAATTTTTTTCCGAGAATTGCTAGAAACTATCGATAATGTCATAGAATCACCATTTGTTCAGAGAGAAACTCCTGTGCGCAATAATGAAAGGCAAAGCGTATCTATGGAGGAAACTAATTCTCTGACCTGTTCAAAATGTAATGGTGAAATAGATCCAGAATTGAAATTCTGTCTCCTTTGTGGAGAATATTAATTATTCTTCTTCATCCCATCTAGCTCTCGCCAAAACATACTGTGGGTGATCATGATCTATTACAGATAAATATTCGCCTTCCACCTTTTCTGTTAGATATACGGTGACACCCGCATGCCAAATTATTTCTCCAGATGCTACCATTCTTGCTGTATCTACTTCCAGTATAGTAGGTAATGGGAAATGCACTTTACCTGCTTCTGCTGCTGATCTAATAGAGGCAGATAAATGAACATGCGCCCTACTACCAGGAGTAAGGCCAACCTCCGTAAGATTATCCGATTGTTCAGGATCACATGGGAAATATAATGCATCAGGGATATTATCTGTTGGTAGATCAAGTTCTATTTCTAAAGTATGTCCGTATGTGGCTCTAATCATTATTCCTCTTACTTCATATCTTCCTTTGGGATCTGTTTCGGACACAGCATTGAAATGGTGCGGCCTTAGCCAATGATACCGTTTTTCATCACCTTTTTTGAATTGTCTGATTATATCTTTAATATCTACCCATCCATTGATATCCATTTCTAAATCAAATTTTTCCGGAGCATGTCTAAGTATCAAAGCTAGCCGTCGAGCCATACTATTCCTTTCTCCTGTCCTCATGATGAATTTTCCTTCTGCATTACAAGCTGGGCACAAATGATCATCCGCATAATAACCATGATTTTGACATTCTCTTATCATATTGTTTACCTCCAAATGCCTTTCTTTCATGAACTTCTCGGTAAACATACATCTTTGCGGAGTTAAACAGTGAATGTTATTCAACATTATCTCTTCGCGGTGCCATGAAGGCAGTAATAGTGGATTGGCTTAGAACTCCATTTCATAGAGCACACAAAGGAAAGTTGGTGAATGTCAGGCCAGATGAAATGGCTGGTCATTTAATTAAAAGTATTCTAGAAAGAAATAACCTCAGTCCAGAATTAATTGATGACGTATTAGTTGGTTGTGCATATCCTGAAGGTGAACAGGGATATAACATAGGTCGCTTAATTACATACATTGGTGGTTTGCCGAATAGTGTCCCTGGTGCAACATTAAACAGATTATGTGGCTCTTCAATGCAAGCAGTTTTGTCGGCTTCTGCAAATATAGAGGTTGGGTGGGGAGAATGTTTTCTATGTGGCGGCGTGGAATCTATGAGTCGTATCAAAAGAAGAGGTTTCAATTGGAGTCCGAGTCCAAAATTAGAATTTGACTATCCACAAGCATATATAGGAATGGTAGAGACAGCAGAAAACATAGCAAAAATATGGAATATCACAAGAAAAGAACAAGAAAATTTTGCTTTATCCTCCCATAGGAAGGCTCATTATGCTCAAAAATCTGGTTACTTTCACGACGAGATAATTACCATTAATGACATAAAAGGAGATGTTTCTGAAGATGGTTGTATAAGAGGTAATACTTCCTTAGAAGGAATGGCTAAATTAAATCCCGTTCTTGGCCTCGGTACATCGATTACTGCAGCCACAGCATCACCACTAACAGATGGAGCATCGATCATGATTGTATGCAGCGAAGACTTCGCAAAGAAAAATAGTTTGAATCCTTTAGCAAGAATAGTGTCTGGTGCGGTAATTGGATGTGATCCAGAGATTATGGGCATAGGGCCTATAGAGGCTACCAAACTAGCCCTCAAAAGGTCTAAATGGGATATTGAAGATGTGGATATCTTTGAGATAAATGAGGCATTTTCTTCTCAATGTATTGCTGTAATAAGAGACTTAGATATCGATGAAAGTAAAGTTAATCTCGACGGAGGATCTATATCAATAGGCCATCCTTTGGGGGCCTCAGGCATTAGAATTATTGGTAAAGCCGCATCTATAATGGGCAGAACAAATAGTAAGCGAGCATTAGCATCTATGTGTATTGGAGGAGGAATGGGCATAGCCATCACATTAGAAAAGCCATAGATATATCATAATATTATATTTAAAATAGCGACGCACTCATGAAGTAAGGTTGATTCCCATAGACATGCTCAAAGATACAGACGTCCTAATCAAAGGAGATTCTTTAAGAGACAAGAAAATTTTGTTTGCTATTACTGGCGGAATCGCGGCCACCGAATCTATAAAATTATCACGCGAATTAAGAAGATATGGTGCAAATTTAACAATTATAATGACAAAAGAATCTGAAAAAATAATAACACCTCTAGCAGTATCGTGGGCCTCAAACGTCCAGGTCATCACTGGGTGGAGTTATGAAATGGCTCAACTTGAGGGGTATGATCTTATTTTAGTTGCACCAGCAACCAGAAATACAATATCTAAACATGTCCATGGAATTATGGATTCACCATTAATGATGGCTCTATCAGCTGCAAGGAAAAAACTCACCCCTACTCTATTTGTTCCTTCAATGCATCAGGATTTATTCGATGATCCCGTTACAACAGAATTAATCGATAACTTAAATTATAAAAACTGTTTTGTATATTCAGATACTGTGAAAGAGGGTAAAATTAAACAACCAAATCCAGTAGATATTGTTGCTAAGATCTGTAATATTGTTAATAGTTTTTTGCCTAATCGAAAAAAAATTGCTATTACACTTGGGGCAAATCGAGCCCCGATAGACTCAGTAAGAGCGATTCAAAATGCTTCATCTGGAAAGACTGGATGGATTATTTCGGAATACTTGTATCGTAATGGTCACGAAATAATCTGCATAGTAGGAAAAACTTCAGTCTCACCTAGTTTCGTATTACCCGATATTAGATCTGCGGGTAGCCCTAATGAAATGTTGCGTAAATGTATCGATCTAACATCTAATGAGATTAAACCCGATGTATGGATTCATGCAGCGGCTGTGTTGGATTATTTTACAGAACCTATAAATGGAAAACGATCCAGTGGGCTTGATGATTGGCAAATTACATTAAAACAGGGGCCAAAACATATTCAGGAATTGATGCCGTTGGTTGGCGATTCTATTAGAATCGGATTTAAATTAGAATCGAATGTAGATGAAAATTATCTTATAGAAAAATCGCTAAATCAAATATCAAAATATGATTTAGACGCTGTGATTGCGAATATTAAAGAACAAATCCATGATACTAGATTTCCTAGAGCTAGGATTGTAAATAAGGATGGATCAGTAGTTAAATTAATCGATTACAAAGAATTATGCGAAGCGATAGAATCAGTCATATTAAGTTCCCACTAGGTTTTATTCCATTACATTCAAAACTATATTATACCTCAGTATTTCTAATGAAAGACCAGGGAAAGGCTAAGAGAGGCATTCCTGTCAAATCAGAATTCAATTCTTGGTATCCCGCTATAGTAGAAATCGCTGATTTAGTAGATAAGAGGTATCCTATCAAAGGCATGGATGTATGGAAACCTTATGGTTGGAAAACTATGTCATTGATAGATTCGATTACACGTAGTGAAATGGAAAGAACTAACCATGAAGAATACAGATTTCCTCTGCTAGTCCCTGAAGATCTGTTGGAAAAGGAAAATAGATTAGTCTCTAATTTAAAAGCATCTAGGGATGCTAATGCGGATCCATCGGAGTTAAGACTAAATGAAGAAGATTCTGGATTTAAAAAAGAGGTTTATTGGGTTAAGCATGGAGGAGAAAATGAATTAGAGGTTCCAATGTTCCTGAGGCCAACTTCTGAAACTCCCATGTATAACATGTTTTCTTTGTGGATAAGAAGTCATGCCGACTTACCATTAAAAACATATCAGATCGTCAATACTTTTAGATATGAAACTAAACAAACTAGATCTTTTATCAGAGTTAGAGAGATACATTTCTTTGAAGCCCATACAGTACATAGAAATCTAGAAAATGCTACAAATCAGATTAAAGAAGATGCTATAATAGTACAAAATATTTTAGATAAATTATGCCTACCTAATATAATCTCAAAGAGGCCTTTGTGGGATACATTCCCTGGAGCATGGTATACTACCGCTGCTGATGTCATTATGCCAAATGGCCGAACTTTACAAGTAGCTACTTATCACCATTACAAAGATCAATGGGCAGAATCATTCGATTTGTCATATGAAGATGAAAACGGGGACACGCAATATTGTCATCAAACAACTTTTGGTATGTCTGAACGACTTTTAGGAGCTATTGTGGGAGTACACGGCGACGATGCTGGTTTGATTCTCCCTCCGTCAGTTTCTCCAATCCAGGTCGTTATAATGCCTATAGCGGCCCATATTTCTGATGAAGTAATGATTTATTCCAATAGAGTCGCAGCTGAATTAGGGAAAAACGGAATACGTAATAAATTAGATGACAGAGATATTCGTCCAGGAAATAAACACTATCACTGGGAAATAAAAGGAATACCGATAAGACTTGAAATAGGCCCAAAAGATATTGCGAAAAATCAATGTATTATTACTTTGAGAACTGGTGGGAAAGAAATAATATCCTTGGATAACTTATCTCCTTCTATTAACACCGCCTTAGAATCTATATCTGAAACATTGAGAAATAGAGCCAATGCGTTATTTCATGATAAGATTTTACCCTTACCAGAGGTCAAAATTAATGAAGGGACTATATTATTTAAAGAACCACTCATTGAAGGTGTGGTATATGAATTTCCATTTGTAGGAAACGATGCGAATGCTGAATTATTAGAGAGAAGAACTGGGATAACATTGTTAGGAGAATGCAATATACCTTACGAAAAACCTAAACCATGCGTGGTGACAGGCAAACTGACTACGAAGAGACAACATCTGGCTAGGATGTATTGATTTTTTTCTTGACGAATATGCCTATTATGGACATTAGTGAAAATAATACTATAAGAGCAGTATCAAAAAATTCCAGTGATCCGGGTTCTTTCCACGTTTCTATTTGATGTAAACCGTCCCATGATGTACCTCTAAGCCACACGACGCGGGTATTTCCTTCAGTACATACTTCTTTCATATTTGCTAAACCTAATGAACATAGTATTTTTCCCATACCAAAATATATATTGGTAATTATTGTCAATAATCCAGAAAAACCTATTAATAATATCATTTTCCTTCTCTTTTTTATTGTAGAATCCTGATTTTTTACTATAGAATTAATATCTGGTAGAAATTCAGGAATTTCAACATCTGAAGTTGTTATAGGACGTTCTTCAGTTAAAGAGTTAATATTTATTTTAGGCCCTAATATATCCATTTCTAATAATGCTTCTCTGCCATATATTCTCTCTGCGAGTACATAAAGATGTGGATTATTTTCCAATTCTACAGGATCAAGTGTACCATCAAGAAGCTTTTTCATTAGCTCTGTGTCACTCATGTTGCAGTCTCATGCCATATCCTTCATCAAATGAACGCTTCTTGGAGTCATTCTACCTCATTTACGGCCAATACTTTTCTTAGCCGCCTGGACTATGTCTTTAATTGCCATAGACATTTCTTCAAATAATTCTTCTGAATCTCCACTTTGACCAAATATATCTTTCACTCCAATCATTTCTACAGGTACTAGGTTAGTCCTTGAATTATGTTCGGCTACAGCACTACCCAGCCCTCCAATAATCGAGTGATCTTCGGCTGTGACTATACATCCACACCTTTTACTCCATGTGTCTATTAATTCTTCATCTAATGGTTTTAATGTGTGCATATCTATTACTGCAGCATTAATGCCTTCATTTTTCAATAAAATACTAGCGTCTATAGATTTTGATACCATCACACCACAGCAAATTATTACCACATCTTCGCCTTCCATTAATACATTGCCTTTACCAATAATTAAGTCTTGTTTGGTATTATTTGTATAAGACCGTGGAACCTTGTTTCTAATCGTTCGCATATACGATGGCCCTTCAAGGTCAACTAATTGCATAGTTAATTCCTCCGCTGAAATATCATCAGCAGGGTGGATTACTGTCATATTGGGTAATGTTCTGTAAATTGCTAAATCTTCTACAGATTGTGCACTGCTCCCGTCGCTGCCTGTATGTATTCCTCCATGACTTCCACAAATATGGACCTTCAAATTTGGCCGTGCAATTCCATTCCTAATTTGTTCAAATCCTCTTTCTGTGAAAATAGCAAAAGTACTAGCCATTGGAATTTTACCCGATGATGCTAATCCAGCTGCTACCAGCATCATATTTTGTTCAGCAATACCAATGGAAAAGGTTCTTTCTGGAAACTTATTTCTGAAATGACAAGATTTGGTAGATTTACCTAAATCTGCTTCTAATACAACAATATTAGGGTTATTAGCCAAATTTAACAATGCATCCCCGTAGCCATCCCTTGAAGCACCGTTTCCAGAGAGAGAACTCATGATAATTCCTCCATAGCAATTTGAAACTCCTCAATATTTGGAGCTTTACCGTGAAAAGATGGATTATTTTCCATGTATGATACTCCATTTCCTTTTATGGTATTAGCAATTATAGCCATAGGTCCTTCTATGCCAGTATTTGCCCAATTAATTGCATCACATATTTCCTCCATATCATGACCGTCAATCTCTCTAACAACCCAACCGAATGACTCGAGCTTTCCTTTTAAATCACCTACTTCCATTTGTTTCGATACAAAATCATCATTTTGTATCCGGTTTTTATCAACAATTAATTTTAAGTTTCCGCATGAATGAAAAACCGCAGCCATAATTGCCTCCCATAATTGACCTTCCTGTGTTTCTCCGTCACCTACCATTACCCATATTTTTCTATTACTATTGTCTAATTTTGCGGCTAATGAGCATCCTAATCCGAATGATAAACCCATTCCTAAACTTCCAGCAGAGAAATCTACGCCATTAGTCCAATTCATATCTACATGGCCTTGGCATACCGAACCTAATTTTCTGAATGACATTAGATCTTGCTCGTTGATAATATCTAATTCATTTAATATTGAATACATTGCAGGACTAGCGTGCCCTTTACTCATTATGAATCGGTCTCTATCTTCCCAATTCGGGTTTGATGGGTCAATATTCAAAACAGTGCCATACAATCCGACAATCATGTCAATTGCTGATAACGAACCTCCTGGATGCCCGGATTGGGCTGCATGTATCATTTTGATTATATTTATCCTACAACTCAATGCCATTTTTTCTAGTTCTTTGGTCCCCAATTTTAACGGCATGTTCTCACTTATACTGGACGTTCTGCTGTAGGCTATTGATAGTTTCCAATTAATTGTTAATTATTTTAGACGCACATTAAAATTACCTGATGTCCTAGGGGAACTAAGGCAAGGAGGGTATGCGAGTTTGACAATAGCACATAGTAATGATTGGCGTGCCCGACTCAGGTTGATGCCAATCCCTTTTTCTATACAAAAAGATGAGTTAATGTCCAGGTGTCTTGAAACTATTATGTCAGGTGATAGAATTAGTTTATCAGATGGTTTATTATTGTACAATTCACCAAATCTACCCGCATTATGTTCACTAGCTAACTTAATTAAAAAATCTAGGTTCAATGATAATATATTTTTTAATGACAATTTACATGTTAACACTACTAATATATGTGTATTAGCTTGTAGATTTTGTGCTTTCAGGAAAGGCCCTAGGCATTCTAATGCTTATGAATTAACAGTAGATGAAGTTATACACAGAATTCAACCATTTGCCGATTCTATTGACGAAGTTCATTCAGTAGGAGGTCTCCATCCACAGTGGACGATTGAACATTATATCGAACTTTACAGTAAGATAAATAATGTGTACCCTCATATTCATATAAAATCTCTGACTGCTGTAGAAATAAAACATATCGCAAATCGATCTGGGATAAGTGTGCTTAAAACCTTAAAATTATTAAAAAAATCGGGACTTAATTCTATTCCAGGGGGTGGTGCAGAAATACTTGTTGACTCTGTAAGAGATAGAATTTGTAGGGGAAAAGAAAAATCTTCAGAGTATCTAGAAATACATGGCTTAGCCCATACTTTGAATATTCCTTCTAATTGTACGATGCTATTTGGAACCATAGAAACAGTAGAAGAACGGCTAATCCATTTAGACAAATTAAGAATACAACAAGATAAAACATCCGGTTTTCAATGTTTTGTCCCTTATCCATATCTCCCAGATAAGACAAGATTGCCTGAAGCTCAATTAGCGACTACTAGTGAAATTATTCGAGTCATAGCAGTATCTAGAATAATGTTAGACAATATACCTCACATCAAAGCATACCGTATGAATATTGGAGATAACGTAGCATCTTTATGTATTAATGCGGGCGCAGATGACATAGATGGGACTGTAGGGAATGAAGAAATTATGCATGAAGCCGGTAGTAAGACTAGGCTCGATTATGACAAAGAACAATTGGCAAAATTAATAACATCTACTGGCCAAGTTCCCATCAAAAGAAACTCTACCTATACAGAGTTTGAAGTGTACGAGAGCATTTCAAAAAAATCCATAGTTATGCCAATTAATAATTAAGAAGTGATATTATGACATGGCAAAATGTATTGGGGAGAGTGGCTTTTTCAAACTGTGATCCTATATTTAATTCATTAGATAAAAAATGGGAAATATTACCAGCCCCACCTTCTTGGCTAACAGGTCACTTATTGAGAAGAGATTGCTTATGTGCTCCAATACCGACAGCTGATTACGCAAAGCATTCCAATGAATTATTATTATTACCCGAATTGGCTATCGCGAGTAATGGAGAGGTAGGATCGGTGTTGTTATTTGGCTCAAGAACGATTGACGATATGAGGGACATTGCCTTACCCTCAGATTCTTCAACTTCAGTAGCGCTATTGAAATGGATCCTGACCAAAAGAGGACTTGATCCTAAATTTTATGATTCTGGTCCTGATATAAATTATATGCTTTCTAAATGTGATGGAGCATTATTAATTGGAGATAGAGCATTGGTTGCTGCACGAGAAAATCCAGAACTTATTCGACTAGATTTAGGAGCTGAATGGACTAAGATAACTAATTTACCAATGGTTTTTGGGGTTTTCGCTGCAAGAAAAGATTCTCCCCGTCAGAAAATCATAATGGCCCAGAAAGATATGCTTGATCAATATAAAATGTTTAAAAAAGATAAGAAATTCAGAAATAATGTTATTTTTGAATCTTCCAACAAACTAGGTTTTGAGGGCGAAAGAATAACTGAATATTTTGTTGATGAGGTGAGTAATTTGCTAGATAATGATGGGGTCAAAGGTCTAGAGTTGTTCCTGTCAGAAGTGTGCGGACTATCTTCAAAGCCAACCTGGCTTTCGTGTGACTAATTTGTATACTCTAATCTCTTACTTGCAACCCAGTCTAGTAAGTCCAACGCTACTTCACAGGATTCTGAAATAACTGGTTCAGAGTCATTTACGAATTTCTTCAGAGTCTTCAACGCGGTCATATCTCCTATAGCTCCCAAAGCTTCTGCAGCCTCATGCCTTACCATTAAATTTTCACTAGTATCTTCTAACCTGTCAATGAGGTAAGGTAGTGCGTGATTATCTTGCATTTGACCCATTACATAGGCTATTTCATGCTTTAATAGTGCAGAATTAGAGCTGAAGGCCGCTGCTAAAGCATCTACTGATTTCGCCCCACCTATTCCCCTAAGTGCAAATAAGGCCCTCATTCTTTGAAACATTTTTTCGTCCTCATTGACCAATATTTTCCCGAGTAGGTGTATGTCCTTTACATGACTAGGGGGTGCTGGATCTACAGACTCAAATTCACTTACTTCTGGTTTATCTATGCTCAAATTATTCACCTGAACCTACAAATTTTATATCTTCTACAATTAAATCATTTCTTACTAAGCCTATCTCTATACCTTGCCTTAGAAACTCTCGAATAGCTTTCCTACCATCGATGCCGTAATCTATGGTTCTTTTATTGACATACATTTGCACAAATTTTTTGTTCGTTTCGTCATCTATGCCTCTACCCCATTGTTTAGCAAATTCCAAAGAGGATTCTGGATTGTTTATAGACCAAATAATACTATTTTTTACGTCCTCGGTTATTTTCTCACATGTATCCATTCCTAAATCTTTTCTGACCACGTTACCTCCCAGGGGCAATGGCAAACCCGTTCTTTCATTCCACCATATTCCTAAATCTTGTACCAAGTATACTCCCTCATCTTTCCATGTAACTTGGCCTTCGTGGATAATAAGCCCTACTTCAAAATCACCTTTTATTACTCTTGGCATAATTTCATCAAATGGTACCACCTCTACTTCAACATCACCCCATGCAAGTCTCAATGCCAAATATGCACTGGTGCCAAGGCCAGGAATTGCGATTTTTTTCATTTTCCCTTCTTCTATTGTTATTTTTTTATTAGATATTAACATTGGACCGTATCCCTCGCCCATAGATGCACCGCAGTTCATGAGGTGATACTTATCGGATATATACGGATAAGAATGAATACTTACAGCGGACACTTCATATTTTCCGTTTTTAGCATGTTCATTCAGAGTTTCTATATCCAAGAGGACATGATCGTATTTTCTATTTTGTGTCTCTAGATTTCCTTTTGTAAGTGCATAAAACATGAAAGCGTCGTCAGGATCTGGAGAATGTCCAATTGAGTATTCAAGTCCCCTATCTTCCATGTACCACGCAATTAGTTATAGATTATGAACATGTGTAATATAACATAAAAAATTTAGTAATGATAAAAAACAATAACTACCTCGTAATACCATGCCAGATGCAAACAAACTGTCTACGGCCACTGGTCAATTAGGCCCTATATGTGCTATTACCGGTAAACCCCTTACGTTTTCAGAAGCAATTGTTCTAGATGATAAATTTGTTTCATATGAAGCATATGTAGAATTCACTGGTGCAGAATCTTCAACTGATGACAAGGAAATTTCAGGTTTATTACTAAAATAATTGAAAACTTAATTCCTTGCAATGCTCCGAGATGTTCATGGTAGCCGGATGGAGTCGTCATGCGCTTAGATTTTCCGATTATTATGGATCTTTAAATCAGCACATGCTTTGGACGCCCCCTAGACTTAAATCAAGAGAATGGATGTTTATTCCATGGGGTAGTAGACCACCAGAACGTCATCGGGGTTTTGTAGATAAGCCTGAACTTCTCAAGTATCTACAATCACGTGCACCACATTCTTGTTTCCACAGTACGGCTTATTACAAGTATCCTTCCGAACGAAAGATGGCAGATAAAGACTGGTTAGGAGCAGATTTGATCTTTGACTTGGACGGAGATCACTTACCAGGTGTATCAGATAGAGATTTTCCTACAATGATCAAACTTATACAAGAACAGGCTTGGAGTTTATGGGCAGATTTTTTACAACCTGAATTTGGATTTAAAGAAAAGTATATCCAAACCTCCTTCTCAGGCCATAGGGGATTCCATATACACGTCAGAGACCCTAAATTATTTCATCTTGATTCAAATGCTAGAAGAGAATTGGTTAATCATATCAGAGGAGAAGGTATCGATGTAAGCACTACTCTCGCTGGTCCCGAAAGTATGTGGAAAAATAGAGTTCAAAGTGGGATGCAAGCTGTTATAGAAAAACTACAAAGTATCTCAAATGAAAAAAGTAAAAACAAACGTATTATTAATAATTTTATAGATATTTTTTCATCTAGAAGTAATTATTCTGACAATAAATTAAAAGGATTAACACCAAACACTATCAGAAAAAAGATTTTACATCTTTCTGATTTAACGATGGACAATAATCGAATTAATAGGTTAAATAAAGATACTAGTTTACTAGTCTTCGGAGAGTCACTAACTCCATTTTTTTGGGAACTTGTTAAGGGAGATTCAACAGTTATTTTAGGTAACGCCGGTGAAACTGATGAAGCTGTGACTGTGGATGTTAAGAGGGTAATAAGGCATGTAGGGAGTTTGCACGGTAAATGTGGACTAAAGGTTACAGAATTCCCTTTGAAAAGATTAAATCCGTATGATTCTCACAAATTTGATCCCCTATCAGAACCTATTGTGTTTAAAGGCGAGAATCTTACAAAACTAAGATTGACAGTTGATGATGTTACAGTATCATTAAATGATGTAGAAATAAATGGGGACACGGGAGATATTGTAGAAGTTAACGAATCACTCTCTATGTTCTTGACTTTGAAAGATTGGGCGGAATTAGTACGCTAATTTTGCGGTTATTCAACTCATACTCGGAGAACCTTCAATAATGTATATTTGTACAGGATGTCATGGGGCCAATGTCTGGAGATGAGGATATTGAAGAACAAATGAAAAATTTTACCTTTCCACCATTGCCACCTGGCATATCTATGCCTCCACCTCCACCTCCAGAATTTTTAGATAATACATTAGACGAAACGTTAGATATAATGGATCAAAGTCTATTAGATGTGGCAGACGCTCTGGGCGCATCTACTATCCAAGAGGTGAACACTGATTTTAAATCAATATGGGCTAAGAGAAAGGCTAATGACCCCACAATAAAGATACAAAATAAGCAAAGTATGTATGGTCATATTGATCGTTTAGCTAAAGGTGAAGTTGGAACATTATTAGACAGGTTTCAAGACAGATTTGGTTCAGAATTAGATAAAGAGATAATTGTATTAAGGAAGAAGCAACAACAAGAAATGCGTTCCATAAAACCTATTGTAGAGCTTATTTCAGTACCCAATAATGATGAGTCGATGAAATTTCCTGAATTTTTAGAAGCCATGAATGATTCTAATTTCATAGACAAAGTTTCCGAAGTTACGAATATATCATCAGAAAAATTAAATCAATTTACCAAATCGGAATTAAAAAAATTCTTTTCAGCTGCAGATAAAGATAACTCAGGTACTGTTGACTTTAATGAATTTGTAGAGGCGGTATTAGAATTAGACACTTCCAAAGATGAATTTGTAACTTTTTTTGATATAGTTAATAATCTATTAGGAGATGCACCTGAGAGTTTCATAAATAGTTTCATAGCATCAGAGGATTTCATCCTATTCGAAAAAGTTGGTAAAGATTCAGTATCCGCTACTAATGAAGAAAGAAGTAAATTCTTTAAAATGATTAATAATGTTCTGGGAGAACTACCAGAAGATACCATAAGTAATTTTGTTAATTCCCCTGATTTTGAGATATTCTCTAGAATGGGCGAACTATATGGTGAGTGATTTAATGGGATTACTAGAAAAAGCGGGAAAAATTCAAACAGATGAAATAATAGTCGAAACGCCTGCGCCAGTAGTGGCGGCAGTAGAAGAACCCGATCAAACAAAAGTGATTAAAAAGGGTAAAAGAAATAGAAAAGATAAGAAAATTAAAAAATCACGTCCTGTTAAAGAAAAAAAGATTAGAGCACCGAAAACTCTTCCAGATGAATTCGAGAATGCTACTAACCTTCAAAAAAGAACGAGAAGATTTGTAGATTTTGCAGTAAGTTATGGATGGTCAATACCATTAATTGGATTATTAGGATTTGGAGGTAGCAGTGATCCGACTTATTTTATAATTTTAGGAGGTCTTTTGACAATTGGAAATTTAGCGATATTGCCGGCTTATACTAACCGGTCAATGGGGAATTGGGTAAGTAGAACTAGATACGTCAATACACGAGGTGAAAGTCCTATTTGGCCATATCTTAGTCTTAAAGGTCTTACCACATTATTTGTGTTAATATCATCATTTTCTATCCTTGTTATAATGAGTGAACTTTCATTAGGAGATACAACCATAGGATCGATATTCAGAGTTATAGGACTCTTACTTGTTATTCCTCCTCTAATTGATTATTTTATGTACAAAAGGCGCGCAAATGGTTTAGGAATTTGGGATACTTTCTTCGGAGGAGTTTGGATGGTCAAAACTAATAAATCCGCAGAAGCCAAAGGTTGGTTAAAAAGGTTAGAATCTCTAGGAGACTTTGCAGAGTCTAGAGGTTTATTAAAAGAAAATGAAGATACAGAATAATAATAATAATAATAATAATAATAATAATAATTACTATTCTAATATTACCAAAAAAAACATATTTAGAAGTCTATCATAATTGTTATGATCGACAGAATGGAGCTTAAAATATTATCAAAAGTACTATCACTGGAGAGATTAATATTTTACTCTATTTTTAGAGCTATTTATGGCGGATTAATACTATTGATTAGCATATTTTTTGTTACAGATTTACATTACCCAAAAAAACTATTCAGTGATATTTATTATATTTTTAATGATATTTTCTCGATTATTGTTCAAGATTATTAGGCGAAAAGGTAAATGAATAAAATTATAATAACTAAATTGTTACCGCATAATATCATACAGGTGAGTATTAATGAAAAAAATCAATTTACAACAAATATCATCTAAAATCTCTAATTATTGGTCCCCGGGTATAGTAGCAGAAATGAATGACTACCAAATTAAAATAGTCAAGATTAAGGGCGATTTCGTATGGCATCACCATAAAAAGACTGATGAATTATTTTATGTCATAGAGGGTAAAATGTCGATAAATTTTCTCGATTCAAGTATTACTTTAAATAAAGGAGAATTATTTATTGTACCAAAAGGTACAGAACATAAGCCATCGGCTGATGAAGAATGTGTTATTATGTTAATAGAACCAAGAGGAGTAAGAAACACGGGGAATGCCTCTGGAGATTTAACATCTGCAAATGATATTTGGATATGAAAATGAATATTCTATCTTGCCGATTATTATTCAGATTTAATCTTACAGCAAACTCTCTAAATATATTTCTCAGAATTGGTTTATTGGCGTTACGTACTTAAGCCAAAATTTGATAATAGCATTATACCCCTTATGAGATTCATCCCAATGTTAAATAAAATTACATTCCAAAATAATGATATCTATCAGTTATATATATATGTGATTACACATTCAATTTAACTGGTGCTTGAATGGATATTACAATGATTGGGGCATATGTTGGTATGATTTTTGTATTAGCTGCGTTTTCTTCAGAATCTAGAGGGATGATCTCTAGCCGTTCTTCAACATATCTAGTACTAATGCTAATAGGTGAATCGTTACTTACACTAAGAGCATATATTACAGGTGAGTGGCCATTTGCGGTTTTGGGTGGTATTTGGGCTTTTTTTGCTGCATATTCCATTTTACGACCACCGATATAGATTTTATTTTCTCTTATTAAAAAAAAATATAAAACAGTAATTCATATATACATCTGAATCTCCTCTGTTGATGAAGAGAACTTGTAACATAGGAGCCAAAGGAAAATTATTACGTTTTACACTAGGACTAGGTTCCGTTTTTACCGGTATATTGATGATATCC
>Ga0315320_10000345_pt1 | contig 37558 bp, 24 predicted proteins | sample M140m21515metaG_FD_203458 | JGI IMG/M metagenome (GOLD analysis project Ga0315320, IMG submission 203458) | Ammonia-oxidizing marine archaeal communities from Monterey Bay, California, United States - M1 40m 21515 | ecosystem: Environmental > Aquatic > Marine > Coastal | place: USA: California... | reverse complement strand
ACTTGTTTTGGTTGTTGCGATTAACAGCAGCCCAAGAGCTTGGTTTCGGCTCATTGGGGCGTCTGATTGAGGTAAAGATTGACGTCATGTGTTGAACGCCCCCCCGCCAGAATATCGACTTGTCCGTCCCCATCAAAATCGTCGCACCATAGGTCCTCGCATGCCATCGGAGAATCCAACTGGGTGCGTTCCCAGCGCTCACCGGTGTCGTCTGTTGACTGATACAAATAGATACCTGGCGGAGTTCCATCGGTTTTTGCTTCCCGGTGAGCTGCGACCACTTCGTCTTTCCCATCACCGTTGAAGTCTGCACACCAAATGGCATGTCCTTGGGCAAGCGAGTCGTCGAGCACAACCCGTTGCATTTGATTATTTAATGCTTCCCCGAGGTACGCGACGACTTGGTTGCCGTGCATGGGTTCGATGGTCGCCAACATGATCTTTTTGCCGAGCTTTCCCTTCTTGACCTCCCCAGCACCGCTTTGTGGAGGTCGGTCACCTGTTGCTCCTTTGGAGATTTCGGAAACGGAAAAACTGCCATCTGCGCTTCGCCGCACGAGGGTTAAGCCTTCTTGGCTGGCGACGATTGTGTGATCAGGTTGGTCCGCTTTTGAATTGCCGATGTGCCAGTGATTATGAGCTCGATTCAGCGACCGAGTCATGACCTTTGGGGTCCAGTTTTGATCGGCCGGTTGATCAGGAATCGGATACGCCAGCAAACGAATGCCGTTACTGCCATCACCGTTGAGGGGTGTGACTACCAATTGATCTCTACCTGTTCCCAGCACATCCGAAAACCGCATTCGGTGTGTCCATGCTTCGGCACCAATGGGATGAACGGTCCATGGAGCCTGTAACGATTTGCCACGACGAATCCAGAAAATGTCACCGCCATTCTTGGGCCATCCTGCCCCCATCGCAAAGTCAACTTTACCGTCTCGATCAATGTCGCCGGCGGCAATGCAGACATGATCCTTTGTGACGGCATCACTAATCATTACATGCTTTTTCCAATCAGGGTTCCGGTACCACATCGCTTCGCGTTCACTGATTGCGACCACATCCAGACGATTGTCACCATCAACATCAGCGGCAGTGACTGCATAACAAACCTTGCCGAGATTTGGATCAATCACCTTTTTTTCAAACTTCAGATTTTCTGCGGATGCGTTTGTAATCTGAAGCAATAGAAGCAGGGTCAGCACGGGTGAGAGTGTTGAATAGTGCGAGCGAGGCATGGGTGTGGCTCCACAAAGGTAGGATGTCGGCATGGTCAACCGGCAGTTTAGCGGGTTTGTCAGCGGGCAGCAGTGAGTATTTTCAGTGGAGTCCGGGGATTGTCAGATGCATGCGCAAAAAAAGGGCGTCTCGTTTCCGAAACGCCCTTGAATTGGGAACTGCTTATTAGCAGTTAGCAGTGTTAACGAATATTACTATTCGTTATCTGTCTCTCTACCAAGCATCATCATGATTGGGCTTTGAGTCGCGGCTGCATTGTAGGTGTAGCCAGCTTCCAAAGCGCGCTCGATCCGCTCTTTCGTCTCTGCCAGATGGGCCTTGGTGTAGGCGTCCATTTTCTTGCCGCATTTATCCAGGGAGCCTTGGATGGTACCGGAAAGCTCTCGCAATTCCATTCTGGCAAGATTGCTGATCGGCTTGTGCGCTGCGGTGTCGTCCGAGGATCCGAGGATCAGGTCGACAAGACGTTGCATGTGCTCACGTTGAAGGTTTCTTCTCAGTGATGAGATCATTGGCTCACGATCATTTCGTCCATCGGGACACTCCGCTTCCAGTTCGCTCCAAACTGCCTTGTTGATTGCCGAAAGCAACTCAGGAAGCGTCAACGTATCGACGTCTGCAGGCAGTCGCAATTCGTTGTCGTAAACCCTTCGCAGAGTTGTCGGATTCATCAACAGAGTTAGGGCAGATGCTTGCACACCAAGGATTCGATCATGGATTGGCCAAGTAGCTTCGTTCGACATTGCGTTACGTGAGCCACCGTCGAGCCACTTGTCGACACTCATTCGCTCGAGCAACTTTGGCGTCAGGCCATAGGCGTCGTCGTTGAAGGAGGTGTCAATCACGAATTGCAAGGCAGCCCTTTGCTGGGCTGCGGGAACGACTTCAACAGGCGGACGATCACCAGGATCGCCTTTCTTGTCGCGGTTGATGAACGCACCACCAATCCAGTTAGCCATCATGTTGACTGAGCGTGTCTGCAAGCTGAGTGTCAGCTCGTAACCACGGCGGGCTTTGGCCCAACTGTCGCCCTCTTTGACAAATTTATCTAGGATTCGCTCGCGATAAAGCTTGACCAGCTTCCGCTGCTCATTGGCGTAGTCGAGAGGATCTTTCGAGAAGTCGTAGCGACGAGCCAGTGGATCAGGTCCATTGGTGTCTTCGTCTGTTGCGTATTGCAATTCTGGTTCGTTGCAACGTTTCAGGATTTCCGCGAGCTTCTTGTCGTCGGCTGTGTAGCCGTACTCAATCGCCCAGTAATCGTACGGTCCGATGTCGATCATTCCGTAGTCACCTTGAACCTCACCTGACTCAAGTCGGTAGTTAATCGGCGTGTAATCCATCACCGACGCGGTGAAGGTTTTGTTGCCTTTCACTGCTTTACTATTAATTTCATCGAGGGTCAGCAAGCCGGAGGCTTTGAAGTTGTGACGTAGGCCCAAGGTATGTCCCACTTCGTGGGCAACCAGGTCAGCGAGGAGTGGTCCGACGAACCATTCTGGCATGCCATCGAGCATCGGGTCAGCGGGAGCAGCGGGTTTCTTAGCCACTGCTTCGATGCTTTTCTTCTTCTCGTCAGTTCCTTCCTCTTTCTTCTCTTCGTCGTCCTTGTCTGCTTCCTTGTCGTCCTTGTTGTCCTCGTCAGCGCTCTCTTTTTTGTCGCCTTCTTTCTCCTTGGACTGATTCTTCTTCTTTCGCTTCTTTTGTTTCTCGGCTTCTTCGGTAGCCATCAAAGACAAGGCCCAGTCCATCCGGGCTAAAGCGAGGTCCAAGTTGCGACCGCTGGCAGCCATGCACAGACCATTTTTCTGGCTGACGTGTCCATACAAACCATCAAACTCATCGTCGCCCAGTAGTGAGGGGTCAGCTTGAGCAAATTGATAGCCGGCCAAAGGCAGTTGGGATTGCCGTTGGAATTCATTTCGAAGGTAATTTGCCCTTTCAGCCGGAGCCAGCCGGACGCGAGGATCCCAACGCGGGTTCTTGCCAAGCCACGCCAGTGTTTCTGCAGCCATGCCTTCCATTGCCAACTTTGGCATCAGGTCTTCATAGTTGTAATTAAAGTGCCGGATCCAGCCGTCGGTCAAAATGATATCGGCATCGAGGATTTCACCTGTGGAAGGGTGCACGCGGCTGGGACCAATCGCTGTTCCCACATCGTTATTCAACCAGCGAATGAAGTTGTAGCGAACGTCCTCAGGATCTTTTTCCATGTGAACACCACTCTGCGCGTCCTGGTACTCGATCACGATCGCGTCGATCAAACCTACTTTCTCGAACGCCTTGTTCCAGTAGTCAACACCGGCTTTGATCCAGCGGCGATAGCGGACGGGGGCAGTGTGTTCAACGTAAAAACGAATTGGTTCTTTCGGAGGGCTTAGTTGAAGGCTTGGATCACGCTTCTGTAGTTTCCAACGATTGATGAATCGGACCCGTGTGTCGTCGTCTTCGTACTTGCTCAGGTCCGAAAAGGAAGTTGTGAAGTAACCTACTCGCTCATCAGCTTTTCGAGGCTTGTAGCCTGCGGTTGCGCTGGGCACTTCGCTGAACGAGTAGTGGATGGTTTGCAGGCGGCCGCTACCACCAACAATTTCAAATGCAATTTCGACGTTGCCCGGGAAAACCTTGGCTGATGACAGTTTGGTGATCCGCGAATTACTGATGCGAACCGAAGATCCGAAGAAGCGGCTTGCGTTTCCAATCAGCAGTGCATCCAAGTCGATGACAGGTCCACCGGTGGGTCCCAAAGCGAGAATGGCTACATCCAGCAACACTCGGTCGGTGAACAAGCGTTTGACAGATGCTTTGCTTTCAGCATCGCCTGTGGCTCTGATGTCCAGATTGGGAGCAATCAGGGCCAAGCGATCGCCGTAGCGACGCCATTGGACGACCCAGTCACCCGACTGCAAACCCGCGTATTTGTCACCGCTACTGACGGTCAGAGCGATGAAATAATTCTTACCCATGAAGTTCTTGGGCAATTCGCCCAACAGTTGGGCATCCTTGTCCTTCTTCCACAGGGTGAAGAGGCCTTTCGGGTTCTTTTGATCGTTGACAGCGAGTTTCGTGTACCCCTCGGAGACTTTCTCAAAGGGGGCCAAGACGGCCTCAGCACGCGTCATGGGGGCGAGAGCGAGGACAAGAGCAATGATTTTGTAGTGGTATTTCATTCCAGACACTTGAGATGATTAAGGATCGGATTCCTTGGAAAGGTTAGGTCACGGCAAAGCGTTGCAAGGAAAAGCAACGCCTTTTTGAGTCGAATAGGAGCGGACGGGAGATGTCTACTACGTTCAACGCGCGGGAGAGATGCTTAGTTCAGCACAACTTACCGTTTTATCCGATAAAGTAGGGGGAATCCAAACATTCTTTCCCAGTTCTTCGCATTGTTTCGGGTAGAGGTACCTGAAAATCAGGTCAGTTCGGCTGTCCGAAGTGATCTAGCCGCGGACATTGACGGTCTGCCTACTGACGTCGACAATTCATGCACGGGCTTTTTAACTGTGCCGATGCCGGGCCGACCCGGTTCACCCCCTCAATCATCGAGAATAGGCCGAATGAATCCATTGCAGCAGCAAGATCCAGCAGTCTGGGACGCGATTGAAGCCGAAGCGATTCGTCAGCATGATGGCTTGGAAATGATCGCCAGCGAAAATTACACCAGCTTGGCGATCATGCAGGCCGCCGGCAGTGTGCTGACAAACAAATACGCTGAGGGATACCCTGGCCGCCGCTATTACGGTGGGTGTGAACACGTCGATGTTGTCGAGAATATCGCCCTAGAGCGGGCTCGGCAGCTGTTTGGTGCCGAAGCCGCCAATGTGCAACCACACAGTGGATCACAGGCCAATACGGCTGTTTACCTTAGTTGCTTGGAACCAGGGGACAATGTCCTTGGGCTCGATTTGGCTCAAGGTGGGCACCTGACCCACGGAATGAAACTGAACATCAGCGGTCGGCTCTACAATTTCCATAGCTATGGAGTTGATCCGGATAACCACCGACTTGATTTTGATCAAATTGCTTCGCTGGCTCGAGAGCATAAGCCGAAATTAATCGTCGCGGGAGCGAGTGCTTACCCTCGCGAGATTCCGCATGACAAGTTTGCAGAAATTGCAAATGAAGTCGGAGCTCGATTGTTGGTCGATATGGCTCATTATTCCGGGCTGGTCGCCGCCGGGGTTCATAACAGCCCTGTTCCCTATGCCGATTATGTCACCACCACGACGCACAAAACCCTGCGTGGACCCCGCAGTGGTCTGATTCTCTGTAAGCAAGATCACCTCAAATTAGTCAATCGAAATGTGTTCCCTGGAACGCAGGGTGGTCCGCTCATGCACGTGGTCGCTGCCAAAGCTGTTTGTTTTGGTGAAGCCATGGCAGACGACTTCAAAGCTTACGGACAAGCGGTGGTAGACAACGCCAAGGTGCTCGCTGAGACTCTGATGACCAATGGGCTGCCTTTGGTGAGTGGCGGCACCGAAAACCATTTGATGCTGGTAGACGTCACTGCAGCAGGGCTCGGCGGTAAGAAGGCCGAGGCAGTGTTGGACAATTGCGGAATCACCGTCAACATGAACATGATTCCGTTTGATACCCGTAAACCGATGGATCCTTCCGGTATCCGAATCGGAACCCCCGCGCTCACCACTCGTGGGATGGGGCCAGAAGAAATGAAACGTGTCGGTGTCTGGATTCACCAGGCGCTGAACAATTCAGACGATTCTGCCTTGCACGAAAAGATTTGTGGCGAAGTCCGTGACATGTGCGAGGACTTTCCTGTGCCCGCGGGTCGAGTGGCGACCGCTCCCGCCTGCTGATCGACCAGCGTTTCAGATTGTCTGAATAGCTGGTTCCAGACATTTTTAACCCGTTGTACCCCTCAATCCGTTCAATGCACCGAATTCTGATCGCTGATGACAATGACGCTAATCGGGAATTGCTCGAAGCCTATCTCGTTAATGTCGACTGTGAGATCGAAACGTCGATTGATGGCCAAGATACCTTGGATAAGGTCGCAACCTTCAATCCGGATCTGGTCTTGCTGGATGTCATGATGCCAAGACTGAGCGGGTTTGAGGTTTGTGAAACGCTGAAAGGCAACTCCGAGACCAGTCGAGTGATGATCCTGATGGTTACCGCTTTGAATGAGCTGGGTGATATCGAGCGCGCGGTATCAGCCGGCACGGACGATTTCCTCAGTAAACCTGTCAATCAGGTCGAGTTGCTCAAGAGAGTTGAAAATATGCTCAAACTCAAAGGAACCGCTGATGAGTTGGAGCGTTTGCGGCAGTACATTCAGGACATGGAAGAGAGCAACTGACCCGTCTGGTCTCAGCTTATCGTTGCGGTAGGGTTCAGGAATCAGTTCTAAGAAAGATGGCTGGAAATGAAAGACAGCATCTTAGGATGTTGAGGCTCAGTCAGCATCCAACTTCGGTCGCAACGGGTCGTTCTTGTTAAGGTCCAGTATCGTTTTCACAACGTCGATCATCTGATCGAGTCGGAAAGGTTTGAACAGGACACATTTTGGGTGCAGGCCGTTTTGTCGGGCTTTTACGATCGAATGTCCCGGGTCGTACCCGAATCCAGTCATGAGAACCATCGGCACCCGGTGAATGATGTCCCCCAGACGTAGCATCAGTTGATAGCCGCTGAAGTCGGGTAAGCGAATGTCACTGATAATGACATCGTAACCGCTTGAACCGCCACTGCTGCGAACCATCATTACCGCTTCGGCCCCCTTTTGTGCTGTTTCGACTATGCATCCGTACCGTTCCAGCAACTGATGCGCGTCTTCGCGAACCTGTTCGTCGGCATCAACCACGAGGATTCGTTTTTCGCGCAGGGCTGCGTGTTGTGGTGATTGCACACCGGCTGGTACTGCTTCCAACGGCGTCATGCGTTGGCCAATCTGTTGAATCGTCTGTTTGATGTCACGTGCGTTGTGCAAAATGCGCCGCAGACGATCGACCACTTCAGGGCTGTGACCAATGTAGCCTTCCATGACGTTCACCGCATCATTGAGGATTTCATCAACGGGCATCGCCACTGCGCTGTGGATCGCATCACACGATTGCTGGGCAGTGTTGGCCTTTTGCGCAACCAGAAGCTCGAGCGTGTTGAGTGCAAAAGCAACATCACGGGCGAAAATCTCCAGAAACTGAAGATCGCTGTCAGTGAATGCGGCTGGTTCTGGGCTTTCGACGTTGATGGTGCCGAGTACCTGATCGTGCAGAATCAGGGGGGCAGTCAGGGAACTTCGTGATGTACTTGTCCCCGGAATGAACAGCGGATCATTCTCAACGTCATGGCAAACGTAGCTCATGCCACTTGCTGCCACGTAGCCTGTAATGCCGTTTCCTTGAGGATGAGCAAAGAGCTGCCGATCAGATGCATCCTGATCGATTTCCACGCTCAACAGTGGAACGAGATTACCAGTCGAATGCTCGAGCAGTCGTATCTCAATGACTTCGAAGTTAAGCAGATCGCTGAGATAATGACGTATGTTCTCTTTCAAGAGGTCGATCCTGTCATCAACCTCCATCATGAAAATTTCCGTGGGACGCAGATCCGCCAACTCACGACCTGCCTGATGAATGGCTGCCAGTTTTTGCTGTTGAAGAATCTCATCTGTCACGTCGCTGACAGTCACAATCAACTGCCGTGTATGATTACTTTGCACGATCGGGGCGGCATGAATCTGGTAGTACCGATTGCCGTCACTGTGAAGCGTACTGGTGCTTTCTTCACTGGTGGCGAGTGCCGTGTGAAAAGGGCAGAAATCAGGACCCATGATTTCTGGGTTTGACAGTAATTCGTAAAAGTTCCGGCCTGCAACGGGAACTTTTTCTTTGCCTGCCCACTCTATGAGGCGATCGTTCGCCCACAGCACTCGCATGTCGGCGTCCATCAGCGCCACGCCCTCAGGCATGTCTCTCAGCATCAGGCCACTCTGGGCAATCCCTCGTAGCTCGCTGATTTGAGGCAGTTGATCTCGAGCAATCCATACACCAGCGATTGATGGCTCATTCAGGGCATCGACGACTGCAATCGATGTGTCGACGAGAATCACACTTTCACGAGCGATCCCACTCGGAAGAGTGGACGGATCTCCAACGCAGATTAATTTGCCTGATTCGCTCATGGACTGTGTCGCCGCCTGAGGCGATCGATTCATCGACCTTCTCCCATCACAACCCGCCTTGGCATTCCAAGAAGTGGACTCACAACTGCGCCGAACCATGAAATGTCACGATTGGACTGTTGTCGTCTGGTGCAGAACAGAGCCATCAATGCGTCAATCGATGCATCATCAATCCACCGTGAAACACAGTCGAGTCCCATGATTCTGCCAGCACTCTGGATCATAGGTAATGATGCATGTTTTGTCACAGGTGCCGACTTCTGAAGATGTGGATTATTGCTCGCAAAACGGCCCCATTCTGGCCTATCGGCTCTTCGTTATCGATTCTTGCACCTACGGTGAAGAAAAGCCATTCCTTCCTTCTTGAGTTGTCACGGTGGCCTGATTGCTGCGGTTGAAACGCGTTCAGATCAACAACTCAGCTCAACACCGGCTGAGTAGCAGCCGGTGGGTACGCCTGAGAATCAGCAGGGCTTGCCCATCGTTGCACCACCCGGCTTCGGATGAAGCCAGGAAATTTCTGTCAGTTTGCCAGCCAGCTAGCTGGCTGAGTTGAGTCTGCTGAACAGGGGATTTCAGTTTGGGCTTCGGCGCTGCATGTTGAGCCAAGCTGCTTAACTGAAAGCTTGGAGTGGTCTGATTTGCGGTCTTCAGCCCCCCCAATCGTAATATATAAGGCGAAAACGAAGCTGCTGCAAGTTGCCCTTTTTGCCCAGTCTTGTCGAGCGGCGCAGATTGACATGCGCAGTGCAGTGCCTAAACTTTCCCCGCTCGGTGGAGTTCTGCCTAGTCTGCGTAGTAATCAATTTTGTCACCGAGAACGTTTTTTTCGTCCCCGCTCTGCGGGCACCTTTGGGGAATATTCTGAAATGAGATCGAGATTTTTGCACGGTATATTTGGGGTTTTGGCAGCGCTGTTGGGCAGCATTGGGGCCGAAGCGGCATGCGGTGATTGCAAAGGCTGTAAAAGTCGTTCAGCGTGCGCCACAGCGTGTGCTGAAACCGAGGCAGATTGTGGAACCCGGACAGTCACGCGTGCTCAGTATGTTACTGAGACGCGGATGGTTCCACACACGACCTATCAGCGGGAAACAAGGACGAGGATGAGAAGTGTCACTCGTCGAGTGGCCAAAGTCGAAACGCAGGATCAAACATACACAGTCAATGTTCCGCACCAAAAAACTCGCACTGAGACGTACAAGGTCAACGTTTGCGTTCCGTATACTGAGGAAGTGACCTATACGGTTCAGGTTCCTGTCACGAACGAGGTAGAGCAGACCTATCAGGTGTGCGTGCCGTACACCGAGGAGGTAGAGCAAACCTACACAGTCTGCGTGCCAAAGACTGAGGAAGTGACCGAAACTTACAAAGTTTCGGTGCCTTACAAGGAGAAGGAAACTTACAAAGTGATGGTTCCTTACACGGAGCAGGTTGAGAAGACCTTCAGCGTCCAGGTTCCTGTGAACAAAACCCGTGAAGTCGAGTTTCAGGTTTGTGTTCCTTACACCGAGCAGGTCGAGCAGACGTATAGCGTTTGTATTCCACAGACCACGATGACCAAGCAGACCTACAAGGCTCGCGTTCCCTACACTGAAATGGTCAAGCAGACCTATACCGTGCGTGTTCCAGTCAAGGAAACAGTGACTCAGACCTACAAGGTCAACGTTCCTTACACAGAGGAAGTCGAACAGAGTTACACGGTGATGGTGCCTTATACCGAAGAAGTTGAGCAGACTTACACCGTTCAGGTTCCCTACACGGAAGAAGTCGAGCAGACTTACACGGTTCAGGTTCCTGTAAAGGAAACCATGAGTGCCGAGCGTACCGTGACTAAGTGCGTTCCGGTTACTACGATGCGGACCGTCACTCGGGACAAAGGTCATTATGAGTGTGAGGCAGTGCAAGTTGCCTGTGGTGGTTGTACTCGTGGTTGTCGCAACGGTTGCAACGATGCTTGTGGCGGAACAAAAACGGTTTACAAGCGCGTTCATGTTCCGAATTTGGTGACTGAAGAAGTGCCATGTACCACTTACGAGCGTCAAACTACGAAGGTGCCCTACACCTACACAGTGACTCGCTGCAAATTAGAAACTCGTACGCGAAAAGTGCCAGTGACTCATTGCAAAACCGAAACGCGAACTCGAAAAGTCAGCGTTACTAAGTGTCGCTCTGAGCAGCGAACACAGATGGTTAAAGTGCAGAAGTGTCGAATTGAGGAACGAACCCGGGATTGTGTGGTTACCAAGTATCACACTGAACAGCGAACTCGCGAAGTTCCTGTTTGCAAAATCCGTCTTGAAGAGCGAACTTGCGCAGTACCTGTCACGACCTACCGCCGCGAAAATCGCACCCGGACCGTTCCTGTTTGCAAAACACGAATGGAAACGCGGACCCGGAAAGTTGCCTACTGTGAGATGACAGTCGAAGAGCGGAAATGTATGGTCAACGTTTGCAAGACGCGAGAAGAAGAGCGAACTCGTGACGTCACCAATTGCCGTGTTGAAGAGAAGACACGAACGGTTCCCGTGACAAAGATGGTTAAGGAAACGCGTACTCGTAAGGTTCCCGTTACCAAGACTCGCATGGAAGATCGTACTCGCATGGTCTCAGAGACCACCTTCAAGACTGAAGAGCGAACTCGCACTGTAAAGCGAAATCGCATGGAAACTCAGGAAAAGACGCGCGAAGTCAAGTACACAGAGTGTGTGCCTGAAGAGCGGACTCGCACCTGTGAGGTGACGGTTTATGACACAGTCACTGAAGAGGTACCTGAGGAATACACTGTGTGTGTTCCTGTGACCACGATGAAGGAGGTTCAGGTTCGGGTGTGTAAGCCTGTGACCACTGAAGTTTCCTGCGGATGCTGCAAATAACTTGCTCCGTGATATGTTTTAAACTGAGCCCCATGGGTCGTCTTCGTAGAAGATCCGTGGGGTTTTCTTTTGGCTTTGCATGGCTGGTCGGTAGTCGGAAATTACGGCATCATGGATGCTCCGATCACTCTTTGTTTCTGTCGTCGCGACCGGAGGCCCGCTGTGCAATACGTCGATGTCAAAGTTCATGCCAATGTTGCCACGATTTTGATGGATCGTCCGCAGACCAGAAACGCATTGAACCCTCAATTGATCGAGGATTTGACCACAGCTTTTTCTGATGTCTATCAGGAAAAACGGGTGGCATCGGTTGTTTTGACGGGTAGCGGAGATCATTTTTGTTCTGGAATTGATCTTCAGGTGCTATCGGAGATTGCCCAGATGCCAGAGAGTTCAGCCCTTCCAGAGTGGCTAGCAGCTTGGCGAAATTTAACCGAGCTGTATGAAGTGATGCTCCGCTTTCCGAAGCCGATTGTTGCTGCTGTGGATGGCAGCGCCCTAGGTGCAGGGCTTGGGCTTGCTTTGGCCGCCGATCTGATCGTGGCTTCAAAGCAGGCGACGTTCGGCGCGATTGCAGTGCGTCGTGGGTTGGTGGGTGGCGCCACGACTGCCCTGCTGTCATTCCGGTGTGGTGCGGCGACCGCAGCCCGGATGGTTTTGACTGGGCAAACTGTCACCGCTGATCAGGCGAGTTGTTGGGGATTATGTGATGAGCCGGTGGACCCTCAGCAAATTTGGGTTGCTGCGACCGAATTGGCGGCCCAGTGTGCTGCAGCCCCACGAGAAGCAATTCAGGCAACCAAACGCTTGCTGAATGAGAGTGTTGGTGAATTGCTGCTCAGTCAGCTTTCTGCAGGTGCGGCTGGCAGTGCTACGGCCTGCACGACGGAATCTGCCTTGGAGGGGATTCAGGCATTTCTCGACCGCCGAGACGCGATCTGGCCAAAGTAGCGTCTTATGACATAAATTCTCGAGCTGTCATCGCCGGGGCTGCAGAGCGTGAAATGAGGCTCCGCAGCGGCAGTTGCCTCACCAGTTTGTTTCCCTGCTCAGGCTCGGCCCTTGATTCCATCCATAAAATGAGCTTTTTCAAGTCATTGGACGAGTTCGGCGGCGAATCGGTCTCGCGGGCGTCTGATGCCGATTTCATCGGCGAAATCGGAAAAACATCCCATCTACCGCCAAAAACAAACCGATATCGCCATAAAAGACCTGCAGGAAGGCCTGTGCGCCAGTGGCAGGGGGCGTTAGACTACGCGGCCCGAAAACTCAGACACCAAACTTGTAGAGAGATAGTTTTATGTACGCCATCATCGTCGACGGCGGTCGCCAATATCGAGTCGAGCCCGGAATGGAGGTCGATGTCGATTACCGAGACGTCCCCCAAGGTGAGAGCCTTACTTTTGAGAAAGTCTTGGCCGTAAGCGGCGACGATGGATTGAAGCTGGGTTCGCCAACGGTTGATGGCGCATCGGTCACAGCGTCGATCATCGGACCCAAAATGGACAAGAAAATTTACGTCCAGAAATTTCGGCGTCGTAAAAATAGCCGCCGCCGAACGGGTCATCGCCAGATCCACACTCGCGTTCGCATCGAGAAGATCGCAGGCGTTTAGTCCCGTTCTTTGATGTTTGGCTCAGGCTCCTTTCAAGCCTGAGCCGCTCGAATCGCATCTGGCGCAGAGTTGTTTGTGTGTGTTCCACCATGGAGTCACGTGCAGGTGATGGAGATTTAGCCAGTCATGCAGACGTTCCGACAGAGCTCCGAATTTGAATTGGGTGACGTCTTAGGCGTCGGAACGGTTGGTACGATCTATCGTGCCACCGAAAAGTCATCTCGAAAACAGGTGGCTATCAAAAAACTGCATCCCGGAGTGTCTCAGGATCAGTTGATCCGTGCTCGCTTCCGTCGTGAAATGGAGATTTTGGAACGTCTGAGCCATCCCCACATCGTACGCTACTACGGTGGTGGTGAAGATGATGGGATCTTGTTCTACGTCATGGAACTCGTTGATGGCGGCACGGTCAAAGGACTGCTGCAGGTAAAGGGGGTCTTTGATTGGCCGATCGTTGCTGAGGTAACTCGCCAAATTTGTTCGGCTCTCCAGTATGCCCACAACCATGGCGTCATTCATCGTGATCTCAAGCCCAGTAACTTGTTTCTGACCAAGACAGGTGAGATCAAGCTCGGCGACTTTGGAATTGCCCGCGATCTTGATCGAAGTGATATCACGGCAACTGGTATGACCGTCGGAACGCACGCCTACATGGCTCCTGAGCAAATCACCGGGGATGAGGCTGTTTCAGGAAAAGCAGATCTGTACTCGCTCGGTTGCTGTTTGTTTGAGATGCTGGTTGGCCGAACCCCATTTCAGGGTGATAATTTCGCCCAGCTGTTTGAGCAACATTTACGCAGTGATGCCCCCCATGTTCGCGATTTTGTAGGGTCTTGCCCTACTGAATTGGATGCCATCGTTAACCGCTTGCTGGAAAAAAATCCCGAAGATCGTCCTTTCAATGCCCGACAGGTCCAGGCGTTAATGCTGCAATTGGATGCGGCAGTTGATACGGACGATAGTAATACTGGTCAGCGGATCAATCAGGATATCGGTGCAGAAGATGTGGTGGCTCGTGGTAAAGAACTATTACAGCAGGAAATCCGCCAAGCTGAAGCCACCAATTCAGGCGAGGTGAGTTGGGGAAGGCTGGTCGTGTTAGTTGCTTTCGTGCTTGCCATGATCGCGTTTGCTTCTGTACTGGGCCGCTAGTGTTTAGCGTTATGGGGCGGCCCCAAATGCCTCGAATTGCGCATTTGAGATTGAAACTGCGGTTTGGGGGCTATGTTCGGTTCTTGCCACGTTGTTATCCTGCTGTCAGGTTGATGGCCTCGGAAGTGCCATTTTGATGTTGCGGCCATGATCGAGTCGCTATCCTCTCCCCGGATCGGGCATCGTGGACACGGTGACCGAGCGTTCCCTAGGAAACCAAGATGTTCAAATCAATCCTGATCGCAGGAGCAATGACAATTTGCCAAGTTGCAATTGTCCAGTCTGTAATGGCACAAGAAACCCCACCCGCCGCCGCCGGCAAATCTGACAACGAGCTGATAGGTTATTTCCTTGGCTTCTCTGTTGGGCAGAATATGGGTCAAAGCGGTTTTAAGGCAGAAGACATCACTATGGAGGCCTTTTTGAAAGGCTTTCAGGAGGGCGTCGCACTCAAGGAACCAGCTTTGACAACTGAGCAGTTGCAGGCTGCCCAAGGAAAAATTCAGGCGATGCTGACGAAACGGCAGGCTGAGATGTCAGCCGCACAGAAATCAAAGGGTGTGACCTTCCTTGCTGAAAATGCCAAAAAAGAAGGTGTAAAAACCTTAGATGGTGGCGTTCAGTACAAAGTATTGAAAGCCGGAAGTGGTCCTTCTCCGAAACCAGATGATACTGTCAAAGTGCACTACACTGGAAAATTGATTGATGGAAGTGTCTTTGATAGTTCAGTGGAACGAGGGCAACCAGCGAGCTTTCAGGCCAACCAAGTCATCAAAGGTTGGCAAATGGCTCTGCAGAAGATGAAGGTGGGTGACAAATGGATGCTCTACATTCCATCAGATCTCGCTTATGGCGAACGTGGCAGTCAAGGTGCCATCGGCCCCAACGAAGTACTTATCTTCGAAGTAGAGCTACTTGGCATTCAGTAGCCCAGTCAGCTCAAGTAACCGTAAAAGAAAAAACGCGGTTCACCTAGCCAGGTGAACCGCGTTTTTTATTTTCTGTTTAGTGACTAACTCGAAGTATCTTCTTTGCTCCAATAGTATCTCACGTTCCTTCCGATCGATCGACCGAAATCAACAATGACTCGTCAGTCCAATTACTGATTCGTGGAACCGGCATCCTTGCTCGAAGCCCCATCACCACTAGGTGCATCGTTGTTGCTGTCTTCAACATCCGAAGTTTTTGGTTTCTGAGTATTTTCGGCTGTGTCATCGACAACCTCGGCCGGCTGCTCATCAGCCTGTTGCTTTTCTTTAGGGGCCGCAGTTTCACTCGATGCTTCACTTTTCTCTGCTTCTTCCTGCCGCTTCTTTTCCTCTTCTTTGAGTTCATCGCGACGTTGTTCGGCCGCAATCTTGCTCTCTCGCTGCACAGCTTCGTACATTCTCGAGTCGATTTGCCCGAATTCGCCCATCATCCTGACAAAGGTTGCGAGTGGGAAATTTTCGGGAATCTCCTGGGAATCGATTGCAACCATGTATCGTCGCACTGACTCGAAGAGATCCTCTGCAGTGTCATCGATGGTGAGCAGTGGGTAGTCGTCGAAAATCTCCGCCCAGACAACAAAGGCTTGCTCGTACAAGTCAATTGCCTTGTCGAGTTCTGCATTGTCGTTGGCTTGTTCAGCTTCGTAAATCAGTCGTCTCGCGGTGACTGTTCTTTCTTCTTGTTCAGCTTGTGCGAGCGTCTTCCAGTACGCGTAATTGATTTGAGTTCTGTATCCAATGGTTTTTTGAATCCGCTCATTCAAATCCGCAACTTGCCCTGCAATATTCACAGATTCCAACCGGATCGATTGATCCGAAGTCTTGGCCAATGCAGCTAGGTCAGGCACCAACCCTTTCAAAATCGACGGCATCAATTCCCGTTGCTCAGGAGTTAATTCTGATTCAGGCTTCTGCCAGTATTCGAGAATCTCAGCGGGCATGTTATCGATTCTGGCCTGTCTTGCTGCGGCAAATGCTTCTTGATTCAGTTGCCTGAACTCTTCAATTTTTTCGTCTCTTTGGGCCTCCATATCTTCCAGTTGGTTCAGCTTGATCGTGAATGGCGATGTTGTGGGGATGCTGCGGGTTCCAAAAGCAAGCCAATCATCATCCGCCATCTGCCAGGCATTTTGAGCGCGCTCATCAAGAATTCCCTCAGACTCGATCGACTCGGCGTGCTTGATCCGCCACTTAGGTCCCGTTTCGTAAAAGTTGAGAGGTGTTTGGCGACGGATTTGGACACCGCCCCCGACGATGTCGTAACCGTGGTTCAACCAAAGACGCCCAACCAGCCAGTTGTCCGGTTTTCCCAAGGGACCGCGAGCTTCGGGACTGTCAACGGCGATGTCCTCGGCCAACAATGCATTGTGAAGCAACTCGTCATCGGAAAACAAACGACGGAATTGTACCTTCTCGTCAGACATGCCCAACTTCTGCCCGTAGAACCAGCCTGTGTACCAAATGAGTCTTGGGGCATTGGTGTTTTGTCGCACTCCACGCGTCAGGAATTCGGTCCCTTCACGGACCATTTCGTACCGTTGTCGATAATCATCGAATTCCGTCGACACGTTGTAGGCAAGGTTGTGGGCCTGATGTTCCCAAACCTTATCGAAGTGAGGTTGTAACAATGCGATATTGTTCAATGTCGCTTTCAAACGATCCCACTCATGCATCACCTTGTAGGTGTGTGCCTTGTTCCAAAGCAGAGTCGCGGCGACACCACGCATCCCCAGCGAGGCAAGTTTCATCGTTTCGCTGGCAGGACTGATCTCGCCAAGATCACTTTCCGCAATGTTGTACTCATGTCGCATGACAGACAGTTGTCCACCTGGATCCTCCTTGCCGCCGGATGGCTGTCCCAACAGGAACAAGGGGATCAACATGGCTAACAATATCGCCAAGTAAGTAAGTTTTCGCCAAAGGCTTTTTGTGCGATTCATGCCGCGATCTCACGCGATTTCAGGAAAAAATAACTGATAATAAACGCCAGTAGGCAGTAACCAAAGGTCGCAGCTGCGTGCCGTAACAACAGGGCTCCGAATATGTCGAAGCCGCTAGCAGCGTATTCTGCCGTCCCAACCATTTTTGGGAGGTTGGGCAATGCAGTTGCGATCGCATCAAGAGAGTAAACGATGCCAGCGTCAGTCGTCTTGATTATTCTCGCCGCTGTGGTGTCGACATCGAGTTGGGTTGTCATGGCGTCTTGCCTGAGCAAGCGGACCATTGACTCGATCGGGCCGCCTCCACGCTCTATACCGCTATCGATGAAGTGACGCGTGTCATAGATCTGTTCTGCAGAGAACCCGAGCAGGACACATGCGAATGTCGCCACCATGGCTACCGGGCCACTCAGGAAAGTACTGAACATCACACCGAAAGCGACGACCATGGCCATTTGAAGCCAAATCGAAACATAGGCTTTCGTCAGGTTCCACCAAAATGGATTGTCACCAGCTCGCAAGTAGACACCACTCTGGGTGACTCCAAGGTACTGACTGCGATCGAGGCATTTGATCACTATCATCATTTGCCCGTTCTCATCAACCAAGTCTTCAAACACATTCAACATACGTGTCTTGTTGTTGTCTGTTCCTTCTACCTCTGTATCAAGGAGGAGTTCATCGACTTCATATTCGTTGATCACAAACGTTTTTGGATTGCTCTCAATATCCTTTGTTGGATGTTTCATGGTGACTGAGCCACGAATGCCGGCTTCGATGTCACCTTTGTAAGAACGATACGCGCGAAGCGACACGTCAAGTGGTAGACCGTCGGGGTAACGTTCAGGCGTGACATTCTGGAAGGTGAACTCGGCTTTACCGAGTGTTCCGCCTTCGACATAACCGTGCTGTACTTTACGGCTGCCACGTGACAAGCCAATCACACGAGAAACGCCCGAGCTTCCATAGCCGCCGGTGGCGAACCTTTCGGCACCGATGTCTACCCCCTCATCCTTCGAGTTACCACCACGGTCATAGAACTGAATCTCGCCGTAAGATGGAATCCTCGCACGCAATGGTTCGGGAGCTAGAATTTCAAAGTTGCCATTCGTGTCTCGCACAACAACGTGACGATGACCACGGACGACGTCGGTTAACCCTTGAAGTTCCTGAGTGTTCCCCTCGTCACCGAGAGGCGGACTGATTGTAAAGCTGTGCTTGTGATTTTGGACGAAGTCCGTCTCACCGACCAGAGTCCCATCCGCTTCCTCAACGACATCAACCACTTCCAAGTGTTGGTGACTTAGCCCTCGGCTGACAAACAGGTAACTTGCAAGGCCCATTGGCACAAGCATCACAGTTCCCACTGCCATGAATCCGAGCATCCGTCCTAATACGATTTCCGTTGCTCTTACCGGTTTCGTAACAATCGTATAGATCGTTTTACTCTTGATATCGTTTGGCAGTGAAAAGGCACTGATGAACAAGGCAAGAGCAAGAATCAGGTAGTTGGTTGCTGTCAGCACGAAGCTGATATAAAGCCTCGCGGGGTCACTGCTTTCGGGATTCAGGTACCATCCTGCCAGCAACAGCAGGGCAACAAATAAACCCACCACAAACAGGACTCTGCGGCGAATCGCTTCCTTAAATGCCAGTCTTGCGAGTGCGAAGACACGGTGAGCAGATGTTCCGGGTAGATCAAACCGTATCAGGTCTCGTACAGCGCGAGCGACCGCATAAAAACCTTCGCCGGGTCCATAACGATTCGCCGAGATGATATAGCCCACCATCAAACCGATGACGATAGCCAGCACAAATAGCACGATCCCTTGCAGAAACGCACTCTCGAGAAACGAATTGGGACGCATGAGCCATTCGTAGAATGACCAAAAATCTTCAGGTTGCAGAATCATTGACCAGCTTCTCCCTGATTCTCTTCAGTTTTCTGGCCTTCATCCGCTGCGTGCTGCTGGGTACTTGCTCCAGAGACACGCCTCGCACCTGGTCGAGCTTCGCTTTCGCGAACAATGTTCAAGAACAAGTCTTCCATTGTTGCAGTTGGGTTATCAATCGTGCACGTACCGCCTTCGCGTTCGATGATTGCTCGAATCTCGGCTTCCACTTCAGGTGTCAAACGCTTGGTGTGGATTTCGGTGACGTCTTGAACCTTCAGCAGGTCTGCCACCCGGCCCAGTTCTTTCAGCTCCCCTTGGTCAAGGATAGCGACTCTGTCACAGACATCCTGAACGTCAGCTAATTGGTGGCTACAAAGTAGAACTGTTTTCCCCTGCTTTTTAAGTGACAGGATCAGGTCCTTCATTTCCCGGGAACCGATCGGGTCGAGGCCAGTGGTTGGCTCGTCAAGCAAAACCAGATCGGGGTCGTTGATCAGGGCCTGCGCCAAGCCAACACGTCGCGTCATTCCTTTACTATATTCCCGAAGCTGACGATGCTTGGCTCCCTGCAGGCCAACCAATTCGATCAGTTCGCTCACCCGCTGCTTTCTTGCCGCCCCCGACATGTCGAATAACCGGCCGTAGAAGTCCAGCGTCTCTTCGGCAGTCAAGAATTTGTAGAGGTAGGATTCCTCGGGTAGATAGCCGATCCTTTCATTCTTACTCGTCTCGCTGGCGTCTTTGTCGAAGACGAGCACGCGGCCGCTGCTGGGGAATAGCAGGCCAAGAATCAGCTTGATTGTCGTTGATTTCCCGCTGCCGTTGGGCCCGAGCAACCCGAACACCTCACCCTGCCGGACTTCGATATCAAGCGACTTGAGTGCGTTGACTTTCTTTCGGCCCCAAAAATCCCGATATATTTTGCTCAGGTTGCGAGTTTCAATAACAACGCCCGAGTCAGAATCGCCACTGCTAGCTTGAGCTGCGTCGGCGGTCTCCGATTCGGCGACCACGGTTGAATCAGTATCCACGGTTAAAGACTTCCGTAAGGAGAGGGCAAAATTGGGCAAACATGGGGAGAATCGGCGAATTCAGCCAAACTGAACCGATCGAGCACCGGGATGCGACAAGGCCTCTGAACTTGGGTACTACTTATTGCTGTGCTGTCATGCTCGCAGACCATAGACCAGAGACTGATACGCTACGCCGCGACCCTCGGAAGTGTTCGTATTTTTGTGCTGGAGAGCCAGAGTGCGACTCATCGGAGTCGATCTGATCCAAAATGTGCCAGCATTTCCACCTTTCTAGTACGCTCAAGGGCCGGAAATTGTTGTCAGGATGACAAAACTGAGACAATCTCACGTATCAGGACGGTTGTATCACTTCATCAGGGCCATGTTGTTCGATTGTTCCTCGTAATGTAAACCTGCTGTCATTCGGCCAACGGGGCTTGCAAATTACGGCTGAATCATCAATCAATTCTCTACGCCGTGATCTCTGTTTTCTCTAGTTTTGTCTTTTTCCGGATTGCCCGCTCCGTTGAACGATTCGACTCTCAATCCGCAAACAGCGTCGGGTAATGCCTACACAAACGCGCTGAGCTTTTTGTATGGGCAGATCAACTATGAGAAAATGACTGGCTCGAGTGCGGATCGGTATCAATTTCGGCTCCAGAGAATGTCGGAGCTTCTTCAGCAACTGAGCTTGGGACATTTTCTTCATTCGTCGAATTCTCGGCCCCCAATTCCGCTCATTCACATTGCCGGAACAAAGGGGAAAGGGTCGGTAGCGGCAATGATTGCCTCCATGTTGAGTGCCGGCGGTCTTCGGACTGGCCTCTACACTTCTCCCCATTTGCATCGGTTGGAAGAGCGATTCCGGGTTGATGGTGAGGCATGCTCGTCGGAACATCTCGTCACGCTGGTAAAGGAACTGAGACAGGCAGTGGAGAGTCCTGCCTCAACCAGTGTCTCAACATCTGCAGAGGATGGCCCTTCCTTTTTTGAACTCACAACAGCGTTGGCATTGCTGCATTTTGAACGCTCGCAATGCGAGGCTATCGTCCTTGAAGTGGGTTTGGGTGGCAGATTGGACAGCACGAATGTTTGTGGCCCGAGTATCTCTGTTGTGACTTCCATCGGACTCGATCACCAGCATGTGCTGGGTAATGATGTTGTGCAGATCGCAGCTGAGAAAGCAGGTATTATCAAGCAAGGTGTGCCGGTGGTCAGTGGAGTGATGGATCCAGCTGCACGGGAAGTGATTGAGTCAACTGCGAGCGAAAATCAATCCACCCATTGGCAATTGGGGCGGGATTTCAAATTTCGTAGCACCGAAGCAGCTCGTTGGGGTTCACACTTGGTCTACACAGGACCAGGAAATCCCGAGAAAGTGATCGAGACATTGTTGCCGCTTGAGGGAACTCATCAATGTCACAATGCTGCGATTGCGCTGGCAACGGTGGAAGCACTCGGGCGGCAAGGAACTCCAATATCGGACTCTGCAATGGTTGAGGGGCTAACTGGCTTGACCTGTCCTGGCCGAGTCGAGCCTTTCTCTCTTTCCGACGGTGTGTTGGCAGTGGTTGATGTTGCCCACAATGAAGATTCGGTTAACGCTTTGTGTGATTGTTTACGGAATCGCTTTGCCAATCGCAGTATCTCTATTGTGTTTGGAACCAGCGTTGATAAGTCAGCAGAAGTGATGCTGAATCAACTGACTTCGATCGGAAACGAAATATTGCTGACTCGTTTTCATGGAAATCCACGATTCGTTGAACCGAGTGACTTAGTGCCCATGCTGCCAGATGACTGGTTGGGAACCGCCGAAGTGATTGCGGATCCAATCGTTGCTTGTGAAAAAGCTCTGACGAAGATTTCGCCGGGGGGGATTCTCGTTGTCTGCGGGTCTTTCTTTTTAGCCGCAGAAACCAGACCTTGGATCATGGCAAGGTCGCAGTGAATCAAGGTTGCAGTGAAAATCGGGGATCCGGCGGCAATCCGAGACAAGCTGTCATCTCAACTGTCTCGGATGATTGGAGATGGGTTTTCGCCAGTTTTTGTTGTCACGCGTTTGTGAAGGGTCGTCACTCTATCACTACAGTTTGGCGATTGTCAGTTCGACATCATCCAAAGGCACACCCAGTTTCATCGCGATCTCGCTCGCGTTCAAACCCCGCTGCATGAGTTCCTGAATTCGAGTTCGGTCAGAGGCATGAATCGGGTCGAGCCGCGCCTGCATGCCGTTCAACTGGTTGATCTTTTGGTCAACTTGGTTCAGAAGCGTCTGGACAACTATGATTCTCGTGTCCAGTTCCGCTTTCAATTCGCGTTGGAGATCAAACATTGCAGCCTGCCAACGCTGGGTTTCAGCAGGGGCACCACTGAGCGGAACGGATGGTTCCTTGTGCTCCCGCAGTGATTTGATTGCTCTGTTGGCGCGTCTTGTGTCCTCGTTGACCCGTTTTCCTGCCCTGATCTTTCGTCGAGCCAAGACCCATGCCAACATTACAAATCCACCGACCATCAAAAATTGGGCAGCTTGCATGGTGGAGCCCGTGGGGGCATCCGCGATCAGGTTCGGAGACATAACATCGATCTTCCGTTGCGAGTGACGGTGTTGAAAACCCGCCCGTTTACACACTGCCGGTTATCCACGAGTATCGAACCGCGAGGTATCATGGCAGGAAACACTTTGGTTTAGTTCGCACTGTGTTGGCTCTGACGTTACTCACGTTTGTCCCGACTTTTCGGCTGCAACCTCCGTTCCGTTGAACCTGTCCCGATCGGTTTGCACAATCCGATAGCCCGAAGAGTCTTGCGGTCCACAGAAACCGTGATCAGACCCTTTGCACCTTTGATCTTAACAGTATGGAAGATTCTCCCAGTATTCAAGTTTGGCACGCAGGCAGTTCATCTTCCGAGCCTGGCATTCTGGAACGATGCTGTGAAAACTGGCTCAGTCAGGATGAGCGGGTTCGAGCGGACCGGTTTCGAATTGCTACCAGCCGCAACCAGCATGTCGTTGGTCGCGGAATGGCTCGACGGCTCCTCGGACGCGAACAAATTGATCCATGCCTCATTGCCTTCGCAATCGAAAAAAACGGCAAGCCTTACGTTAGCCAACCAGCTGAGGCACGCCGCGCGTTCAATATCGCACATACTGATGGACTGGTTATGTGTGGGATCGACAGCCAAAGTGATGACCTACTTGGCGTTGACGTTGAAAAGCTGGATCGTCGAACGGATCCTGCCCTCGCAGGACGTTATTTTTCAAAACCAGAAATCGACTACCTTGAGAAATGTGTTTCAGAAACGGATCGACGAAACACTTTTTTGAAAATCTGGACACTCAAAGAGGCGTTCATTAAGGCAATCGGAACAGGTCTACAAACACCGCTGGCGGATTTTGCATTCGAAAATATCGAATCAACCAACCCCAATATTCGTATGCTCAATCCGAAACTGGAGTCCGAGACGCAGTGGAGTTTTCTTTCGATCGAACCACGTCCTGGGTATGTCGGTGCCGTTGCGATAGGGGCCAATTCCGTCAGGAAGAGTACTGAAGTAACTCTTCGACGCTTCGAAGAACTTCTCTGATGATTCCGGGAAAACTGATGTCGGAGGGGTAGAAGATGTTTCGCGTCGTGTTTTTTAGCGTCGTAAAGAGTCTTGGTGTCGCCTTGCAAGTGGCTTTCGTCCGGTTGGAAAAGGGGTTGCTAGCATGAAAAAGAGATTCAAGCGAGCTGTCATTAGTGGCCGTTGCGGGATTTCGTGTTGAATTTCTCAGGATCAAAAGAACTCGATTTTTTGTTGAGTTGGCGATCTTAAATGCCGGTAAATCACGGAGTTCAGCGTATGTCACCACTATCTTTCGTGGTGTGCTATCACCGCATGCTTGGCGGTCGGCAAAGTTTTCCTAGGGTGATCGAGTGGAATAACCAAATGCCAGTGGTCACTTGTGCCGATAAATCCGCATGACGCGGTTGTTCTGTAGACGCTGGTTGATTGGGCGAGGTTCCAATGACACGCAATGACTGACCAACCGTTTCAAAGCAAAACAATCAGGGGGGGAGTGTCTTTGTTCGCTGGGCAACAGTTGTTGTCTGATGCGTGCAAGGTCAGGAAGTGAAGTAGGCGTGATCTGTCTGCTGGTTTCCATTACGTATTCGGAGCGAATCTGGGTTCCGAGTGCGTTGCCCCGCAAATGAATGATCGGCCTATAGCCATGCGGCGGATGCCGCGGAGACGTTTGCGATGCACCGAATGACTCAATCACGATTTTTTACTCGCTCTTCGAGCCTCAGGGCGATTGCTGTATGTGCAGCATTGTTCGCTTTGCCGGCCACCGCACAAATGCCAATGGCAAACGCGGATTACGACGCTAGCGGGTATGTAACGCCGGCCGGGATGGCTCACCCATCCATGTACCAGGGTGGTGTTGTACCAGCGGGAATGGCTTTCTCTGCCGGTATGCAGAATCACGGCCCCACTGCGTTCCCAGGAGGCATCATGCCGGTTGGCTTCATGTCTGGCGGCCATTGTGATGGGAATTGCGGGTCCTGCGATCCCGGTGCTGGTTCATGTGGGTGTGGAAACTCACGCGGAGGCATTATCGGATCCTGTATGAGTGGCAGCGGCTTGTGCGGTTGCGGCTTGTGCGGTGGTGGTAACTGCCTTGATAAGCTGAGTAAGTACTGTTTCTTTTGCCGCGGTAGCGGTTGTCTCGCATGCAAGTCGATAGACCTTCGATACTTGGGTAGCAATTTACATCAGTTGAAACCCTATGGCGAGATCTGCGGACTTCGTTGGTACGATCTCTCTGTTGAGGCAGTATTTCTGGGGCACACTCAGGGCGCCGGGAACATGCCAGTCACTAGTGAGGGCCAATTCGTTCCGCCATCCCCCATTGTTTTATCGCTTGGTGACGCAAAGGACGGTGATGAGTTGGCTGCCGGCGTAAGACTCTCAGGTGCTTTGATCTGTGGCGTAGGCGGTAACGTCGAAGCGACTTACATGGGTGGAAACAAGTGGAACGACACCGCTGAAGTGACCTCAGCAGGCGGTAACCTTTTCTCCTTTCTCAGTGACTTTGGTAATCCCACACCGCTGCAAGATGTTGATCAATCTTTTTCACAGAGCATTGGGATTCAAAGTGAGTTGCACAGTATCGAATTGAATTATCGTCGGCGAACCATGGGACCCTACTGTCGCTTCCAAGGCTCTTGGTTGTTTGGTTTGCGTTATCTACAGTTCAAGAATGAGATGCAGTACTCGACATTCCGTGACGCAACCCGTTTCTTTAACTCCACAGACCGAGTTCGAAACCACATGTTTGGGGCTCAGGCTGGTGGCGACATTTGGTGGAACATCCACTCTGGGGTGCGGCTAGGCATGGGACTGAAAGGAGCGTGGGTCCAAAACGAAATCAAACGGTCTTTCAAAGTGCATTCCAATTCGATCGCGGAAACGGTCATCAACGATACGCAACGTGGTAGTGACCTAATGGGTGAGTTTGAACTCAAGTTCATCTGGCAATTCAATCACTCATGGAAATTTCGATCTGCCTACTACGCGATTGCGGCAGAGGACATCGGGTTTGGTTCAGTCGACAAAGATGCGGTCACCAGTTTGCGACCAGGAAACACGCCCATTAAACCGGGGTATGTGCTAGATGACCTCGTTGTGCAGGGAATCTCGTTCGGTACCGAGTACAACTGGTAATCGGCCGCTCGGCAGCCGAGAAAATTTCAAGCGATGATTCAATGAACCCGCCTCGGTTTACCGAGGCGGGTTTTTTATGCATGAATTACGGCTCTAGCAGCCGTTTCAGTGCGAGAAATCTTGGCGAACCACTCCCGGGAATGTACATGCGAACACTCTCTTGGGGGCATCCGTTTGGTCCGATTAATAGGATTCTGGGTGACAAGTCGGAACTTTGGCCCCTGCAATGCATCCGATAACATGCGTTTCGTTGACACCTTTCCGGGCGTAATTAGAATCGCACACGCTGCTTGCCATTGTTTCCTAGGCTACCTATGTTGCCTGATGGGTGCATTGGGAGCTACCGACTGTTTGGCAAACGCTAGCGGACCTTTTTACCGATGCTAGACAATGCGCAAGCTGGCAGATGATTTGAGAACGGCGATTTTGCATTCCCAATGAATTAGCCAACTGTTCTGTGACCCTGTTCATCCTTATAAACCGTTCCGACTAAACTGGCTGAAACGCTTCAGTCGTGAATTTGGTAGAGACACTCGATGATCAAACGAAATCAAGCAAAAAAAACACGATCTGACAAGAACACGAAGCGATCGAACCGTCTTCAAAAGCGGCGTCGTTTGCAGATGGAGGGTCTAGAAGAGCGACGACTGCTCGCTGTGTTGACGGATTTGCCACATGCTCCTGCTCCGGATTTGACAGAATACACGTTCAATCGGAACGTGGGCGCCGTGCAATCGTTCACCTTCAATGAGTCGGAAAACTTCTTAGAGTATGGGCTCAACGATTCAACCTTCACCGCCGATGCGGTTCCCATTGGTACTGGCTTTGGACAGCAAAACACGGTTGACATTTTTGGCGCGTTACCGGTTCGATCAGAGCAGACTCAGACTGGCTTTTCGGCTGACTTGGATACGTTCGCGATGACGATGAGAGGCGGTGACATTCTTGACATTGCTGTCTTAGGGGCTGCCACCCAATTCATCATTCGCGACGATCTTGACGGGCAAGTGATCTTCGGTAGTTCGTCAACCCTTTTCAGCGATCCGCCCTTTGGAGACCACGCGCCCCGACAGACCTTGGGAAATGCCACTGGAACCTTCGTCATTCCCCGAGATGGTACTTACAATTTGACCGTCGCTCCCGACGTGGTTGGCATATTGGGTGCCTACACCATTGGTCTGCGAGCTTACCGACCGGTTACTGAAGAGCTGGCCGTTGGTGACGCGCAGATTGTTTACTTGGATTTTAATGGAGATGTGATTGATGGAAACTTGGTTGGCTTGTCAGGCTTCGTGAGGATCCCGAGTCTGGTCGAATCGCTGCCCCTTCTGGGCATTGAGCCGGGCAACATCAACGCGGCTAACAACATTATCGATCGGGTGATTGATGGTACCGTCCGTATTTTTGAGGATTTGACTGAGACTGGCGAAAATGGTGACTACACGGAGTCATCGGTTCCCGGCGAGTATGCAGTGCGTATTCTCAACAGCCGAGATCATGCCGGTCTGATATCCATGAATGACCCGCGTCTTACGCGGTTGATGATTGGCGGCAGCGGACTCGACATCAATTTTGATGGTGTATACGGGTACGCTCAGAGCGTGGACCTAGGCAATTTCGATCTGTCCGAATATGGTTTCTTCGCACTGGATCTGTTCGGTGAAGACGCTCAGGATGCGATCGATGGTGGCATCAGTCCAAACAACAGCCAAGTGGATTTTATCGGTGATTTCTTAGCCGCAGTTGTTGCGCACGAAGCTGGGCACACGTTGGGCATGGCTCATACGAACGGTGACAACTTTACCGGGACGCTCTCTGACGAGGGAGCTGCGAACTCTATCCCGTATTTTCAATCGCTAGGGCCAGACGGGATCTACGGAACGACAGATGATGTGCTTCCTGTCTTCGCCGATGATTTTTACAGTGTGGTCGAAGGCTTTATCGGTAAGAATGAGATAACCAACACATTGGCTCACTTGCTATCTTCTGGAACACAGGGTGGCGGTACGGTCAGCGGTCAGGTCTTCTTTGATGAGAATTTGAACGGTACAAGCACTGGTGATGGTGGACTGCAGGGTGTGACTGTTTTTGCTGACATCAACGATGACGGGATTTATACCACCGGTGAGCCCACCACTGTCACCGAATCAAACGGGGTCTTCTCCCTTAGCGTAACGGCCGGGACAGTAGACATCCGTGCTGTAGCTCCCTCCCAATACCTTGCAACGACGGCAACCTCACGAACCATCAACGTTCCACAGTCTGGGACGGTTTCGGGTCTTGAATTTGGGTTTGGTATCGTGAGCGGCCTGAACACAGGATTTGCATTTGATGATCTCGACGGTGACGGAATCATGGATGCAAACGAACCTCTACTTGAGGACGTTTACATCTACTTGGACGCCGATGGCGACAATCGCCCTGACTTGGGTGAAGCGAGCACACGCACGTCAGAGAATGGAAGTTACTTCTTCAACTTTGGAGAAACCGGTGAGTATGTAATTCGTGCTGTGCCAACGCCCGGATACCAGGTTTCATATCCTACCAGTGGTGAGCATGTCATCACCTTCAACGGGATTGCCGCTGCCAACGAGTACAACTTCGGATTTCTTTCAACACTCGATTTCGGTGACGCTCCGAATTCGTACGGCACATCACTGCCCGATGGTGCCCGACACGGAATCGTTGATGGGCTGGCAATCGGGACAGCACCTGATCGCGATGTTGATGGAATTCCATCGATCGACGCAGATAGCGACGACCTGAACCGGGTGGTGAACGACGAAGATGGCGTACTGCAAACGACTCCTTTGGCACCTGGTGATACGGCCAACTTCGATGTAACGATTACCAATACCACCGGGTCGACTGCTTATCTGCAAGGCTTCATTGACTTCAATCAGGATGGTGACTTCGATGACGCTGGCGAGAAGTTTCTGAGTAACCGCCAAATTAACAGCGGGGTGACGAATGTCATTTATCCGATAACCGTCCCCGTGCCTTCTGATGCTTCTACGGGTGACACGTTCGCACGTTTCAGACTCAGCAAGACAGGGAATCTGGGCGCTAGCGGGTTCGCCGGAACTGGCGAAGTTCAGGATCATAAAGTCACTATTTTAAGTGGGTCAGATATCGCCAATGACGATTACTTCGAAGTTGCAAGGAACTCGATCAGTACGCCTTTGGACGTGCTTGCTAATGACTTCCAATTGGCTGGGAATCAGCTGATCATCGATAGCCTAAATACCATCGGCACTATTGGGTTCGTGGCACCGCCGACCAATAACCAGCTCTTCTATACCCCACCCAGTGGTTTCATTGGACTTGATACGTTCAGCTACACCGTGCGTGATCAATTTGGTAACACCGCGACGGCCTCGGTATTCATCGATGTGAAGTACCAATCGAATGTACCGATTGCTTTGGATGACATCTATGGCGTGCCGACCAACTCTGTTGACCGACCTCTAGCAGTCTTGGACAACGATATCTCCAGTATCAATGGAGGTATCTCAATTACGAGTGCCAGTGCCGGCACCAGCGGCGGCAGCATTTCGGTTGTTGCTGGTGGTCAATCAATCAGATACACACCTTCAGCTGGTTTCACGGGAACCGAGCAATTCTCTTATACAATTCAAGATGGTGCTGGGCTGGTTGATACGGCAACTGTAACGGTCAACATGATGCCGGATTCGCTCGATGATGATTTGATTGAATTTGACATCGAGATCATTGACGCTGTTAACGGTAATGCGATCGACCACGTGTCAGTCGGAGACGAGTTCACCGTCCGTGTCACGGTTGATGATTTGCGAGCGGGTTCGCCCAATGGCGTTACGTCAGCCTTCATGGACCTGTTGTACACGTCTGATTTGATTTCGACTGTTGACAGCAATCCAAATGACGCTTTTAACTTCGATATCGCGTTCGGGCCACTCTTCCTCGGTGCGGGTACTTTTCAACTGGGAAATGCGGATGTACCGGGGCTATTGGATGAGGTTGGCAGCACTCAGGACTTCGGAAGCCTTCAGCAACATCCAGGGCCCGTAACTCTTTTTGAGGCGACCATGCGTGCTAACGCCGCTGGCATCGCCCAGTTTATGGGTGATCCGACTAACACTCCTCAGGCTGAGACGATTCTCTTCGACGAAGATGAGGCGCTGACTATCCAGCAGTTGCGATTCAATTCAACTCAATTAACGGTTTTACCGTCATCTGAATTTGTCACCGCAGCAGTTGATGATTCATTTCCTGATAATCTTGATTCGCTCGGAGATGTGATCATAAACAGTTCTCCAGAGCGTAGTGTGTTGAGGGTGTTGGACAACGATAATCTTGGCATCACAGGAACTATTACTGAGTTCGATTTGCAAGATAATCCTTCCAAAGGTACTGCCTTTGTAGACGACAACGGCACTCCAAATGATTTTGGGGATGACTTCATTAGTTATAAACCTAACACGGGCGCGACAGGCTTAGAGCAATTCAGCTACTTTGTCGTTACTAGTGAGGGTGTGGTTACTTCCGCGAATGTGACAATCTCCTTAGGTGACCAACAATCTGAGGCATTGGTCGAGTTTTCTTTCTCACTGGTTAATCGCGCCGGCGATGCATTGGATCCCTCGCAGATAACTGTTGGGGACGAGATTGGATTACAAGTTCACGTAGATGACACTCGGGACGTGGGTCTGGCGACCTTGGTTTATGCTGGATACCTCGATGTCCTTTATGCGGCGGATAACTTATCGCCAGTTGAGCCGTCATCCGGCTCTAACTTCAATTTTGATCTCGATTTCGGGGTTAAGTTCGATGATCTTGCCGGGTCTGGTACTGCGGCAGTGCCGGGCATCATTGATGAGGTCGGAAGCTTGCGGACATCGGCGACTTTTAATTTTCCTTACACTGCCGATAATCCCGCCGAACTTGTCACGATCTACTTTGATGTGAATGCACCGGGTACTGTTCGGTTCACGGGGTCACCATCGGACTTGAGTCCTCAGCACGATACACTTGTATTCCTTGACAATGACCCTGTTGAGATCAGTGATATAAAGCATAGTGTCCTGGAAATTACGATTGAGCCAGCAGGTTCACAAGAGCAAAATCAAGGTAACAATGGCGACGTCAATAACGATGGTTTTGTTTCCCCAATCGATGCATTGCTTATCGTAAACAGGTTGGCGCTTATAGGTGAGGGTGAGAGCGGTAGTGATGACTCTGCATCGAAGATTTATCCTGATGTTAACGGTGACGGATCAGTCACAGGATTGGATGTAAATCTTGTTCTGATCATCATGATGGAACTAGCCAACGATGGCGAAGGTGAGCAGCTTATCAGTCCGGACAGTGACCGGGTCTCAGGCAACTCAAACTCGGCAGACGCGGTCTTCACAGTTCTGGGAACTAGCGACCTGAGCTCGTTGGATAAAATAGCAATCACAGATTGTCCAAAGGCACCAGAAGTACTCGATCCAACCGAATCGGCTACTCGCAAAGATGCTCAAGATGACGAAGAAGAAAATGGCGTCCTTGACCTCTTGGCTGGCGACGTCGAGCAAGTTTGGAGCTGATCTCCTGCCGATTTGCGTGTCATGAATCTTTGATCGGACTGGCCCTAGTGGATCAGTCCGATTTTTTATGCGCATCATCATCCGCCTCCAGAGTCGCCCTGATGCGTTAAGTTGGCTAAGCCTCATTGTTTCTTTCGTCGATTCCTTTGGGCGACTCGGATAGATTGTGATGCAAGATGGCTCTCAGAGCCGTAGAATTGAGTATGGATGGTCGAGTACACAATGCTTGCGATCGACTACCTCGAGGCCGTATTTTTCTCCGATGGCGCGCCACAATGGTTGCCACGTGTTAAGTTGAATCTGTTTCCTGTTTCGGAACTCTTTCCCGAGAGACTCCATTGCCCTTTAAGCCATTTGCAGTTCAGTGCCTGACCTGTGCGAGTCAGCTCAGGGTTTCGGACCCGGCAATTGTTGGCACGATTGCTGCCTGTCCCAAGTGTGGGTCGATGGTTGAGATCAATCGACCGGATGGGCAAGTTGAAATTGGACGCTCAGGAGTTGATAGTCAGGCCATTACGGAGGATGCGATCACTGCAGATGGCAGGCTAACCGGTGGTGCGGTTTCGCAGGTCCGTGATGAAGGATTTGCAGGTGCCGATTCGGTTCTTCCAGAGAACAGCGATGGTTTATCGGGAGCGATGCATCCCGACTGGCAAAGTGCAAAGACTCAAAAATCACGGCAGATTGCCCTCGTCATTGCTCTTTCTGCAACTGGATTGATTGCAGCTGTCATGTTCTTCGGTTGGTTTGTTACTTCGTGGGGGCAGCAGGAAGTCCAGCAAATATCAACGGCCGGGAATCAGGCCAATGATCCAAGCAATCCATCGTTGATCGATCCTGACAAAAGTCTACAGATCAAAGGCGATCAAGAGGGTGAAGCTGCCCTCTCCACTGAGACCGGTACGTCGGAGGATCAGACGCCCTCGACAACTCCAAATGCGGCAAACACACATGCAGCAAACCCCGAGGATCCGGTTACTCTTGAGACTGAATCCGAGCAACCCAACGGTACAGGTCTCAATGATGAACCAGGCAAACCTGACAATTCAACGTCGATGACACCAGGTGTGACCGCAAGTATTGAAGGAACTGGTAACGAAGAAACAGGACAGTCAATACCGAGCGATCTGTTACCGCCATCAGTGCTCGATCCACCAAGCAATCCAGATGCTGTTGCTTCGACTGATGATCCGGTCAGCACCAATTCGGTAACAGCAGAGAATACTGATGACTCTGACAACGCCCCAGGGATGCAGGATCTGCCTCCAGAACTTGCTCAGTACACTCAGTTCCTGCTTGATGATGGAGCGCAGGCAAAACCGACTCTTCAAGCCCCACCAACGATGGAAGAGGTCAAGTTGGAGGCCGCTGCAGACGAAGAGGGCGAGGATCTGCGGATCCCCATCGTGCCTAAAGAACTGGATCTGAGAGCTGATCTTGCAATTAAGCTCGCCCTCGCCTCGGATGGTTACCCGGCCAGTGATTTGATGTTGTTGATTAGTCAAGTTACCGGTGTTCCGATTCAAATGGATTGGCCGTCGTTTGATTTAGCGGGATCAGATATCCAGCAAACCGTACCTACGACGAAAGCTTGGCGTTCTGCCCGGGAGCTACTTGACGAAACTGCAGCAGCGTTAAATGCTGAAATCCTGGAACAGCCAACCCTGTTATTGCTAACGTTAAGGGACGATGTTTTTGATGAAGCTGCCAGCAGGTTGACGGCAGTTGATGACTTTGGTGCTGGCAAAGTATCGGCTCAGGATTTTTTGCAGGGATTTCTTGCGGGAGAGAATGGCGATGCAAATCCGCGAGAAGTCAGTCAATTGGCCTGCTTTGCCACTGAGGCCTTGAGACGGATGCGTGGGGTTACGCCCAAAATGGAGGATGCAAGGTTCGGGCGTTGGGCACGCGAGATAAACGGTACGCAGGCAGAATGGGCCGTGCTCTCCGATGGCGAGTGTGGGCCGCAGTTGGACGCACCTATTAGTGTCGCTGGGCTACTGCGACGGACTGCGAAATTGAATCAGGCAACATGTGTTTTCAACTGGCTGGATGCCGTTCGCCGTGGTGTCCGACCCGAGCATTTATTGCTGCCACACAAAGAAGAGAATGCGGGAAGCACACTTGGCAACACTCTGGCTCCTTTAGGTTTGCAAGTGCGGCAAGTCGATCTTAAGCACTGGTGGGTTGGTACAGAGGCCACCTATGACCGTTTGCCAATTTTTGTCTGGACACCAGCTCTGGGGGAGACGCGGGCAGGGTTTCTGGAGCAGATGAACAAAGTGATGGCAGGTTCATCACCGCGCCAATTTCGATTAGCGATCGATGACACGAGTGATCGTGCCTTGATGTTGTTGCCACGGTTCATTGTGCGGCAGTTGCCCACAATCATTCCAACTGTTGCCGCGAAGTGACAGGTTGCGGGCAACTGTTTAAGTGTGGGTTTGTTGGTTTTGCTCACGGGTTGCCGCGCGGTTTTCCCTCTTTTGCTTCAGAGCTTCCATGATCAAAGTAGGTGCTTGCTTCCTGCTGGTTGGCTTTAGTGTCATGCAAAAACTTATGCTCTGGGTATCCGGAATATCTGGCGGATGGCATTTGACAAAAAACAGGTGATCTTTGGGCGGCCGATGTAGGCCAGAACGACTGGTAAGAAGTCAATTTAATGCGTGCGGGAGGAAATTGCGGTTGGAATCTGCGTGAGGCAGCCCATGCATTCACGCTCGCATGTGGCCCGAGCTTAGGTCCGAGCGCTGAGTTGAGCGACCCTTCTGTCGAATAACCGCATACGGAAGATTGGGGAAAATCGATCACAGGTGGAGCTGTCTATCGGGGCAGCAAGAATCTGGCACTCGATATGGATACTATCTAGTTGGAGATTGTATCAGCGGGTGAATTTTGGCGTTAATAGTACGATGCTGCAAATGCAACGGTGACCGAACCTCGACCAATCGTTTGGGACAATCTGCCCGTATTCACATTCGGTCAAACAGATGATGGAGAAGTCCTGATGAGTACGATGTCAGGAGGAGGGCGGATCTACCGATTTGCCCAGTGAGCGGAAAATGCTGCTGCCTCAATTTTCGCGACGATGCTTGTCATTTGAGTGACGACATTCAGCCCGCGGTTTTGGCATCTTTGCTCACTGGCAGGCGAATGATGAACGCGGTGCCCCGTCCAACTGTGCTCTCAACTCGAATGCGTCCGTGATGACTGTCGATAATTTCTTTGCATGCAGCTAGTCCCAAACCTGTGCCACCTTTGCCAGACTCATCAGGGCCGTCCTTTGTCGTATAGAACGCATCAAAGATATGAGGCAATGCCTCGCGTGGGATGCCAGAACCCGAATCACGGACCACCAATTCCACATACTGACCATCGCTGCTCGGGCTCAAGCGAATCAGCATCGTTCCACCCTCTGGCATGGACTGTCGTCCATTGATCAACAGATTCAGCAGCACACGTTGAATCTGATTACCGCTAGCTACAACTTTGGGGGCTGCAGGATCAAGTTCAGTCTCAATCGCGATGCGGTACTTTCGCATTTCCCGTTCCAGCAGCACCAGTGAGTCACTGATAATCGCTGCCAGATCCGTCGGTTCCATGCTCTCGCTGCGATTCTTAGCTTGTGCCAAAATGGTTGCCGTGATTTTCGCTGCCCGCTCAGAAGCTTCCAGAATCTTACTGAGTGCCTTGTCGCGGCTGGCGTCATCGCGATTTCGAATTCCGAGTCGTGCGTAGTTGATGATTGTCATCAGCACGTTGTTGAATTCGTGCGTCGCAGTACTGGTCAACTCCCCAAGAGCAGAGAGTGCCTGTGCTTTCTTCAGTTCACTTTTCAGGTACTGAATTTGATGCTGCGGATCCGCAACCTTAGTGGTGGTTGTTCGTGGGGGAACTGGGCTGGCTGCCGAGTGACTGCTATTACTTGAATGCTGCGACTGCATGTTGACTCGGCCGGACCGGATAAATGAAATATGACAACAGCACGCAATCGCCCTGTTCCTTACCTGATCTATCGTCGAAGCCGGTTCATTTGCTACAGACCGAACTATCCTCCCCGCACAGATTGCCATCTGACGATGCGACCTCGGCGGGTGGGTAATTTGTTTCGCTTGCAGCGGCTGCGCTGCTTGATCATCAAACCACAGGACATCCGATGATTGCAAAGGGAAAATTTGCCGCCGTTGGTTCGCAAAATGGCGATTTAGCCACGGATAATGTGGTTTCAAGGCTGAGGCAACGGCTTCATGACGCTCGGGCAACTGGCTTCAAGGTCAGAATGGAAGTTCTTGATGACGAACAAGCTTCGTGGTGCGTCATCTCGGGCGTTCTCACGCTATTTGTCGATCTGTCCCAAACCGCGTCTGAGCAATTGCAGCAGGTCGAGGAAACCCTGAACGCCTATCAACACGGATTGGGGCACAAGCGAAACAAACAGTCTGCCAACGGCGTTATTTCTGATGATATTGGGAAACGAGCCGCGTGAAACAGCTAGCCTCTACCACTTGACCATGCATTATGCCCACAATGGGGTTCATTGCTCGGTCCATCCATGTCGTGTGAGGCGTCTCAAGCGTGTTTTCGAATCGAATGTCTTTTTCTGCCGCAGCCTCATTCTGCCATCGATTCGGTACTGGATTGCACGCGGGTGCAGACATCCTGGTGCTGTTGAAGAGCGAGGCAAAGATGGGCTCCGCCAAGCAATGTCGGGCGATGGAAGGGCTGATTGAGGGAGTGAAAAAAGGTGAACAGCTCCATGTTTTGATGGGTCAAAATGATTTTTTCCCGACACTGATGACGGTCATGGTCCGAGTTGGCGAAACCACTGGAAAATTGGAATATCTGCTCTTCTTGCTCAGCGAGCACTACGAACAGCAAGTTCAGCTACGTCGCAATTTCATTTCCGCCATTATTCTGCCCGTCCTGCAATTGGTCTTCGGTATTTTGGTGATCTCGCTATTGATTTACATAATGGGGATTTTGGGTTCGGGGACTGGTGGTCAGATGGCTGACATTCTCGGATTCGGTCTGCGTGGTGGGACAGGGGTTCTGATTTTTTGGATGTACCTATTCGTGTTTTTTGGGAGCATTGGTGCATGCGTTTTGTGCTTTTTCAAGAACGTTGCGGGCGTGCAGAACTTAATTCCCCTGATCTACATGGTTCCCGTGATTGGAACATCCATCCAGACAATTACGATTGCCAGGTTTTGTCGGGGCTTATCAATAGCGCTGGGATCGGGATTGGAGCCAACCTTGGCGATATCATTAGCGCTGGACAGCACCGACAGTGACTACTACCGCGCCGCTGCAGATGATGTTGGAAAAGCGATTTTGTCAGGGGCGACATTGTCGGGTGCGCTGGAGTCAATGAAAATTTTGCCGGCTGATTTTATCGGAAGGGTTGAAATTGCGGAGCACTCTGGGACTGACTCTGAGTCCATGGCCTACCTCGCCAATGAGTATGATGAACGAGCTAAGGTTGCACTTAAAATCATCTCACGCACCGTTTCGGCCATCATCGTTATCGCGGTAATGTTACTGTTGATTTTCATGATATTTCGCATTGCGTCATTCATTTTCGGAGCCTATGACGACGCACTCAATGACCCCATTTTGCCAAGGTGATATTGCTGCTGGTTTTCGTGATTTGTTGGATCACCTCGTTCAACTTCCGAAACCATGTCGGGTCATCGGTGCCCTTTGAATCGGGTGGTTGATGATAGGGAAAAAGGGTTGATTGATTATGTCGCCCACACCATCTTGTTGTCCCAAAAGTTTTCAATTACTGAATCGCTATTCGATTGTCAGTGTCCTGATCAAGCTTACTTCCTAGGCTGTTGCTCATGCATCAATGCGCTCACCATCACACGCCGGACCAGTCTTACGGATGGGCTTTTGCTGTCGGCGTTATTTTGAATCTCGGTTTTGTCTGTGTGGAAGCATTCTTTGGTTGGTACACCGGATCACTTGCCTTGTTGGCTGACGCAGGTCACAACTTGAGTGATGTGCTGGGATTGTTGGTGGCTTGGGGTGGGTATGCTTTGGCCAAATTACCACCCAGTCCGCAGCGAACCTATGGCTGGCGTGGTTCAACCATTTTGGGAGCTGTGTTCAATGGCTTGCTGTTGTTGGTTGCGGTTGGCGGCATTGCGTGGGAAGCGATTGGGCGTTTGTCGGAACCCACACAGGTTCCCGCTGGCACAGTGATTGCCGTGGCCATGGTGGGTGTGATCATCAATACCGGCACGGCGTTGTTGTTTGTTCGAGGTCGTCATAGTGATCTCAACATTCGTGGAGCTTATCTACATATGGCAGCTGATGCCCTGCTGTCCCTGGGGGTGGTGTTCGCTGGTGTTGTGATCATGTGGACGCAGTGGTCCTGGGTCGATCCCGTGTCGAGTCTTGTAATCGCGGCC
>Ga0315320_10000341_pt1 | contig 37681 bp, 44 predicted proteins | sample M140m21515metaG_FD_203458 | JGI IMG/M metagenome (GOLD analysis project Ga0315320, IMG submission 203458) | Ammonia-oxidizing marine archaeal communities from Monterey Bay, California, United States - M1 40m 21515 | ecosystem: Environmental > Aquatic > Marine > Coastal | place: USA: California... | reverse complement strand
AACTGGAAGGCCGTTCGTAGCAGATGCAGCTTGGGGTGCAACAGGTACGGGAGCTTGGGGTGCAACAGGTACGGGAGCTTGGGGTGCAACAGGTACGGGAGCTTGGGGTGCAACAGGTACGGGAGCCTGGGGTGCAACAGGTACGGGAGCTTGGGGTGCAACAGGTACGGGAGCCTGGGGTGCAACAGGTACGGGAGCCTGGGGTGCAACAGGTACGGGAGCCTGGGGTGCAACAGGCTGTGATCGCTTCGGTGTCGCCGGTAGTGGCGAACTGGGTGTTGCGGTGGTTGGAGTGGTGTTGGATTGACGCTTGGCAGCGGGTGGTGGTGGCGGAACTGTTTTCCGTCCCGCTCCGAGAGCAGATCCTTTCGCGGGCGGCAGCGCTCCGGGGACCGCTGGTTCGGTAGGCCCATGTTTCGCGGATTGTGCCGGAGGCAGATTCTGAGCGGGCGGCATGCCGCTGGCATCGCTGCTAGATCGTGATATTGATGAATCGTCGTGTGTCATCGGTACGAGAGGGGTCTCTAGATGGCTGCGGCGATAGTGCGTGGACGCAAATCAGATCGAAGTCGAAAAGATGAAAGACAAGCTAAATGGCCAGAAAAAAGTCACTGGACCTACTGATAGGATAAGGGTCAAAATGATTTAATGCGAATCGGATTGTTGGGTTCGACCCGCTAAGATGGGAAAAACAACTAAAAAAGCTCGGTCTTTCCCAAAATAGGCGTGATTCGGGCTGCAGTGACAATAACGGTTTCAAGCTGCGTAACGCGTCAAGCGCCATGAGCACGCAACAGCTTTCCCAATTATTCACTCTGCCGCTCGGAAAGTGTGCATAGACAAAGTGAATCGCCGTCTGTCTCTAGTGTTGCAATCTCCGCCTGATGTTCAGATGAATCCGGGTGAATATTCGATCAACGAGCATTTTGCTTTCAATTCATTCGAATGGTGCGACGATGAACCCTTTGTTGTCGTGATTGGCAGGTGCAGAATGTCAGATGTTTAGACCCTTGACACCCTGCACTGGTTGTTAGATAACACTCGCTCGGCACAAAGAATTGCTCTGTGTCAGAAACACCGCGGGATGGAGCAGCCCGGTAGCTCGCGAGGCTCATAACCTCGAGGTCGTCGGTTCGAATCCGGCTCCCGCAACTTCTCTGAAAGGTTGGAACACGTTCTGACCCGCAAGTAAACGAAAAGCCGACGTGTGCTCCACGTCGGCTTTTTTCGTTTTATCCCGTTATCCCGCAACCACTTGCGTCGATGTTCGTGGCGACAGTTTCTCTGTCGTCTCAGAATCCTGAGAACACTCTGGCCAGCACTCGCGGCCGGATTTCGGTTTCTGGGCCAGAATTCTTACGTTCTCTGTGTCTTAGCCGGTTTGGGTTAGGAGCCGTAGCGACCTCCCTTTCGGTCCAGATGAGAACCGCGATTGACCCTGAACATCGCGATGTTTCCAATCACCCACTTCGTTGCGACCCACCGAAACGGAGCCCAAACACCGTTTTCCGGGTCATCTGATTTAGAGACACTGAGAATAGCTGGGAGACGCGAATCTCATTGCGATTTCACTGCCGCCCACCAAACCCAAGCGATTAGCACACCCTGCAGAGGCAGCCGAGCAACCAATGCCCAAACCGGGATCGCCGGAAACTGGCCCGCGTTCATCAGCATATCCACGTTCGCTGGGAAGACGGCAACAAGCAGTGCGATCAATCCCCACCCCGCCGCTCGCCGCATTCGTGGCACCGCCAAGCCAACGCCACCAAGCAACTCAAAGAACCCAGAGACGTAAACCAATGGCAACGGCCATGGTTTCGGCGACAGAAAGTGCTTCCAAAACGGAGGTATTTTGCTCGAAGATGGACCAAACGTGTCACGAGCGTTGACTTCAATGATCCGGGCTGGCGGTTTTGCTAGCAAAATTGTGGATTGGGGGATTGTCTGGGTTTGGGGACACGGGATATTATGACTGGAGTGTTTAGTTTACGCTACACACCGAGGGTCGGGGACTCGTGTTTTTGCGGGTTTCCGGAGGAGAAAGTGGTTGATGGAGATTGCCATGCTTTGGATGCAGTGGATTTCGGGCGACGATTCGGCGGGGAGGCCTGCGCGATGAAAAAGGCTCGTGGTGCGAAGTCGTTTGGCGCGCTACTGCGCCAGAAACGAACGGCGAAGAAGATCACGCTACGCAAGTTCGCGGAGATGATCGGCGTTTCGGCAACCTATTTGTCACAGGTCGAGCAGAATCACTTTGCGCCACCCACCGCGGATCGTGTCACGAAGATCGCCGAGTTGTTGGGCGAGGATCCCGACGAATGGATTCGGCTGGCCGATCGTGTGCCGGATGACGTGGATGTCATGGTCCGCCAGCACCCCAAGGACATGCCCGAGCTGATGCGGTTAGCGACTGGGCTTTCACCGAAACAATTTGAAATCATCAAAGAACAGATTCGTAAAATGAAAAAGCGGGGGAAGTGACGATGGTCGTTGATTTGTTGGCACAGGGAATCGAAGTGCCGCCGCTGTCGTCTCGCCAGATCGCTGCTGAGGCCGACGCGGTGCTGGCGGAGTACGCGAAGCGATTCGGGCCGATCACGAAACCTCCCATCGAAATCGAAGACGTTGCGACGTCGGTGTTGCCGCTGACGTTTGGGTTCTCGGATCTCCAGAGCCAACTTGGTGGTCGCGTTCATGGTGCGATCTGGTTTTCGCGGCAGCACATTCTGATCGACGACGCGCTGAATCCTGATCGCTTTCCGGATCTGCTCGGTCGCTATCACTTCACGCTCGGCCATGAAATCGCACACTGGCAGTTACACCGGTTTTTGTTCCTGGACGAAGCCGGACATGCGATCTTGTACGGTGACGATGAAATGCCGGATGTGATTTGTCGCAAGGATCACGCTCGTCCCTTGATCGAACGACAAGCCGATGAGTTCGCTGGTTGTTTGCTGATGCCGGAATGGTTGCTCAGGCCGGCGTGGCAAATGCTAACCGGCAGCGATGAGCCGATTAGCGACGGCCGGCTTCAAGAACTTGTTCCGGCGATCGAGCCGATCCGTTTCTTGATCGACGCCGACGGAATCGAGGTCGAGCCGGATCCGATCCGTTTGATGCGTGAGGTGTTCTGTGAATCGCTGGCGGATCAATTCGCCGTGTCGGACGAGGCGATGCGGATTCAACTGGAGTATCTGGGTCTGTTCGCTGAGTAGACGGCTTTGAGGGTTCGTTCATGCCTCCGAATCGGAGGCATTCGTTTTTGATTCAATGTTTAGTGTGTAGTGTACGGTATGTTTCCGGGAGGGAGAAAAGACGATGTCATTAGCTGGGTTTAATCCGCGGAATGTCCTGCGACAGACTTCCAACGGTTTGCTGGAGGAAATGTTTGGCGGGCTGAAGATTCCGATCGACGTAAATTGGTCCGAGGCGATCGAAACGGACGTGGAACCGATCTTTCAGGCGTATCAGTCGCTGGACGAGCCGACACGACAGAGGATCGAATTGCTACTGCGTGACTTGCATTCAATGGCGACGGAAACGGGACAACGTTCGATCTTTCAACAAGCCATCCAAATTGGCGAAGACGATTTCCTTGCGGAACTCGAACGGTTCGATAGCCGGTACGACGTCGCGATGCTGACCTATTTGTCGAAGCCAGAGGTCTGGCAAGTGGCCACGCGTTTCACGGCAGCCGACCGCGTGATTGGCGGGCGATCGTCCCAGCGGCGAATCAACCTTCCGTCCGCGAAACCTCGAACTTCGCCCCAGCACATGAAGTCGTTCTCTGCTGCCTTGTCAGCGTTCTATTCGGCTCATCAGGGTCGCGGCCGGCAATGTGTGGCTGAGTACTTGTTGCGCTGCGAGAACCTGCATTATGTCTTCGCGAGCCTAGACGACTATCGCAAAACGTTCATGAAGCTGATCGATGGCGGCAACGCGTTCAAGCGGGTTTGTGAAACGCACGTGTTTGAAAATGTGTTTGCCTACGACGAAGCGAACCACGTTCTTGACGTGTACGCGCTCGGCGGAAAACCGACGATCGGTCCGCTGCAAAAGATATTTGCTCGCGAGTTCTTGGGGATCGAATTGCCGCCGGAAGATCCCAACGCCGAGCCATTCTCGCTGGGAATCTTGTTGGATCCGAAGTTTCGGTTTCCGACTGATCCCGAGGACGCCGTACGCTCGGTCGTGATCGCGGCGGCGCGTGTGTTGATACTCGGCTCGAGAGAGAAGTTGCACTTCAATCCCAACGTCGACTTTGGCCCATCGAGTTTTCAACGCATGATCGAACGATACATCCGTCAGGACAACTTGCCGCGGTCGATCATGCATATCGAACGCGTCGATCTGCGATTTCGGATGGAAAATGGGCACGAGTTCAACTTGTCAATTACGCGGCCCAATCGTAGCACCATCAAATCGTTGGCGACGCGAGATCGCTTGTTGGCTGAAAAGTACCTTCGTGAGTGGGGGATCGACCTTGCGAGCGATTGTGACGCTGTTTCGGTTGCTTGACCGAGGCGATGAACCGCTGGTGGATTGCGACACGCTTCGTTTGCTGGGCGGTTGCGATCCGGACGAGCTGGTTCGAGTCGGCGTGTTGGTACCGGCCGAGCCGTCGATGTCGCTGCATGCAAGTTGCGGACAATGCAGTGTCCACGATGTGGTGCGTGTTCCGCGATCAACTGGGGTTGAGTTTTACGAAGTGTGCCCATTCGACGGCGCAGACTTGGTGGAGAAGGATCGCTTACGGCAATGGGCGGTCGATGGTCGTGCGATTGCGGAATTGTTGGCGTCGGCGATGCCGGACGGCGGCCCGGCGGAAACACTCTTGCCAGGTGTGGCGTGGAGAATTGGCGAAGTGCAAGTTGGTGGTGAATCGTTTCCGATTGTTTTGACGACGACCCGATCAGCATCGCGTCTGGCCGATCGAAGTGGTGCGTCACGAATGATTTTGATTGGCGATGAACTGCCCAGCGAGGGTTTCGTGGGCAGGCTGAGCATCACTGAAGCTTTTGCCATTTGCTCGAAACAGATCAAGTCGCGACCGGAGCGTTTTGCACAGGTCTTGCCTTTGTCGAGCGTGTCAGTGGGCAATGCGTTCTATCGCAAAGGCCAGATGTGGGTGGTGCGGTTCGAGGGGGAGGAGACGTACCTCGAAAACAATGTCGGCCCACTCTACATCGCTCGGTTGTTGGCGACCCCGAACCGAGCGGTGCCAGCGGTCACATTGTTGGCCAGCCGCATCGGGATCGACGAGCAACAGCTGATTGGATCGTCCGGTGAATTAACGGACGAAGCGGCAGTGGAAGAGTGTCGGGGTCGGTACCACGAACTGCTGGACGAGATCGCCGAAGCTAAAGCGAACAATGACTTGGGTTGGCTGGAAAAGCTGCAATCCGAACAGGACCAGTTGGCCCTGCACTTCGCATCGGTATTGGGCAAGAGTGGCAAGCCTCGCGAGGTCGGCGACATCAAGAAAGTGAGCCAATCAGTTTCGGTCGGTATCAAGCGAACACTTGATGTACTCGACACGGAATTGAAACCGCTGGCAGATCATTTACGAGCGCACCTCAGTCGCGGTGTTTGTCCGATCTATTCACCGCCGTCCGAAATCGACTGGTTGGTGTGAACTATCTGGAAACAAGCTCGCTGCATAAGCAACCACAAGAGCTAACAAACAACACTTTAAGCCTTAGGACAACGATGACTCTCAGAAACCGAATCCAAAAAGCGTTAAAGCAAGAACGCGGAATCCGGCTATCGGCCGCGGAAGTACAAGGAATCGCTTCGGCGTTGCATATTGATTTCCCGGTGACGCGACCGATGATCGCACGGCGGTCCAAGCCGTCACCATCAAAAACGCCGATCGACGGGCACGTGCGTTGGATGATCAATCGAGATTTGAAAGATGTTGTGGCGATTGATGTTGCGGCAACCTGTGCTCCGTGGAGCAAAGACGACTACAAAAGTCGCCTGAGCCAACGAAATACAGTCGCCATGGTGATTGAGTTGCCTCGCGTCGGCCGCCGCAAGCCCGTGGTTGTCGGTTCCATGGTCTATCAACTCCACAAGCAGCATGTCGAGTTGGAACGGATCATTATCAAACCAGAGGTTCAATTGCGTTCATTTGGGCGGCAATTGATTTCCGAGCTGCGATCGAGATTGACCCGAGAACGTCGTACGCGAATCAAAGTCACGGTCGAGGAATCCAATCTTCGCCTCTTGCTGTTTTTTCAAGCGGTCGGGTTTTCTGCGGTTGAATCATCTGGCGGAAGAGTTGTCATGGAGCATTGGTGGAACGACGACCCCAGTCCGTTTCGCGACGTTCAAAAGCGTCAGCGATCCGGATCAACGCGGTCATCGCGCGAGGACCGTGATCAAGAGGGCGACAACCGTATCGGTGTCTAAAAACTTTTCTTAGCGACTCCAAATGTCGCTCGGCGACTTGAGAAGTCGCGGCACGTCTTCGCTGTGAGGACGTGACGAACGAACCTCGCCGGCCGCCTGCGTTCTTTTCGTGACATGGCTTGTCGCGACGCAGCTTCCTTGCGGTCTGTGCGAATCGCTCGCATCACGGGATGCCTCCAGCCGGAGACAACCATGAGTGCGAATACTCAAGCGGAAGGCAAACGGCTCGGCGAAGATATTCTCAACGATTTCGCCATGAAGACGGCGCGGATCAAGGCCGAGCAACTCCATCGGCGACCGGAATTCAGCGACTGTGACGCCGAAGACATCGCTCAAGAGTTGCTGATGTACTTGATCCAGAAGGCCGACTGTTTCGACCCGGCGCGATCGAAGGTGAACACGTTCATCAATCGAGTCATCAACTCGGGCGTGCGCGAGCTGTTGCGATCGAGGAAACGCTACAAACGGCATCCGATCGAAGATGGCGTGCAAATGCAATCGTTTGAGACGCCCGTCGACACGGTGGACGAGACTTTCGCGACTCTGGGCGGCGAAATCTGTGACGAGGACCAGGTCCGGCGAAACCAGTCGTCTTACAGCGATCCATTCACGGCGATCGACGAAGCGGACGCTATGGAGGTCGCGCTGCAGAAAATGCCTGCGGAATTACGGCGGGTTTGCGAGTACCTGCGTTGTCATTCGATGAGCAGCACGATGGAAAAGTTTGGTTTGCCGCGTCGGCGGTTCAACACGGTGCGTGCCGAGATCGCCAAGCACTTGAAGAAGTACGGCGTGGCCAATTTCTGAGATTGGCGTACAGGGCGACCAATTCACGGCATAGGTAACCAGGGGCGGCCAACGGGTCGTCGGAACATCAAACCTCCCATCCACCAGGGTAGCGAATGAGTGATTTGGACATCGAACGCCGTGTGGCGCTTTCATTGGCGGTCGGCCGTTACTTGCGATCGGCCGACCGCTTCAACGAAGCGTCACGAGATTTCACTGGGGCGTGCAAATCGCTCCGCAAGCAACTGGGCACCAACCAACGATTCGTCGCCCAGATTGATTTCAAACACTACCTCGTGACCAGCGATCGCGATGGCAATTTCGACATCGAAGCGATCCCAACCCTGTAATTCCAGCCATCCCAACCATCTAACGAAGGAACTATCCAACCCATGACCAACTTACTCGAAACCATTCAGTCTGGCCGGCAATCGAAGCCGCCTCGTGTCTTGCTCTACGGTGTCGAAGGCATCGGCAAGTCGACCTTCGGCAGCGAAGCCCCCAAGCCGATCTTCATTCAAATTGAAGACGGCCTCGACGAAATCGAATGCGATCGCTTTCCGCTGGCGACGAAATTCGATGACGTGATCGCAGCCCTGAAGACGCTCGTCAACGAGAAGCACGATTACGAATCCGTCGTGATCGACTCGCTCGATTGGCTGGAGCGTCTCGTCTGGGACAAACTCTGTCAGCAGTACGCCGTCGAGTCGATTGAAAAGGTCGATGGCGGGTACGCTCGCGGTTACATGCACGCCCTCTCCCTGTGGCGTGAAGTGCTCGACCTGCTCAATGTGCTGCGATCGCGTGGCATGGTGACGGTCTTGATCGCCCATTCCAAGGTCGAGCGGTTCGAGGATCCCGAATCCTCACCCTACGACCGCTACTCGCCGCGACTGCACAAGCACGCCGCGGCCCTCGTGAAAGAGTGGTGCGACGCCGTGCTGTTCGCGACTCGCAAGATGCGAACGCAAAGCGAAGACGGAGGTTTCAACCGCAAACGCACCATCGCTCACGCGATCGGCAAAGACGGTGGCGAACGCGTCGTGCGTGCTTACGGATCGCCCAGTTGCGTTGCCAAGAATCGTTACGGCATCGCGGAAGAATTGCCGCTCTCGTGGTCGGCGTTCGTGGCAGCGATGTCGGCCAACTAAACGACTCAACCAATTCTCTTTCTACAGACTACAAACGAAGGACCACAGACTTACCATGGCAAATCTCAACGGCTTTGATGCCAACACCGTCGAACCAGCCGACGATCTCGAACCGATCCCTTCTGGCAAATACGTCGCCGTCATCACTGACAGCGAAATGAAACCCACGAAATCTGGCACGGGCAACTACCTGCAGTTGACGTTTCAGATCGTGGAGGGCGAGTACGCAAACCGTCTTCTCTGGGTGCGTCTCAACCTCGACAACCCCAACGCGACCGCGGTGGAAATCGCCCGGCGGGAGTTGTCTGCGATCTGCCGGTCGGTTGGCGTCTTGGTGCCAACCGACTCGGCGGACTTACACAACTTGCCATGCGTGATTCATGTGCGAGTGAAACGCCGCAACGACACCGGCGAGTTGCAGAACGAAGTGAAGGGATACTCGAAGAAAGATGCTGTTGCCCAGCCGATCGCCGCGTCGCAAGTCAGCGGCACGGACGACCAGTCCGCGTCCCCACCTTGGAAGCGTTAACCGCCCGACAGCTTCCAAGGAACGGCACCCAGTCAGCAATGGATTGTTGGCTGGGTGTTTTTATTCGCTCGTTGAACATCGAAGTAAGCCACCATGATCCGACTCACGTTGCCCTATCCGCCTTCGGTCAATCATTACTGGCGACACGTTGGCAATCGCGTGTTGATCAGCAAGGAAGGCAGGAAATATCGAGCGGCCGTCAGCTCGCTTCTGAATCGCAAGAACATCGAAACGCTGACGGGAGACTTGATCGTCGACATCATCGTCTATCCGCCTGATCGACGCCGGCGCGATGTCGACAATTGCTTGAAGGCGATGTTGGACTCGATGCAGTGGGGCGGTGCGTACGAGGACGATAGCCAGATTGTGCGATTGACGATCGAGAAACGGGAGCCGGCACCGAAAGCGGGCAACGCCGAAGTTGTGATTCAACGCATCCCTGCGCCGATTGGGAAAGCCGGCTTTCGCTCATGCTTGCGTTGCGACGAGGCCTTTGTTTCGACAGGACCAGGCAATCGCATCTGCGAGAGTTGCACTTTCATCAATGACCTGCTGCCACCAGCGCTGCCAATCGAACGAGGTAGCAAACGGCACAACGGGGAGTTGATGTGATGAAACTGCGGTCCTATCAACAAGCCGCTGTCGATGCGGTCTACGATCACCTGCGAAACCGCGACGACAACCCCGTTGCCGTCCTACCGACCGGTGCGGGTAAGAGTCTCGTGCTAGCGAAGATCGCATCTGATGCCGTTGGGCAATGGAATGGTCGCGTATTGATCTTGGCGCATGTCAAAGAGCTGCTCGAACAGAATGCCGACAAGGTGCGTCGTCTGTGTCCCGATATCAAGGTCGGCCTGTATTCAGCTGGCCTCAAGAAACGCGACACGAATACACCGGTTCTCGTTGCCGGCATTCAGAGTATCTACAAACGAGCGTGTGACCTCGATCCATTTGATCTGATCGTCGTCGACGAAGCCCATCTGATTTCAAAGAAGGGCGACGGCATGTATCGGCAGTTCCTTGCCGACTGCAAGGTTATCAATCCGCACGTCCGCGTGATCGGCTTGACCGCGACGCCATTTCGGCTCGACTCCGGCATGATCTGCTCGCCTGAGCATTTCTTGAATCAAGTCTGTTACGAAATTGGTATCAAGGAATTGATCCGTGATGGATACCTGAGTCCGCTTATTTCCAAAGCTGGCGTTCACCGAGCGGATTTCGGCGGTCTGCACATCCGCGCTGGCGAGTTCGTCAGCGAAGAAGTGGAGTCTTTGGTCAACGACGACGCCCTCGTGGTGGCCGCGTGTGGCGAAATCGTTGAACTGACGGCCGATCGCCGGGCAGTGTTGATCTTTGCGTCGTCCGTCGCACACGGGCGGCGTGTCGTCGAAGTGTTGCGGGAAAATCACGGCATCGAGTGCGGTTTCGTGACCGGCGAAACACCAGCGGGCGAACGAGACGAACTGTTGGCCCGCGTCCGTGGCGATGCCCCAACATCGTTGATCGAAACCGAACCGCTACGCTTTCTCTGCAACGTAAACGTGCTCACCACCGGTTTCGACGCACCGCGAGTCGATTGCGTGGTGATGCTGCGTCCCACGATGTCGCCTGGCTTGCTCTACCAATGCGTGGGTCGCGGTTTCCGTTTGCATCCCTACAAGGAAAACTGCCTCGTTCTCGACTTTGGCGGCAACATTGAACGCCACGGACCGATCGACCAGATCAAGCCGAAGGACAAAGCCAAACGTCCAGACCAAGGTCCACCAGCGAAAGAGTGTGAAAAGTGTCACGCCTTGGTCGCATGTGGCTATGCCAACTGTCCCGAGTGCGGGCATCCGTTCCCGCCACCCGAGCGAGAAGCTCATGATGCCGAGGCAAGCGAGGCCGGAGTATTGTCTGGCGAAGTGACCGACACCGAGTACGACGTTCAAGACATCATCTATCGCGTGCATCGTAAGCGAGACGCCGACGAAGACGCACCACGATGCCTGCGCGTTGACTACATGATCGGCCTCGAACGTTGGCAAAGCGAGTTCATCTGTATCGAGCACTCTGGCTACGCACGTCGCAAAGCCGAAGCTTGGTGGAGTGAGCGCTGTCTCGATCCCTGCCCATCGAATGCGGAAGAAGCGGTTGATATTGCAGGCTCGGGGCTTCTCGCGGCGACCGAAACACTCTCGGTCCGCTCGATCTCAGGCCAGAAATACGACCGCATCATCAAGCAGACCCTTGGTGACATTCCAAACGCGGCACTGGAAGAGGCACCGTTTTGATGGCCGATGCGCGGGAGCAAGTTGCGATCTATCGACAATGTGGCTGGTACTGCGTGCCGCTGCGCCCTCGGTCAAAGTCGCCGTCGCGCCGTGACTGGACAAAGTTGCGATTGAAGCCCGAAGCGTTTCCCGAGAACAGCAATATCGGCATCATTCTTGGCGAGCCATCCGGTTGGATCGTGGACGTCGATCTCGATTGTCCCGAAGCGATCGGACTGGCCGATCAATATCTGCCACCGACGGTGGCAGTAACTGGCCGGCCGTCGGCACCCCGTTCGCACCGTTGGTACATCGCGGCTGGCGCGACCACGGAAAAGCACCAAGACCCCAACGACGGTTCGATGATCGTCGAGCTGCGATCCACCGGAACTCAAACCGTTGTCGGCCCCAGCATCCATCCCGAAGGCGAATCTTACGATGTCCTCGACAATGAACCCGCAACCGTTCCTGCGCCCATGTTGGCTGCGTGCGTGAAAGCTCTGGCTGACGCCGTGATCGTCAAACGTGGCGTAAGCATCCGGCTTGCGAACCCTGTAACATCGCAGGCTGGAAGCCTACGCCACGCGGGCAACGATGTCGAAACCCGAGCCATTGCCTACTTGAACGCCATGCCGCCAGCGATTGCGGGCAGCAGCGGTCACTCGCAAACCTTCGCCGCCGCGACCGCTCTCGTTCATGGTTTCGGCATCGAACCCGAGCGGGCGCTCGCGATTCTGCAAACCGAATACAACCCGCGATGTACCCCGCCTTGGTCCGATCGCGAACTCCAACACAAGATCAACCAAGCCGCCACAAAATCTCACGACCGGCCGTTTGGTTGGCTCCGCGATGACGGTCCGATCGAAACGGCAAGCGAAGTCGATCTGTCCGGTTTCATGACGAAACCGAAGATGACGGTTTCCGAGGACGCAAAGCCATCGTCCAAGTTCACCGGAATCGCGGATCCTGGGATGTTGCCCGAGCGGTTGTTTGAAGTTCCCGGATTCGTTCGCCGCGTCATGGACTTTTCGCTCGCCAACGCACCCTACCCGAACATCGGGCTCGCGTTCTGCGGCGCGATGGCACTGCAGTCGTTCCTGGCCGGTCGCAAAGTCGCGACGGCGGGTGATCTTCGCACCAACCTCTACTTGCTTGCTCTTGCCGGCAGCGGAACAGGTAAAGAATTTCCGCGAAAGGTCAATTCGCAAGTCCTTTTCCAAATCGGCGAGGCCAATTCGATTGGCGACAAGTTCGCATCCGGCGAAGGCATCCAGGACGCTTTGGTTCGCACCGGCCGAATGCTGTTTCAGAACGACGAGATGGACGGTGTTTTGCGGCAGATCAATCTCGACCGCGAAAACAGCCGCGAGTCAATTCCGAACATTTTGTTGACGCTCTACACATCCGCTGGCGACGTCTATCCGATTCGTGTCAAAGCGAATCAGAAAGAGGCAATCCATGTCGATCAGCCCCACCTGACGTTGTTCGGAACCGCGACGCCTCAATATTTCTACGAGTCGTTATCGAAGCGAATGTTGACCAACGGGTTCTTTGCCCGGCTGAATATCATCGACGTCGGCAAGCGTGGCAAAGGGCAAACGCCCGGATCGGCAAGAGACGTTCCCGAGGAGGTTTTGGAGATCGCGAAATGGTGGGCGGACTTCGAGCCTGGCACTGGCAATTTCATGAAGTTCCATCCCAAACCGCTGCGTGTGGCGTTCACGTCGGAAGCCGAAGCCGCGATCACGGAACTGCGTGAACAAACCGAGGTGGAGTACGACAAAGCCGACGACGCTGGGGACGAGGTGGCTCGTGCCGCATGGAGTCGGACGTGCGAGCATGCCAAAAAGCTGGCGTTGATCTACGCGGTCAGCGAAAACCATCTGCAGCCGATGATTTCGATTGATGCCGTGCGTTGGGCCAGCGAGTTTTCACTGCACCAAACCCGCCGGCAACTCTACCTCGCATCCGTTCACGTCGCCGAGAACCCGTTTCACGCCGAGTGCTTGAAATTCAAAAAACGTCTCGCCGACCGACCCAACTACACCATGGCTCGCCGTGAAATGATGCGTTCGATGACGTTGAAGGCAAGCGACTTCGATCAAATCGTACAAACGCTGATGCAGCAAGAAGACATCGAACCGGTCACGATCGAAACGCGAACCAAACCGGCGTCGGGCTATCGCCTCACCACGGTGCCCGATCTGCCCAAACAATCCGTCAGCCAATCCGTCAGCGATGATGCGGACGATTCTGACGTGTTGGCGACCAATGCGAACGATTTAGGCCTGGAATGATCGAATCTGTCAGCAAACGTCAGAGAGTCAAACTGACGGATTAGCTGACGGTTTTGGTACGCGGAAACCCAACGATATACGAATAAAAACACTCTCTCTCCTAATGCGTCAGCGTGTCAGTCCCACTCGCCCGCGATACACGTTTGCACGCATGAGGGGGCTGTCTGACGGATTCATTCATGACGCTTCTCAACGCGTAGGTACTCCCGGCCGATCCGTTCTCGGGTCAGGGCCGCGGGAACAGCAGCCTTATTAGGCACAGTTAGTTTCGACTGTCCGAACGAAAATTCACGTCCGTCCGAACGCATCGGATCCCCAACCAACCACCCAGCAAACCAACGACCGACCCAACCCTTCCCCGCTTCATTCTCTCGCCTTGGAAGGGCAAACATGCAGGTCGAAATGTGGTCGCTTGATCGAATCAAGCCTTACGAGAACAACCCTCGCATCAACGACGACGCGGTCGATGCCGTCATCCTCTCGATCAACGAGTTTGGGTTTCGCCAGCCGATCGTGGTCGATACCGCCGGCGTCATCATCGTTGGCCATACGCGATTCAAGGCCGCCAAGAAACTCGGGCTCGCCGAAGTCCCCGTTCACATCGCGACGGATCTCGAACCCGAAGCAGTAAAAGCGTACCGGATCGCCGACAACCGGACTGGCGAGAACGCTCAGTGGGACTACGACCTGCTGCCCTTGGAAATCGGCGGATTACAAGAGTCCGGTTTCGATATCGAGCTTCTCGGTTTCGACGGTGATGAACTCGCCAAGCTGCTCGATCCCGGCGTTACACAGGGCTTGACGGATCCGGATGACGTCCCCGAACCGCCAGACGAAGCGATCACGCAACGCGACGACATTTGGATCCTCGGCGACCATCGACTGATGTGTGGTGACTCGACCAGCGTTGAAGACCTCGATCGGTTGCTCGCTGGTGCAAAGATCCACCTTTGCAATACCGATCCACCGTACAACGTGAAGGTGGAACCACGCAGTAAGAACGCGATCGCGGCCGGCAATTCGTCGTTCGAGGCCGGGAAGGGCAAGACGAAGGAAGGCCCGAAGAAGATGCGGGCCAAGGATCGTCCGCTCGCCAACGACTTCGTTTCGGACGAAGAGTTTGACCGATTGTTGAAAGCGTGGTTCGGTAACATCACTCGCGTGCTCGAACCCGGTCGTTGCTTTTACATCTGGGGTGGTTTCTCGAACATCGCCAACTACCCACCGGTCCTGGCCGCAGCCGGTTTGTATTTTTCGCAGGCCATCATCTGGGACAAGCAACATCCCGTAATGACCCGAAAAGATTTCATGGGGGCACATGAGTGGGCGTTTTACGGCTGGAAAGAAGGTGCCGGTCACAAGTTCTTTGGGCCAAACAACGCGACCGACCTGTGGCACGTGAAGAAAATCGCGCCGCAGAAACTTGAACACCTCACCGGAAAGCCGGCCGAACTCGCGGTACTGGCAATGCAGTACTCGTCACGAAAGGGCGAGAACGTCCTCGACCTGTTCGGCGGCAGTGGCTCGACGTTGATCGGTGCCGAGCAGACCGGACGCAAGGCGTTCTTGATGGAACTCGACCCGCCGTATTGCGACGTGATCGTTGATCGTTATCAACGCTTCACCGGCAAGAAAGCAATCCTCGAACGGACCGGCGAATCGCCGATCCCAGTGGGCAGACGCGAGGAGAACATGCGGTGACTAGAGTTTCTTGCAGGACCAAGCTCCGGCGTCAAAGACATAGACGAATCGAGCGCCGCAATTTCTCGCGAAATCAATCAGCGAGTCGTTGGTCGGCAACTTGGCCGGCGGATCACCGTCTGAGAATCGTTCGGCCTCGCCGGTCTCGCGGTTCAGGCATCGAAGGTCGCCGTGGGAGACGAGTTCCTCGGCGGCGGTTTGAGATTGGTAGCTTTGCATCAGAATTTCTCCGGTGTGTTCGGGGTAACCGTCGTAATGAAGGTAGACCGCTGCGTATGTTCGGTCGGCGCGGCGGACTGCGATCGTCGCTCGTGTGGACATGGTGGTTGCTCCTTGGTTCGTTTATTCGGCCGGCAGTCGCTCGACGACGTCCGGAGGAATGGAAAGCATCAGCGACCGGCCGCCCGCCCAATCAACATCGACTTGAGTCCAATCGCTATGCGGATAGACGCCGACCACCGTTCCGGTGGTGCCGGCGGGAATCGGATCGGGGTCGTCGGCCATCGAAATCAGCCGCACGCGATCGCCCGCCTTGAGATTTGTTTTCATCGTTTTGATTCCTAGTTGCGAGCGTTGTTGGTTTCGTCGAGCAAAGCAGCGACTTCCGAAAGTTGAGCGTTGACCAAGTTCAACGCTCGTACGTGTGTCCATCGCAACGCCTTGTTGTCCGGCCGAATCATTCGGTCGAGTTGCAACTCGATGTGTTGCAAGAGATCGCGGGCAATCTGGTGAGCGTTTTCGTAAGCCGGTGCGGGTTGGATTGGCTGAGCGTTAAGCGTTTGAACCCTATTCATTGCTGGTCTCCTTTCTCGTTGAGATAGATTTCGGTGCCGTTTTCGAGTTCAACCTTGGCCGCGCCAGCGCGTTTCGCATCGGCGACGATCGTTTGAACTGACAAGGGTTCTTCGACTTCGATTCGCCGTCCATCGGCGAACAAGACAGCCGATCGCATTCGCTGCGGTTGCATCCTCATTTCGTTTCTCCGTTCGTGTTGTTTAAAAAACGTTCGTACAACCACACATGAGCCATGGGTTTGCCGACACATCAAGCGAAGTCCGCGAAACATTCCAAAACTGCTCAATGTTCTTCGCGTGATTGCAATTGCCCGCGACGTTTCCGCGTGTCGCGTCGCTCGGGTGCGCCCCGTGGTTACGGCCGTCACGACGAAACGCCCGCACGTTGCCAACGTCGGGCGTTGTCGGCGGCGTTCGGCCTAAAAGCCGAGCGGCACCAAAACGTGGGCGTTCTTGCCCGTGACCGCGAACTCTTCGCCGGCCGTCGTCCTAGCCAAGATTGCGTCTCCGCGGCGGACCAAATATTCCACGACGCCGGCTTCAAAGTTGTCGCCGGCGATCGGCCGCAGTTCGTAACCCATGTCGGGTTCCGGCGGTGCGGTTTCTCCTTCAGCCAAGTCGGCGACCTGGCGGACGTCGCAAATGTACTTCATCGCTTCGCCCTATGCTCTCGCCGTGAACCGACCGCGTTCTGTTTTGACGAAGCGGCTATCATCGCCGCGTTTCATGTCGCGGAGGATCGCGGAGTACAGCGTCGCGTGCGGCGTCTTTCCGCCAGGGCTTTCCCACAACCCAGCTTCGGTCATCGCGGCGATCATCTCTTGCGCGTTCATCGGTTCCCCGCTATCAGCCAGGACCTTCAACGCCGCTTTCATGCACGAGAGCTTCTTTTCGCCGCCAGTGGTTTCCTCCGTCCTTTTCGCGATTCGTTTCCTGACCCGCGTTTCCGTTGCCGGCGTCTCAGTAGCCCTCGCCGATCCCTTCAACCGGCCGGCCGTCTTGATTCGCACTTTCTTACCCGTCGAAAGATTGGTCGCGTCCCAGCCTCCGTTACGGTTTTCCGCGTCGATTCGCACGGTCACCTTTTTGTTGGTCACAGTAGCGAAATACTCGCCGCCGATCTTTACGTCTGTTTTCTGCATCGTTCGTTCTCCGTTTGCGTTTCGTTCGTGGTTGGCTGCCATCGTCAGGCCGCGGGAACCACCCGCGACAACGCCCGTTTGCGTTTCGGCTTCCGTCCTTGCGAGTCGCGCCACGGTTCCGTCCGCGGCGGTCGTTGTGCGGCCGGCGGGTTAAACCACCCCGCCGAGAAGGCTCTTATTGAGCCGGTCGAGCATCTCGCAAAAGATGTAGTGCTCTTCCAAAAGCGGGCCGTCCGGTCCCAGTTCCGCGTCGGCCTTTTCAAGGGCGTCGACCAAGGGGCGAAGCTCCTCGGCGATCTTGTAGTACGACTGGCGAATTTCCTGATACGTTTCGGGGTCGAGCTTTCGCATCTCTGTGCGAAGGGCGGCGACTTTCGCTTTTTGCGTTTCGTTCATGGCCATGGTCTTGTCTCTCGTGAAAAGGGGTTTCAAATCGTTTTGCCGTTTGGCGTTAACACACATGAGCCATGCATTTGGAAACACCTCAAGCGAAGTTCGGCAGCAATTCGCAGTCTTTTACGATGTTTTCCAACTTCGCCGTCGTTCGCGTTTGTTGGCCGTAAAGAGATGTCGGCATGGTTTGCCGCTTGTCGGCAACGGTGCGCGACACGGGCCAACGTCGGCGGCAATTCAACGAGAAACGGCCGCGCTGGCGAGCGAGGCCGAAAGGATGCGGGTGGGAATCTATTCGCCGGCGGGAGCAACGAAATCTTTCAATTCCTTGAGCCGTTCGCAAAGGTGTTGCAGCGAACCGACGTGTTCCCAATTGATGGGATGGTCGGTATCGGGGGCAGGCATGTCTTCGACGATTTGGTGAAGGTCTTCGAGCAAGGTCAAAGCCCGGACATGCGCGGTGGTGTAAGCGTCTTCGACTCGAGCGGTGTTCTTTGCCATGGTTGGGTCTCCGTTGTTGGAAAGGGGAAATGCGTCTGCGTTGACACACATGAGCCACGCGGTTTCAGACACAGCAAGCAGAGTTCGGGAAAGTCTTTGAATGTTTCCCGAACTCGCTTTCGCTTGCCGCGTTTAGCAATCGCGGCACGTTTCCCAGGCCCGTTTGCTGCCGTAGCAGATCTGGCCTCCTTCGACGATGTAGACGATCGCGTCTTCGGCGACGTCTTGGTCATCGAAGTATTCGCTGGGGTCGTCTTCGCTCGCTTCGTTCATCTCCGCGCCGCTGGTGATTCCGGCAATGCGGTTTTCAAAAGGCCAGTTCTCTTGCGTCATCAAACGCACTTCGGCGTCCGGCCCATGTACGTCGCGGTACTCTGCGAGCAATCCGATCAGTTGGTCGATGGTCATGTTTGTGTCTCCGTTGGGGTGAGTGGAAAACCGTTTCGTATGACCACACATGAGCCATGCGTTTCAAAACACATCAAGCGAATCCAGCCAGTAATTCGCTGTCCTTTTGAATGTTTCTCGATCTCGCCGACGTGGCCCGAAACTGCGGCGTGTGTCGCGATGCAAACCAGTGGCCCGCTATTAGTCACATACGCCGTTGACGCGACACGATGTACACGTGCCCCCGTAAAACCAAAGAAACGCCGCGAGATACATCGCGACGTTCGTGGGGTGGAAGGTCGTCAGCCGTTAGACCGCTTGGTCGTATTTGCGGGCCAACTCAAGAAGCTTCTTTTTGACCGGTTTCCAGTCGCAGGTTTGTTCGGCGGAGGAAAGCTCGCCGAAGCGTTTGTTGCGAAGCTCGCCCTTGTACCAACCCTTGGTCCACCCGAGTCGGTAGAAAAGCCGGTTGAGTTCCGTTTCGCCGTGGCCGGCATCCGGTCGGTCCCAGCAACTTTTGGTGCCGGGCTTCTTGGCGTAGTCCCATCCGCTGCAGCGTTTTGTATTGAGGGCGAGTTCTACCAGGCCCAAGATCATTTGGATGTATCCGATCAGTTTTGTTTTGTTGAGCGTTCCGGGGAAGGCGCGAATCTCGATCCGGTTTCGGCCGGCGGCCAAGTGCGTCAAATTCAAAAGGTGGTAGCGGTCTCGTTCGCAGCGGGTCTTCGCGGCGTCTTTGTTGCCGTAGCTTTTGATTTGTTTCGCCCAGTGGGTTCGTTCGCGGCGCTTGGTGCCGGTCGAAGCGTAAATGGCTCGTTCGTGGTTCGCGATCAGCGAAATCAGTCGGGCCAAAGCCGCAGCGTCGCCGTTCCAGGAAACCGTTACGTGCAGGCCGCAAGATTCGTTGACCCGCGCGCCGCGTTCTTTGATCGCGTCCACCGCGGTCTCTACGTTGGCGAGTCCTTCGTAGCCGCGAAGGACCGGCGATACGAACTCGCATGGTTTGCGTCCGGCCGGCGTGCGGATGCTGCCGTCGCGTTCTGCTTTCCAACCCGCGGGCAGCCAAGCGACCGGCAACCCGTTGTGGTATCCGCCGATCGGCGTGCGGTCGGTGCCGGGCATGTGGGTTTCGATTTCGATACCGAAGGCGATGTCGTTGGCGTTCATTCGTGTGTCTCCAAAAGGCGTGTAATTCGTTTCGTTGACACACATGAGCCATGCGTTTCGAGATACCTCAAGCGAAGTCCGGAAGTAATGTTTCAGTAATTCCCAGGTTTCTTTTCACCCGCACACGCCGCCACTTCTGGCCCAACGTCGCCGGCCCAAACATGCGGCCGACGATGCCAAACATGCAAACAAACGCGACAGTCGCCGACGTGTGCGGCGTGTCGCGAACCAACCCACGGATCCCGTCATGGAAGGCAAACGAGAGAATGTTGACCCCACGAGACTTTCGGTCGAGCAACTTTCAAAGTTGTTGAGCAACGCGTACCGCCAGCGCGTTCCAGAGAAACAAATCGCCGCCGACCTAGAAGCCGGTGCACCGACAAACGTTGACGGCACGATCAACTTGGTCGTCTACACCGCTTGGCTCTTACAGGAGATGCACCGTGGCGACTGACCCGCGACGAATGAAACCGAGCGAGTGCTGCCGAACGCTCAATAGCACGCCGCTCGGTGAGGTGATTAACGAACGCCAGCTCTATCGCTATCGAACGCGAGCTGGCAATCGCATCGGAGACGGAACGCACGTTGACCTTCTCCGGTTTACCGCTTGGCTAGTCGAAGAACGCCACCGTCCGAAACCGCCGGCCGACGAGAATCCATACGGCAAGGTCAAAGACAAGGCCCGCGCCCGCAACGCAGCGATCGCATTGGCCGGTCGCGACATTGGCGACCTGCCGGTGATCGAGGATCCGCGGCGAAAAGCGAAGGCCGCCAGTAGTTTTCGATACTTTTGCGAAGCCTATTTCTCGCTGACGTTTCATCTGCAATGGTCGCCGGATCACTTGAAGGTGATTGAACGCATCGAAGAAGCCGTCGTTCGCGGCGGATTGTTCTCACTCGCGATGGCTCGCGGTAGCGGAAAAAGTTCGCTGGCCGAAGTCGCATGCATTTGGGCCGTGCTCAACGGCTATCGCGATTTCGTTTGCCTGATCGGCAGCGACGAAGGTCACGCTTGCGATATGCTCGACTCGATCAAAACCGAGCTAGACGCCAACGAATTGTTGTTGGCCGACTATCCGGAAGTCTGCTTTCCGATTCAGGCGTTGGATGGCATCTCCAACCGCGCTAACGGACAACTCTACCAAGGCAAGCGCACGCAGATCGGCTGGACCGCCAAAGAGGTCGTCTTACCAACCATCGCCGACAGCAAAGCGAGTGGCGCGATCATCAAAGTCGCCGGCCTAACCGGGCGGATCCGCGGGATGAAGTTCAAGCGGCCGGATGGCCGTACGGTTCGGCCGTCGCTAGTCGTGCTCGATGACCCGCAAACGGACGAGTCGGCTCGTTCGCTTTCGCAATGCGCCAACCGCGAAGCCATCCTCGCCGGTGCGGTCCTCGGACTCGCCGGCCCAGGCAAAAAGATCTCCGGAATCATGCCATGCACCGTCATTCGTCCCGGCGACATGGCCGACAACATTCTCGATCGCGACAAACATCCGGAATGGAACGGTGCGCGAACGCGAATGGTGAACTCATTTCCAACAAATGAAACGCTATGGGAACGCTACGCAGAAATCCGTGCCGAGGGTTTGCGCGCCGGCGACGGAGGCGCGGCCGGCACCGAGTTCTATCGTCAAAACCGCGATGCAATGGACGAAGGTGCCGACGTCGCTTGGAAGGAACGTTTCAACCACGACGAACTGTCGGCGATTCAGCACGCGATGAATTTGAAACTACAAGACGAAGCCGCCTTCTTCGCCGAATATCAAAACGAACCATTGCCGGAAGAACGCGTCGATGCCGACCAACTCACCGCCGAGCAGGTCGCTGGCAAGATCAACGGACTGGAACGACGCTGCGTTCCGATTTCGGCGAACCATCTCACCGCGTTCATTGACGTGCAGCAAAAGCTTTTGTTCTATGTCGTTGCCGCCTGGGAAGACGATTTCACGGGCTACGTTCTCGACTATGGAGCGTACCCCGATCAAAGCCGAGCGTATTACACGCTTCGCGATGCACGCCACACGCTGGCAACCGCCGCGGACGGCACGGGACTCGAAGGCAGTATCTATGCCGGCCTCGAATCACTCACCGAAGATTTGCTTGGTCGTGAATGGCAACGTGACGATGGCGCGGCAATGAAGATCGGCCGGTGCTTGATTGACGCGAATTGGGGACACTCGACGAATGTGGTCTATCAATTCTGCCGGCAAAGCCCACACGCTTCGATCCTATTGCCTTCGCATGGTCGATTCGTCGGTGCGTCCTCGAATCCATTCAGCGAATACAAACGCCGCCCCGGTGACCGCGTGGGTTTGAACTGGCGAATCCCCAGTGTCCACGGGAAGCGTGCGATTCGCCACATCATCTACGACACGAACTGGTGGAAGTCGTTCACTCACGCGAGGCTCGCGGTCGCAATGGGCGATCGTGGTTGCTTGTCCGTTTACGGCAACCAAGCCGAAACGCATCGAATGTTCGCCGAACAAATCACCGCCGAATACTTCATCAAAACAGAAGGCCGCGGTCGGACTGTTGACGAATGGAAAGCCCGACCCGAACAGCCCGACAACCACTGGCTCGACTGCCTCGTCGGCTGTGCCGTCGCCGCTTCGATGCAAGGCGCGCTGTTGTTTGGCACCGATGTGGAACCAACCCGCCGACGCGAGCGAGTCAGTTTCAAAGAACTGCAAAAGCGAAAACGGAACTAAATCAAGCCTTTCTGAATATTCGCGTACAAGTCTCGCCTCCTACGGCATAGGTAACCAGGGATGAAGCAATGTTTCTAATCAAACGCAAGCCATGCCTGAAGAGTTGAAAGATGTAATCCGTGAGAACGCTGCGGGGCCTGCGAAGGCTTCGGGGGATGCGGGGTCGGTTGAGCAGCACAAGCTGACGGAGCAGATTGCTGCGGACAAGCATCTCGCTGGCAAGGACGCGGTTCGCAAACCCAATCGCGGTTTGCGTTTTAACAAGATCGTGCCGCCTTCGGCTGGCTGATCTTTCTTTTCGGTTCGCGATGAGCACAGGGCTGCCGGGGACGGCAATAGGATTACAACACGGATGTTGAAGATGTTGTCAGGGATTATCGAGCAAGCATGGCGCGGCGGAGCTTCCCGCTCTTCATCCGCGCCGGGACGCTCGCCCCGGCAGCCCTTCTTTTCGCGGCTTCGTGCGAAGTACGACGCCGCGAATACCACGCTCGACAACATGAAACATTGGGCGCGAGCCGATGGTTTGTCGTCAGCTGCAGCGAATAGCCCCGATGTGAGGCGAACCCTTCGCAATCGGTCGCGATACGAGGTTGCGAATAACAGTTACGCCCGCGGGATCACGCTGACCCTCGCCAATGACGTGGTTGGCACCGGGCCGCGTTTGCAAATGTTGACAGCGGATGACGCTGCAAATCGCTTTGTTGAACAAGAGTTCTTCGCCTGGGCCGAAGCAGTTGGATTGGCCGAAAAGCTGCGGACGATGCGGCTCGCCCGCGTTTCGGATGGCGAATCGTTTGGTTTGCTGACCAGCAACGAACGAGTTGACTCAACCGTGAAGCTCGACGTGCGGTTGATCGAAGCCGACCAAGTGGCTTCGCCGACGTTGGTTGCAGACCGCTCTCGCTACATCGACGGCATTCAGTTTGATGTCGACGGAAACCCGCTCAGCTACGACGTGCTTCGCGAACATCCTGGCGATGTCACGTTCACGATCGACGAAGAATTCGACACGGTGCCGGCATCCGCGGTGCTTCACTACTTCCGCTGCGATCGTCCGGGGCAGATTCGCGGCATCCCTGACATCACGCCGGCACTGCCTCTATTCGCACAACTACGCCGCTTCACGCTTGCCGTACTTGCCGCTGCCGAAACTGCGGCTGACTTTGCCGGCATCCTCTACACCGACGCGCCGGCCAATGGCGAAGCCGACGCTGCCGAACCGTTCGAGCCAATCGAACTTGAAAAGCGAATGCTGCTCACGATGCCTGGCGGATGGAAGATGGCTCAAATGAAGTCGGAGCAACCTTCGACCACCTACGCCGAGTTCAAGAAAGAGATTCTCAATGAGATCGCTCGTTGCTTGAACATGCCGTTCAATGTCGCCGCAGGGAATTCCTCGGGATACAACTACGCGAGTGGGCGTCTCGATCACCAAACCTACTTCAAGTCGATCCGTGTTGAGCAAACGCAACTTGCTCGCGTCGTTCTGGATCGCGTTTTGATTGCTTGGCTTCGCGAAGCCATTCTCATCGAGGGCTATCTGCCCAATTCGCTTCGCACGCTCGACTCCACGTTCGAGCATCAATGGTTTTGGGACGGGCACGAGCACGTCGATCCCGCCAAAGAAGCCAACGCCCAAAAGATCCGTCTCTCGAATCATACGACGACTCTGGCCATCGAATTTGCGCGGCAGGGGCGTGATTGGGAGACGGAACTCAAACAGCGTGCCAAAGAAGTGTCGCTGATGCGTGAGCTTGGTCTGTCGGCCAGCGATGAAATTCAACCCAAACCCTCAACCAAGGTCACGGAAGACAATGCCGAAGACACAGCACGCGCCGCTTGAAGCCGACGCCGAATCCGTCCCGAGTTCGTTGCGAATCGTTTGTGATGATGCGGCAACGATCACGCTCGCCGCGGCCGAAACGCCGGAAGAAGGCAAGCCTTCGCTACGTAAGTTCTCGATGACGGCTTACACGGGTGGCGCGATGCGATTGGGCGGCTGGCCTTATCCAGTCGTCGTCGACTTGGCTGGCATGCGAGTGACTCGCAAGTCGCGACCGATTTTGAAAGACCACGATCGGGGAAGCATTGTCGGACACACCGACGACATCGCGATCACCGACAAGTCGCTCGAAGTCGCCGGCGTGATCTCGGGCGTTGGTGCGACGGCTCAGGAAGTAATCGCGACTAGTGAGAACGGTTTTCCATGGCAAGCATCGCTGGGGGCGAGTGCCGACAAGGTTGTTTTCATTCCTGAAGGCAAGACAGCCAACGCCAACGGCCGCGAGTTCAAAGGGCCGGTCTATGTCGCTCGTAAGTCCACGCTGGGCGAGGTTTCGTTCGTCGCTTTGGGTGCTGACGACGACACCGAGGCTCGCGTCGCGGCCGGCTTGGCTGACGCCGACGAGCCAGACGTTGCCGAAACCGATCCCACCGACGATCTCGAACCCGTCAACGCAAGTTTGAATATGAGCACGAAGCCAAAGACCGAAACCAAAACAGCGACCACCTCACCGGTCAGCGACATGCGTGCCGAGGCCGCTGCGGAATCTCGTCGCATCGCCGGCATTCGCAAGGTCTGCGCGGGCAATCACGCCGATATTGAAGCCGACGCGATCGAGCAAGGCTGGTCCACCACCAAAACGGAACTCGCCGTGCTGAGAAGCGAACGCCCCAAGGCTCCCGAACAGACGCAAAACTCATCGCGATATAGTCGCGAAGTCCTCGAAGCTGCCGCCTGCCTGTCGGTCGGCATCGAAGAAAAGACGCTGCAGGCCAGCTATGGCGAAAAGACGCTCAACGCCGCCAACCCGCTTCGGCACATCGGCTTGCGTGAACTCGTTGCCGAATGTGCTCGCATGGAAGGTATCGACGTTCCACGCGTCTTCGGTGACGGAACGGCGACCATTCGTGCCGGTTTCAGTTCCATGAGCCTACCCAGCATCATGGAAAACGTCATGAACAAAACGTTGCTGGCGGCCTATCAAAACACGCCGATCGCCGCCTTCGATCTTTGCAGCGTCGGAACCGTCACCGATTTTAAGGAGGTGGCTCGATACCGTTTGCTTGGCACTGGCGGGTTTGAGCAGGTTGCTCCCGACGGAGAATTGAAACACGGCAAACTGTCCGAACAGAAGTACAGCAACAAGGCTGACACCTACGGTCAGATCCTCACGCTGACCCGGCACGACATCATCAACGATGACCTGTCGGCGTTCATGGATATCCCTCGTCAAATGGGACGCAGTGGTGCCGAGTCCATCGACGACTTGTTCTTCACACTGCTGCTCAAGAACGCCGGATTCTTCTCGTCCGCCAACGCCAACTTGCTGCAGGGAGCGGACACTAAGTTCGGCCCGGATGCACTGACCGTTGCCAAGACAACCTTCCGCAAGCAGAAAGCTGGTCCTGGCGGCAAACCCAAGGATCAAAAGCCGATCAACATCCGGCCTGAGTACTTGGTCGTTCCGGTGGAGTTGGAAACCGAAGCGGAACTGTTGATGGGATCATCGCAGTTGATGATCGACGCGCAAGGGTCGCCGACGAAAATCCCTGTCGATAACCCGCACCGCAACAAGTACCGGATCATCAGCACACCGCATCTGTCGGACAGCTACTACCCCGGTGCCAGTGCTGCCGCATGGTATCTCTTCGCGAATCCGCAGGTGCTGCCGGCGTTCGAGATCGTGTTCCTGAACGGTCGCCGAACTCCAATCATCGAGCGAGTCGAGATGCCACCGAACACGCTCGGCATGGGCTTCCGGTCTTACATCGACTTTGGTGTCAACAGTCAAGATCACCGAGCCGCCGTGAAAGTCGCCGGCGAGTGATCACCCGCTGACGTCAATCTTCTTCTCTCAACGTAAACACAAAGAACCATGCAAGCTCAATTCATTCACGATGGAAAACAAGTCGACTTTACACCCGACGTCGATGTCCCTGTTGGATCAATCGTCATTCAAGGTGATTTGGTAGGCATCACCAAACGTGATCTGAAAGCCGATGTACTGGGCTCGATCGCCGTGGAAGGCGTGTTCGACATGCCCAAAGACCCGGCTGATGCCGAGACCTACACCGCTGGACAAAAGATTTACGCAACCACCGACGGCATCGTCACCGAAGTGCCCGATGGATCGGTGTTGCTCGGCAAGGTCGTTGCTGACGCCGCTCCGACCGACAACTTCGTTCGCGTTCGCCTGAGCCAGTGATGACCACCTGTGAGCAACCCCATCATCGCACCCGTCGGGGCGATCTACGTCCACGACGGCGTGACGGTCCCGATCGTCACCGACGTTGAGATTCCGGCCGGCAATGTCGTTGTCCTTGGCAAGCTGGTCGGCGTCGCCAAGTTCGGCATCTGTGCCAACTCTCGCGGCAGCATCACCGTTGCTGGCGTATTCGATGTGGTCAAAGACCCGACAACCAACATTCCCGCCGGCACCATTCTTTACTGGTCCAAGATCAGTCACCACGTCATCAAAAACGCTTACGCACACTCGATGATCGGCATCGCGGTTGAAGACGCGCCACCGAGTTCACTGACCGTCAAAGTGAAACTGCTTCAGTAACCACCCCAACACGAGGTCCTCGCATGGAAGCGAAACTGCGCACGCTTGTCGTCGCATGCTTGCTGCTGATTTGCACGGGCTGTTTGCCGGAGGGCGATGTTCAAGTCCGCTCGCTTCCGGCACCTCCGCCCGAACAACCGATCGCCAATCTCCCCACTCAGTTGCATCAACGAAATTGGACGGGGCGTCTCAACCAAGGTAGCTGTGTTCACGCATCGCTGGTGAATCACCTTCGTTGGCTCAACGAGTTTGAACTCGGCGAGCGTTGGCGAGCAACCTACAGCGACGGTGAATGGGATTCACGATTGCGAAACCGACTTGATGCTGCGGACATCGACTACAGCTACACCGTCAAAGCGGATCCTCGTTTCCTTGACTGGGCAACGGCGACGCGGCGCGGTGCGATTCTGTGGTGGAAGCCGGCTCACTGCTGCACCTTCGTCGGCTGGGTCAATCGCGACGGCCGGCAATACGCAGCCATTCTCGACAACAACTATCCCGGCCGATTTGAACTCACACCGCGTGAACAGTTCGTGCGTCTTTGGGCCGGCTACGGCGGGTTCGCCCTGACGGTGATGGAAGACCCCGCCAGTTCCTTGCCCTACCGAAGCTACGAGGTCATTGATGAAAGATGAAATCCGAATCCGGCTGAGCGTCGGCCTGATTGTAGTCGCAGTGCTGCATGCGGTGATGCTCGGAGCGGTGTTCACGGCGTTGCACCGAACACCGGCGGCTAACACGAGCGATTCCTGGCGTTTGCCGCCGGCGCGGCCCACAAGCGAGGTTGGATCGCGAATCCAACAGTTGCCGCAACCTTCGCGTGTCAACTTGGAAGCACAGGGCGAGCTGAAACAGCAGTCTGGTTACTGCCCGCCCTGTCCGCCGAACACGATTCCCGCTGCGGAGCCGCATCGAATTGTGCAGCCCTATCGTGTGGTGCCAACAGCTCCAACGGTTCCAGCTCCGATCATCGTCACCCCCGCGTCGAGCAGCACGCGACCCGTGACGCCGCCCGAACAAGCGAAGAATCGCTATCAAATCGCCTTGTTCGTTGCCAGTGACGCCAAAAGCCAGCGTCTGCTTGACTGGTTCAACACGGACCCAAACCTGGTGAAGTTGAAATCGAAGTGTGCATTTCAGGTCTACACTGAATCCAATGCACTGTATCGAACGCGATATGCGGACATTGTCCCGGCAAATCAATTCCCTGTGGTGCTATTCCAGGACTCGACAGGCGGGCATGTTCATGCGGCCGGTCACACCATGTTGCCGTCAACTGCTCGTGAACTCTTCGACGATCTGCGTCACGGATACGAACTCTATCAACAAACGCGGCAGGCCCAACGAACCGGCGCGCTAAAGACGCGAGGCTATTCCTGGGACGCTGCGATCTCACCAACGATGCAGCTTTCGTCCGAAGACTGCCCCGATGGTTACTGCCCTATCGAACCCGTCGACAACACTTGGCGGCCGTTCGATCGGGATCGTGACGGCGACCGCGATCGACTCTTCGACCGAGACTCTAGTGGTCGCAACGCATTGATTTGGGCGGGAGCCGGTGAATTGGCCACCCTCGCGTTGATCTTTGTGGCGGTTCTGTTGCTCGGATTCATTCTCATCAAACGAGGCCTGTAAAACTCATGATTCTTGGAATTGCAACCGTCGTCGTCCTGGTCTTGGTCGCGTTTGCGATTTTGCCGGCGAAAAAGCGAGATCGCGACGCATCGACCCCGAACTTCGTTCAGTCCTTCACACGGCCAGCGAACTTTCGGCAACAGCAGCTTAGCGAAGAAGCAGAGGCGATCGCTGACGAATATCAACGTCGAGCTGATGAAGCCTGGCGTGAAGAGCTTGGCGCAAAGGCAACCGTCTTGTTTCAGACCAAAACGACAGCAGCATCGAAGCCCCGTAAATCGTGAGTGACATGCTGCATCGAGGCCAGTCTTGGTTAGCTGCAAAGCTGACCAAACATGCCTCGCGAGACGTGGTGTACCAGCGTGACGAAGTTTCCGTCGAACTGTCCGCCACGATTGGCAAATCAGAATACGAACAGGACGACGGCGAAGGCGTCATCACGCGTGCTCAAGTTCGAGACTTTCTGATTAACACGAAGGACTTGCTGCAATCCGACATCGGCACCTGGCCTCGCCGCGGCGATCGCATCCTCGAAACCGACGGTGACACGACATTCGTTTACGAGCTGATGTCAATTGGCAACGAGCCACCTTGGCGATACAGCGATCCATTCCGCGTCAAACTCCGCATCCACACCAAACTGGTTGACACGATCACATGACAGCAACGCCTGCAACCGTCATTCAAATTGCCGAAAGCGTCGTCGCGGAAATCAACACCGGCGACTTTAGCAAGACCAACCTCTCCGCTCAGCGACTCTACGTTCCCAACTTCGATCTCGAGGACATGAAGGAACTGCGAGTCACGGTTGTGCCTCGCGAGGTGGAATACCTCCCGCTCGATCGAGGATCGAACAAATACCATGCCACGATCGACGTCGCCGTCCAAAAGAAGTTCAGCAAGGGCGATGCCAAGGAAATTGACCCATTGGTGTTCTTTGTCGAAGAACTGGCCGACTACTTCAGGCTCAAACGACTCAATTCGTTCGTGGCAGCCCGCTGCGTTAAGGTCGAGAACTCAGTCCTGTACTCCTCCGAGCACTGGACCCAGTTCAATCAATTCACGAGCCTACTGACGTTGACGTTTGAGCTGGCGAAATGATGCACATCAGGGCTCGCGTGCGATTCACACCGGCCCAACTGAAAAAGAAGGTCAACCAAGCGACCTTCAAAAGCATGAATCATGCGGCCGGCACCATCCGGATGACCGCCAAACGATCGATCCGCAAACGCAAGAAACCATCCAACCCAGGATCGCCGCCCAGTTCACCGACTGGAATGCTACGTCGTGTGCTTCGCTACGAAGTCAATCGGGATCGCGGCGAGGCAGTCATTGGCCCAGTCAACGAGATTGCCGGCCGGCTGTGGAACCTGCATGAGTTCGGTGGCGTTGTCATGAAGCGACGCAAACTGAAACGCCATCGGTTTCGCGTTGGCGAATTCGGGCCGATCCGTGCAAAACAGCACGGCAAGTTTGCCCGCATCAAACTGCTAACGATCGCCCAAGCCAGCCGAGCCACACGACTAATAGAAGAAGAGAACGAACGCCGCGGAGCCAGTAAACCACGCCGCTATCCCGCACGCCCGTTCATGAAACCTGCCCTCATTGCCAATCAAGCACGCCTGCCAAAGTTCTGGCGTGACTCGGTCAAATAGTCTCTCGACCACGGATGGAATCGAAACATGTCAGCAGAAGTGAAACTCGGTCTCGATGCCGTCCTGACGATCGACGGTGCCGAGATCAAGAACGTCAAGGATTTGACGGTCAATCTCGAGAAGGCCGAAGCCGACGCATCGACTCGTGACAACAACGGCTGGCGAGCCACAGTCGGCACTCTAAAAGACGCGTCGATCGAATTCACGGTGCTCAACAAGAACGGCGACACCGCGTTTGGGATGCTGCAAGGACTGTGGAGTAGCGGAACGCCGACTGACGTTGGCATTTCGGATGCTGGTGGTTCGCTGACACTGACCTGTGAAGTCATGAACTTCAATGTCAATCAAAACCTCGAAGAAGTGGTGTCGGCCGACGTCACCTTGAAGCCAACCCAATCTTCGTCTGGCAGCGGCATGAACGTTGGTGGCGGAACGCCCTAAGTAATCCTCGGAACGGAACTCCATGCAGAAATTCATTGATCGTCGTGGTCGTGTCTGGATCGTTGACATCGACAATACGACGCTTCGCCGCGTGAAGGCACTCACCGACGTGCGATTGCTGGACGCGATCGGCGGCGACCTTGTCACGCGACTTTCCAGCGATCCGTTGTTGCTCGGTGATGTGTTGTTCGCGATCTGCAAACCGCAAGCCGATCAACAAGACGTTGACGACGAAGCGTTCGCCGAGGGACTGGCGGGCGACTCGATCGACGAAGCCTGCAAGGCATTGGTGGATGCGTTGGTCGCGTATTTCCCGGAGTCCCGCCGCCGCCTTCTGCGGAAGGCGGCCGACAAGCAGAAGATGATCGAGACGCGGGGATTGGAAGCGATCGAGAAGCGACTGGACGATCCCAATCTGGTGGACCGGATTGTGGAGGACCTGGAACGCAAGCTCGCGGTGCAGACATCGAGCGACTCGTCATCCGACTCGCCGGCATCATCGGAGTCGACCCCGGACCACTGACGCTTCGGCAACTCGTCCAAATGGCCGAAGCGAAACGCCAGCACGATTGGCACATCGCATCGAGCGTCATGGCACTGACGGCCGAGATCAATCGCGATCGCAAACGTCGTCGAAAACCGTTTAAGCCCGATGACTTCAATCCCTACACGGTCACTCGACCGGTTCCAGTGAAAGCCACTGTTGAACAAGTCGCCCATCTACTCGGCGCAGTCTTCCAGCCCCGTGAGAACGAGTCTCCATGTCCCAAGTCCGAGCCGGATCCGCCTACGTCGAATTGCTGACCAAGGATTCAGCATTCGTCAAAGGTCTTCGATCCGCTCAAAAGCGATTGGAATCATTCGGTGCGTCAACGCGGTTGCTCGGCACCAAACTGATGGGACTCGGCGCGGCTGCCGCAACACCATTGGCCGGTAGCGTCGCAATCTTCTCCAACTTCGACGATGCCATGCGAGGCGTCGCCGCGATCACACAAGCGACTGGATCGCAGCTTGAATCGCTTCGCAATACGGCAAAGAAGCTCGGAGCAACCACCAGTTACTCTGCCAGCGAAGTCGCCTCGCTGATGACCGAACTCGGTCGCGCCGGATTCAAGCCGGAGCAGATCGAGAAGATGACGGCGGCCGTGATGAACATGGCCCGTGCGACGGGAACTGATGCGACGCAGGCGTCCGGCATCATGGCAGCGACGATTCGTCAGTTCGGAATGGAAGCCGGCGAAGCAACGCGGGTTGCGGATGGCCTGACCGCCGCGGCGAACAAGTCGTTCAACACGGTGGAATCTCTTGGCGAGGCTTTGTCCTATGCCGGCCCCGTCGCTGCCGATGCGAACATGAGTCTCGAAGAGACACTCGCGATCCTCGGTACGCTCGGCAATATGGGTATCCAGGGTTCATCGGCCGGTAATGCGATGCGTCGTTTGCTGACGATCAGTGCCGCCGAATCGGAGAAATTCAAAACCACATTTGGCGTCACGACCAAGGATGCGAAAGGCAATGCCCGATCACTCGTCGACATTCTCGGCGAAGTCGCTGCTGCAACCGAGAAGATGGGAACGGCCGAAAAGGCTGAGAAACTGAACGAGGTGTTCGGGCTGCTGGGCATCACCGCTGCCAGTTCGATTGGAAAGAGCGTGGCCGATACCCGCGAGTTGTATTCCGAGCTGCAAAAGGCTGGCGGGATCGCAGGCAAGACTGCTGAGGAAATGGAAGGCGGACTCGGCGGAGCGTTCCGAATCCTGAAGTCTTCCATCGAGGGCGTGGCGATTGCGATCGGTGAATCACTCGAAGGCAGCGTCACCACGATGGTGCAAGCCTTCAGCCGCGCCGCGTCAGGTGTGATCGAGTGGATCAACAAGAATCAGAAGATCGTCAAGATTGCCGCTGCGAGTGCCATCGCCATCTTCACGATCGGCGCGGCATTGTTCGCTCTTGGTTCGTTCGCTGCCGTTGCGTCGTTCGCGGTTGGTGGGCTCGCAACCATTTTCTCATTCATCGGTGGTGCCATCGGCGTCATCGTCTCGGCGGTCGGAATGTTGTTCACACCGCTTGGCCTTGTTGTCGCGGCGGTTGCAGCGCTTGGTGGCTACTTCCTCTACTCCACAGGAATCGCCGGCCAAGCAGTCGAGTATCTGAAAGGTCTATTTGAAACACTCAAAGCCGACACGCTCGCCGCCTTTGGTGCTATCGCCAACGCGCTAGCTGCTGGTGACATCACTGCGGCGACCGATGTGCTGTGGACCTACTTGAAACTCCAATGGGTCAAAGGAACGAGCTACATCAAAGGTATCTGGGCGGACTTCACTCAATATATCTCAGACGTGTGGGCCGACTCCGCCTATGCGATCGGGGATGTTCTCATTGGTGCCTTGTCCGGGCTCGCTGGCGTATGGAACAGCACGCTCGGATTCATGGCAGACGGTTGGACGATCCTCACGTCCGCCGTGCAGAAGGGTTGGAACAACACAATTGGGTTTCTTAAGAAGGGATTCCTAAAACTTCACGAACTCGTTGACATCGCCGGCGACGTATCGGTGCAGATCGGCGGAGTGCTCATCAACGCATTGGCCGGCGTTGAGAACGCTTGGGTTGAAACCGTCGATTATCTTGCCGACACATGGACCGTGTTCGTTGGTCAAGTGAAGTCAATGTGGAACTCGACCGTCGGATTCTTGAAGAAAGCTTGGATCAAGCTCAAAGGCCTGTTCGACGACGACATCAATGTCGACGTCGAAATGGCGAAAATTGACGCTGACACTCGAGCGGCCGATTCTGCCGAGGAACGACAACGCCAGCAGGCGATCATCGAGCGCCAGCGTCGCCGGTCCAAACGCAAGGAGCAGATCGAAGCCAACCGCGTAGAAATGCAAAAGGGCATCGCCGCACAACTCGAAGCGCGACGCAAGGCTCGCGAAGGTCAAGACATCGACGCCGACATGCGGGCGATCGACGATGAGACCGACGCAAAGAACGCGGTTGTCGATCAATCCAAGGAACAACAGCTCCGCGAAAACGATGCGGCGCAGAACAATCGCCAACAAATCATCGACGACACGACCGTCGGGGTGCAACGGACGCTCGATCAAATGCGAGCGGAAGCGAAAGCGGCACGCGAGGCTGGGCGACCAACCGTTGAAGATCGCAACAAGGAACGCGACGATCAAATCGCAACCGCGCAGGCCGAGTTCGATGCTGCGGTGCAACGAGCCAACAACGCGACGGCCCCTTCCGATGCTGAGCCGAAACCCGACGAGGCCGCTCCGCCGGAACCACCAGTCGCTCCGCCCAAGATACCTGAGCCCGGTTCAGTCGACATTCCCAAGGTCGATCTCCCCGGCATCGACGATCCCGAGTTGCAGCCCCCCAACGCGAAAGACCTACGTCTCGACCTGAACCCAAACGCTCAGGCAGCGATGGATCAGTTCGCTGACGGTCCCGAAACTGATCGAACCGAAGTCGCCGGCAATTTTGATGCGAGAGGTTTGGGGCTCGGCAGTGGAGCTTCGACGATTCCGCAACGGGCTCCTGAGCCACTCAAGAAGCTGGAGCCGATTGCCGCTGAGAACGATTTCGTAGAAGTCATCGTTGCGCCGCAGTTGAGGTTGGAGCCTGAACAAGCCGACGATCCGATCGTGAGCGGCGAGCAAGACAACAAGGTCATCGCCGACAACCAGGTCGATGTCCCGTTCGATCTGCCAGAGCCTATGAATCAGTCCGAGCCGACTGATCTGGAATCCTCACCGACGCTGGACGTTGCCGCGATTACCGAAGCATTCGCTTCCGTTGGAAGTTCACTTGCGGCGTTTGACTCTGCGATCACAAACAGCACTTCGCAATTGCAATTACCTGCGACGTCCGGTGGCGAATTCAGCGAGGACATGAAACGTGCAATCATCCAAACCGCTGAGAACACTCGACGCCTTGTTGAGCGTTCGCAGTCGGGAGGATTGGTGTTTAGCTGATGTCAATATCTACTGGTGGATACGACTTCGAGGTCGCGGCTCTTTCCGAAAAGGCCTCACGCGGTAAATCACACTCCGACTTCACTTCTTATGTTGCGACGAATGGCGGGGCTGTCGATCCGGCCGCAGCTGCGAGTGCTTTGTATCAGTACTACAAAGCGAATCACAAGGAGCTGATCCCGTATCTGCAAATCGACTCGGAGTTCATCAATCAAAAGCATGCTCTGGTCAGCGTCACGATCAACAAGACCAAGCTCGATCCGGTTTCATTCAGTACAACGGGAGCGACAACCCATCTGAATCAGTCATTGCAGACTCGAGGCATCTACTCCGCGCCGGGGATCGCGGCTCCCGTCTATCACGGAGCGATCGGCGTCAGCGATTCTGGCGTTTCCGGAGTCGACATCACGGTTCCAGCGTTTGAGTTCTCCGTTCGCAAGAAGTTTGAGTTCGTCTCGACGGCTTATCTGCTTGCGATGGTGTCGATGACCGGCCGAGTGAATTCGACAGCGTGGTCAATCTTCTCTCCTGGCGAAGCGTTGTTTCTCGGTGGCGAAGGAGGCGAGGATGAGCAGAACTGGGTCGATGTGACTTACCACTTCGCCGCTCGTCCGAACGAGTTCGCGATGACGGTTGGAAACATCTCCGGGATCAGCAAGCAGGGTTGGGACTACTTGTGGGTTAAACACGGCGAGAAAGTGGTCGGCGATCGCGTGCTGCAAGTTCCTGAGGCAGCGTACGTTGAACAGGTCTATCACGGAGGAAACTTCAACGTGTTGGGGATCAGCTAGTGACCCGGCGCGTAAAACCAGGCGATCAGTTTGCGATCACCGCCGCTGAATACAACCGATTGCTTGTTGCTGCCGAAGCCTCTCATCGCAATCGGCTGCCAGGAGGAGGTGGTCCTCGCACGCATCTGCGAAACGCCGCAACCGTTCGCGTTCACAACCTATCGGCAACCACGGTTCCGATTGGCGGAATCGTCGGCTTTGAGTCGCCGCTGACCGATCCGACCGTCGGGCCAATGGAACTGGCCCGCTTTGTTCGCGACGCAACGATCGAGTGCGTGCGCCCGACCGAGGATGAACACACAGGTCGCGTTGGGGTCGCCATCGAACCGATCGCGGAAGACAAGGTCGGCCGCGTGGTGTTCGATGGCGTGGTGGCCGCGCGAGTCAACGTCGTCAAGACTTGGCATAAGTTTGCAGACGTTGGCGAATCGGCCGGTGACACGCTGCAATCGAAACCAGATGGATCGGCACAGATTCTGTGGCGACGTGACCTTAACCAACTCGGTGACCAATGGGCAGTCGTTCGTGTCGGGCGGCCTGCTGATCCGGTTTACCTTGTCGAGGTTCCGACCGGCGGTATCGCTGGTCGCCGAGGAATGCGGACGGGCAGTGCGGACTGCGACCTCTATCAACTCGATAAAGCGGGCGAGATCGAAGCGGTCACCGATCCGGCTGGGGACACAGTACGAATCACCGCTCGGAATCACTCGGCGCAGCGTATTCGCGGACCGATCGCCGATTCGCCGAAGCAATACCTGGAAGTGCAGTTCGACGGTCAACGATCCTGGGTGATCGACCCGCCCAAGCAAACGCTTCTGTGCAAGCCGACGAAACGCATCAAAGCAAAGTCGTGGGGAACGGCTCGTGAACTTCGATTTGATGGCGGATGGAAACCGATTGGCCCTGCCGTCTCGGTTTACAACGTGTGCGACTACGCGTTGCTGGCGAGCCAACAGATCGTCTGCCACTTTCACGAAGACACATCGGCGTACTTGACGATTGGTTGCCGTTGCTGCGATGGCAGCAGTAGCTCGAGCAGCTCATCAAGCTCCAGCAGTTCGTCGAGTTCAGGTTCCAGCAGCAGTTCTAGCAGCGATTCTTCTTCGAGCAGTTCTTCATCGTCGCCCTCGTCATCATCTTCATCCTCGTCATCGGGAAGCTCATCAAGCAGCAGTGGCTCGTCGAGTAGTTCGAGCATGAGCAGCTCAAGCTCATCGAGCATGTCGTCGAGTTCCAGCAGTTCTCTGTCCTCCTCCAGTAGCAGTTCTTCAGGTTCTAGTTCGTCGAGCAGCGGATCACCCTCCTCGTCGTCCGGCAGCCCGTCGTCTTCGTCGTCATCAAGCAGTGGTTCGTCATCGAGCAGCCCGTCGTCGTCATCAAAGTCGTCGTCGAGTAGTCAATCATCCTCCGACTCTTCGTCATCCAACAGCAGCGATTCTTCCGTTAGTTCGTCCGTATCTAGCAGCAGCGAATCGAGCGACAGTTCAAAGTCTTCATCGAGCAGCGACAGCAGTAGTCAATCGAGCGATTCGTCGGACAGTAGCGATTCAAGCACATCGACAAGTCTGCCGAGCGTAAGCAGTTCATCCAGCTCCGATGGTTCATCGTCAGCATCGAGCGATTCATCCGGAAGTTCATCAATTTCTCAATCAAGCGATTCATCCAACAGCGAGTCCAGTGACTCGAGCGATTCGACCAGTCTGCCCAGCGTCAGTGGTTCATCAAGCTCCGATGGGTCGTCGTCCGGATCGAGTGATTCGTCAAATAGTTCGTCCAATTCCCAGTCCAGCGACTCATCGACAAGCGAATCGAGTGATTCCAGTACGTCGATCAGCATGCCAAGTGCGTCCGCGTCCAGTTCATCGGCAAGTGCGTCTTCGTCGAGCGATTCACATTCAAGCGACTCAGGTTCGTCGAGCGATTCGTCCGCCTCACAATCGAGTGAATCAACCAGCACGCCATCCATTAGCAGTTCGCAATCGTCCGCATCCGAGAGTGTGTCTTCCGCTAGCGAATCATCGACATCTGAATCCAGCCAGTCTGAATCAAGCACATCCGAAAGTGAATCACGTAGCGAGTCCGGATCGGAGAGTGCGCCTTCGTACAGTTGGAATTCGTCGACAAGCAGCCAAAGCGACTCTGAATCAAGCGGTTCCGAATCGGAATCCCAATCGCAATCAACGTCCGATTCCACATCGCAATCGGCAAGCGAGTCGGGAAGCGAATCCCAAAGTGAATCCCAAAGCGAATCAAGCATCGACCGAAGTTCGGACTCACAAAGCTACTCAGCGAGTGCTTCAGCATCGTACTCGGACAGCGCCTCCGCCAGCGAAAGCCAAAGTGGTTCTGCATCAGGCAGTGAATCAGGGTCAGGCAGCACAAG